>WNFU01000037.1_pt1 | contig 146629 bp, 155 predicted proteins | sample 5400121 | NCBI WGS metagenome assembly WNFU01 (sample SAMN13153360, study PRJNA577476) | soil metagenome | isolation source: 100 cm soil or saprolite under grassland replicate 1 | place: USA:California | collected 2016-06-15
ACAGCCACCCCTCCCGCGTCCGCGTCGTCCTCACCGTCGCCGGCATGGCATCGACCTACGTGGTGGCTCGCCTCGCCGGCTAGCGTTCCTCGAGCTTCCGGCGCGCGAACTCCTTGAACCGTTCCCGTGCATCGTCGTCCGGACCAAGGCGCTCGTCCTCGGCGTACTTCGGATCGTTCGCGATCTCCTCGGCGACTGCGCGCACCTCCTGCAGGATCGCGTCGCGATATCTCTGATCCTGCAGGAGCATGTCGATCCATTCCTCCGATCCGTCGTAGGCCGGCAGGTCGTTGTCGAACAGCAACTGTCCGAGCACGATTCCCACACGGATGTAGGCAAAGGTGCGAAACGCGAGCACCCGATGCGGCGTCGACACGAGTGCGTCGATGTCCGCGCTCTCCCGCTGAAGGCGCTCGACGATCGAGCCGATCGGCTCGTCGACCAGCGGGATCCAGATGTCTTCCAGGTCCGCCACGCCGCGCCAAGAATACGCCTATCCTCCGCGCGTGGAACTCCTGGACCGCCTCCGCGAGGAACCTGCTCGCGCGGCGATCCTGCTCGACGTCGACGGCACGCTCGCGCCGATCGTCGACCGTCCGGAGGATGCGCGCGTGCCGGACGAGACGCGCGAGGTGCTGCGCTCCCTCGTCGGGCGCTACGGCTTGGTTGCGGCGGTGAGCGGGCGACCGGCGTCGGAGGCGGCGCACCTGATCGGCGTCCCGCAGATCCCGGTCGCCGGTACCCACGGGCTCGAGCTCGAGCAGATCGACGACGTCTGGCGCGACCGCATGCACTCGCTGGCGTCGGACGTGCGCTTCCCGTTCGAGGACAAGGGCGTCTCCGTCTCGTTTCACTACCGCGGGTTCGACGACGAGGATCTCGCCCGCGAGGAGCTCGAGTCGGTCGCGGCCCAGGCGGAGGCGGTCGGGCTCAAGGCGCGCTTCGGGCGTAAGGTGCTCGAGCTCCTGCCGCCGGTGGACGCGAACAAGGGCACCGCCGTCCTGCGGCTGCTCGAGCGCGCCGAGCTCGGGCGGGCGCTCTATGCGGGCGACGACACGACGGACCTGGACGGCTTCGCGGCGCTCAACCGGCTCGAGTTCGGCGTCCGCGTCGCGGTCGACTCCCGGGAGGCCCCGCCGGGCCTGGTGGCCATGGCGGACGTGGTCGTACAGGGCCCGTCCGGGCTCACGGAACTGCTGCGCACGCTCTGACGATTCTGGACACGTCCCCGGTGCCAGGCACGCCTGAGGGTTGTTCGCGTCGGAAAGGGCCAGGAGACGTGGCCCGAGTGGTCTGCCGAACTCCGTGCACCGGCCATGTCCAAGTGCCAGACACGGTTGAGGGTTGTTCGCGTACGGAACAGACGCGTCAGATCAGGTCGATCACCTCGCGCACGTCGCGGATCGTCGGCTCCCAGCCGCGCGCCTCGGGCCAGAGCGGCTCGTCCAGATCGGGGCGAAGGATGCAGACCGCCTTCATCCCTACTCGCTGCGCGCCCGCCAGCTCGTCGTTGGCGCCGTCGCCGACGAAGAGACACTCCTCCGGCTGGACTCCGAGGCGCTCGCACGCGAGGCGGTAGATGCGCGGATCCGGCTTGCGTAGACCGACCGCGCACGAGAGGACGACGTCGTCGAAGTGCGGTGCGAACGCCGTCTCGTCCCAGACGTCCTCGACATCACCCGAGCAGACCGAGATCAGCCCGCGCTTGATCCCGCGCCGCCGGAGCTCGTCGAGCGTGTAGATGGTTCCTTCGCGCGGCACGAGAACCTTTCGCGTCTGCGCGCGACGGAGATCGGCGAGTGTCTCCGCGTGATCCTCGTCGAGGCCGAGCGTCGTCAGCACCGAGCGCACGTTCTCGATCAGCGGGCCTGTGGAGCGCTCGAGGTGCGTGTCGTCGAACGCCTTCAGCAGCGCACCTGCCTCGACTCCCGCGAGCTCGGCCATCTGGGTGTGGACGTCCTCGTGACCGTCCGGCGACCAGAGGACGATCGTGTCCCAGAGATCGAAGATCACCGCGCGCATTCGCGCAGCACCTCCCACGCCCGGCGGACGTCGGCTTCCGTCGTCCGTGCGCTGCCGACCGCCAGCCGCAGCCAGTAACGGTCCTGCAGGCGCGTGTGCGAGAGGAAGATCTCGCCGGTCGCATTCACGCGCTCGAGGAGCGCCTCGTTCTCCTCGTCGCTGCCGTCCCGGCGGAACACGGTGAGCGAGAAGTTGCGCGACAACACTTCCCAGCCCGGCTCGCCGCGCACCCAGGACGCGAACAGCTCCGCAAGCCGCACCGCCTCCCGGATGCGGGCGCGGATCCCCTCCGCGCCGAGGCAGCGCATGACGGCCCACAGCTTCAGAGCGCGGAACCGTCTCCCGAGCGCCGGCCCGTACTCGGAGAGCGAGACCACCTCCTCCGAGACGCGCAGGTACTCCGGCACCAGTGAGAACGCGTTGCGCAGCTCGTCCGGCCGCGAGCACCAGAACGCGCTGCAGTCCATCGGGACGAACAACCACTTGTGCGGATTGACGACAAGCGACGACGCCCGCTCGACGCCCTCCGCGGACCAGCGGAGCTCTTCGCACGACCACGCTGAGCCGGCATACGCGGCGTCGACGTGCAGCCACACGCCCGCGCGCTTGCACGCGTCCGCGATCGACGACACCGGATCGACGGCCGCACTCGAGGTCGTGCCCACCGTCGCGACGACCGCGCAGGCGTCGGAAAGCTCGAGCCCGTCGACCCTCATTCGCAGCTCGTCGTCCGTCGCCACCTTGTGCAGCTCGAGGTCGAGCATCCGGCAGGCCTTTTCCACCGAGGAATGGGCCTGCTCGGAGGCGAACACGACGCGGGCGCCCTTCCGCGCCTCGCGCGCGGCGATCAAGGCCGCCATCGTCACCGTCGAGGCGGTGTCCTCGATGTGCCCGTGCCACTCACGCGGGAGGCCGAGGAGCTGCCCCAGCCAGGAGAGCGTCACCTCTTCCAGCTCTGCGAGCGCTGGGGAGGTGCGCCACAGGAATCCCACGTTGTTCAGCGCCGCGATCAGGAGCTCCGCCAGGATCCCCGGTTCCGATCCCGTCGTCGCGAAATACGCAAAGAACCGCGGCGACTGCCAATGCGTGACGCCCGGTAAGAGCACGTCGTCGAGATCCCGCAACACGGCTGCGAACGACTCCGCTTGCTCGGGCGGCGCCTGCGGCAATGCGGCGCGAATCGCGCCGGGCTCGACCTGCGCGAGCACCGGCAGCTCACCGACGCGCTCGAGGTACGACGCCGCCCATTCCAGCGCCGCAGCGCCGTCGCGGCGAAGGTCTACCTCGGCCGCTTCTTCTTCAGCCGCTCGATCTGCTTCCACGTCCGCGTGTTCACGACGTCGTCCTTCGTCAACCAGGCTCGCCGCGCGATGCCGACACCGAACTCCACGTAGTCCTGAGCTCCGATCTCGTGCCCGTCCGAGTCGATCACCAGCTTCAGCCCGGCCTCCTTGGCCGCGCGCGCCTGCACGTCGCGAAGGTCCATTCGGTCCGGTTGGGAGTTGATCTCCAGGAAGGTTCCGGTCTCGAGTGCCTTCTCGATCACGCGCTCGAGGTCGATGTCCACTGGCCCGCGCTTGTTCAGCTTCCGGCCCATCAGATGGCCGATCACGTCGACGTGCGGATTCTCCATCGCGTTGAAGACGCGCTCGAGCGGATTCTTCTCGCGCGCCGCGTGCACCGAGGCCACCACCCAGTCGAGCTGCGCGAGCACGTCGTCGGGCATGTCCAGTTCACCGGATGCCCGGATGTTGACCTCCACGCCGCGCAGGATTCGAAAGGGCTCGACGCGCTTCTGCAGCCGCTCGATCTCCTTCCGCTGCGCCTCGAGCCGGCCTTCGCGCAGGTAGTGCGAGTGATCGGTGATCGCGTAGTAGTCGTAGCCGCGCTCGATCGCCGCGCGCACCATTTCCTCGAGCGTGTTCTTCCCGTCCGCGCTCCAGTGCGTGTGCGTGTGCAGGTCGCCGCGCAGGTCCTTAAGCTCGACGAGCTTCGGAAGCTCGCCCGCACGCGCTGCGTCGAGCTCGCCGGTGTTCTCGCGCAGCTCCGGGGGGATGAACTGATAGCCGAGGAACTCGTACAGCTCCTCTTCGTCGGTCGTCGTGAAGGTCTCGCCCTTCTCGGTGTTCTGGACGCCGTACTCGGAGATCGACAGCTTCTGCCGCACGGCCCGCTCACGCAGTGCCACGTTGTGCTCCTTCGAGCCGGTGAAGTGCTGCAGGAGGTTCCCGTAGCTCTCGGGCGGCACGACGCGCAGGTCGAAGCGGAAACCGTCGGCGGAGACGACCGTCGCCTTCGTGTCGCCCTTCGCCGCAACCTCGACGACCCAGCGGAGCCCGGTGAAATAGTCGATCAACGCCTGCGGGTCGGACGCGGTCGCGATGATGTCCAGGTCGCGGACGGTCTCCCGGTAGCGGCGAGCGCTCCCCGCGATCGAGACGCGCTCGCACGCCGGATGCTCCGCGAGCACCGACACGACGGCCTGCAGCGCCGGCAGTGCCTTCCCGAGCAACGTTCGCTTGGGCTCGTCCGCCACCGCCGGCGCGTCGAGCGCCTTGATCACACTCTCCTCGAGCCTGGCGCCGATGCCGGCGAGCGTCCGTAACTGCTGCGCCTCTGCAGCCTGCCGCAGGTCGGCGAGCGTCGTCACGCCCAGGTCCTGCCAGATCTTCCGCGCAGTCTTCGGCCCGAGCCCCGGCAGCTTCGTGAAGCGCACGACGTCCTCCGGAATCTCCGCCTTCCGCTTGGTCAGCGCGTGGATCTCGCCGTCCTCGATGATCTCCACGATCTTGTTCTCGATCGTCTTGCCGATCCCGTTCAGATCCTTGGCGCGGCCTTCCAGTGCGAGCTGCGCGACCGGTGAGGAACACTCGCGCACCCGCTGCGCCGCGCGCCTGTAGGCGCTGACGCGGAAGGAGTCCTCGCCGCGGATGTCGGAGATGTCCGCCAGCAAGTCGAGCTGATCCGCGACATCCGCGTTCCTCGGCAGCGTCCTCGCCATGGTGGCGATGATATGCGCCGCATTGAACGCAACCGTCTGCCTCCCCACCTACAACGAGAGGGAAAATGTCGAGCGCATGGTGCGGGCGCTCGTCGCCCGCGGTGTACGTGTGCTCGTCATCGACGACAACTCGCCGGACGGGACAGGCGAGATCGCGGACCGCCTCGCAGCCGAGCTGGCGGAGGTCTCGGTTCTGCACCGCGAGCGGAAGGAGGGTCTCGGTCCGGCCTACATCGCCGGTTTCCGGCACGCGCTGACGGAGGGCGCCGAGCTGATCCTCGAGATGGACTGCGACTTCTCGCACGATCCCGACGACGTGCCCCGGCTGATCGAGGCAACCAGCGAGGCCGATCTCGTCCTCGGATCCCGGTACGTGCCGGGCGGCCGAGTTCGCAACTGGGGCGCGATCCGGCGCTTCATCTCCCGCGGCGGGTCGCTGTATGCGCAGCTCCTGCTCGGCCTTCCGGTGCGCGACCTCACCGGCGGCTTCAAGTGCTACCGGCGCGCGGTCCTCGAGGCTCTGCCGCTCGAGGAGATCCATTCGCGGGGGTACGCGTTCCAGATCGAGACGACCTACCGCGCGGTCCGCAAAGGGTTCCGCGTCAAGGAAGTGCCGATCACGTTCGTCGACCGGATCGAGGGCGGCTCGAAGATGTCGCAGACGATCGTTCTCGAGGCGGTCTGGAAGGTGCCGCTGTTTCGGCTGGCCGCCGCGCGGGGGCGGTTCTAGGCTGCGATCTTCGCCTTGTAGGTCGCCGTCTTCGCCTGGTCGCCGTAGCGGGCCGTCACCTTGACGGTCAGCGCCTTGCCCTTGGTCTTCTTTGGAATCGTCATGTCGCAGGCCGCCGTGCGCGACGAGAGCAGCCTGACCTTCGTCTTCAGCTTCTTTGTCGCAACAGTCGCGCTGCAGACCAGGCTGTCCGGCGCACGGATCGTGCTCTCCTCGCCTCGGACGAGCCGCACCGCGACCTGCAGCTCGAAGGCTCGGCCCGTGCGCGCCTTCTTCACAGCGGTGGTCAGGACGCGGTCGAGGACGATCGCCGGCGGCGGGCCGCCGAGGTCGTAATGCCAGAAGCCCGTGTCGGGCGCCGTGTCCGCGTTCGGCGGCTGGACGGGCAGGCCGACTCCGGTGACGACCTTGAAGTCGAAGCCCGACGTGATGCCGAGGTCGGCCGCGGCGATGTCGAACTCGAGACCCGTGCCCCAGATGATCTCGACGTCGTCGAAGTGGATCTGGGTGAACTGGTCTCCCTCGAGCCTGACCAGTCCGTAGCTCGCGGGATTCCCGCCCTGGAAGAAGACGCCGTAGTCGGCGCCGTCGCTCGTTCTTCCCGTCTTCGCATTGCCGTCGGTCGCGAGCAGGATCTCCACGACCTGATCGGCATCCGGCAGGCCGGGCGGGAAGAGGACGCGGAGCCCGATGTCGGCCCCGTTGTCGCCGACGTCGACGGCGGTGATGTCGAGTGCGGCGCCCGAATCACCGATCGGATCGGCGAACCGCGTCTCACGTGTCGCGGCCGAAGCGGCTCCAACGGCGACCGCGGAGGCGAGCACGAGCGAGAGCAGCAGCCTCACGTCGCCGCCGCCGGCTCAGGCGCATGCGCTGCCGCCGGGCCTTCGCGGGGCCGTCGACGCGTCCCCAGGTACGAGCCGCGGATGCGTGGGTCGATCAAGGCGTAGCTCAGGTCGACGATCAGATTCAGAAGCAAGATGCCCGTGGTCGTGAACATCACGACGCCGAGGATCACCGGCAGGTCGCGGCCGGGCAGCGCGCCGCGCAGCATGCCGCCGAGGCCGGGAAGGCCGAAGACGGACTCGATGAAGACGACCCCGCCCAGCGCGGTGCCGACATCCATGCCGACCATCGTCACGATCGGCAGCATCGCGTTTCGGAGCACGTGCGCGCGCAACACCGTGAACTCGCTCGCGCCTTTTGCACGTGCCGTGCGCACGTACTCCTCGTCGAGCGTCTCGATCACGCTCGCGCGGATCATCCGTGCGTAGATCGCGGCGTACAGCAGCGCGAACGTGAACCACGGCAGCAACAGATGGTAGACCCACTGCGTCGGACCGCCGCACACCGTCGTCGGGGAGAACATCTCGCAATACCCGGAGAACGGGAACCAGCCCAGCTTGTAGCCGAGGAAGTGGCCCAGGATCAGCCCCAGCCACGCCGGATGTGCCGAGACGCCGATCAGCACGAACACCATGCCGGCTCGGTCCAACAGCGAACGGGGCCGCAGCGCGGAGAGAACTCCGATCGGCAACGCGATCAGCATCCACATCACGGCGCCGCCGAGCAGCAACGACAGCGTCACCGGCGCTGCTCGCTCGATGATGCTGGTCACCGACTGCCGGTTGAAGTACGAACGTCCGAGCGAGCCGTGCCGCACGAAGCGGTAGACGAATTGCCCGTACTGCTGGTAGACGGGACCGTGCAGCCGGATCGAGTCGCGGATGTCGATCTCGTCCGCGTTTCCGCCGCGACCCGGTGCCTTCACCTGCGGGGAGGGCAGCAGGAAGAACACGACGAACGTGAACATCGTGACCACGAGGAAGAGGACGCCTGCCCACGCCGTCCTCGCCAGCACGAAGGGCAGCATGGGTGGAAGCCTTAACGGTCCCTCCTTGCCTGCGCAAGTGCTTTCCGAAAGGGCTTAACGGAAGTGCTCGTAGCCGCCGAGCTCCATCGGGCGGCCTTCCCACACGAGCTCGACGCCCTCGCCTTCCTCGCACCGGCCGATCACGGGAAATCCATCGGGGTCCTCGACTGCCGCAAGGAGCTCGAAGTCCTCGCCGAAGCCCAGGTCGGCGACCTCGGCGCCCTCCGCGAGCGGCACCCGGTCGAGCTCGATGACCGCGTGGACGCCCGAGCGGCGGGCCAGGTGGCCGGCGTCCCGCTCGATTCCGTCCGAGATGTCGAGGAGGGCGTTGGCGTGTCCGGCCAGCCGCCGCCCCTCTTCGAGCCGTAGGGGCGGCCTCGGGTAGCGGCTCTCACGGAAGGCGGCTCCGGCGCCCCCGAGCGGCCCGGTTACGACGAGCAGGTCGCCGGCGCGGGCGCCGCCGCGGCCCGGGACTCGCGTAGAGCGGCCCAGCGCAGTCACCGACAGGAGCACCGCGTCCGCGCGGGTCGTGTCGCCGCCCAGCACCGGCACGTGCGTCTCGGCGATGCCCTCGTACAGCTCCACGACGTCCTCGGCGCGGGTCGAGTCCGGGGCCCCGAGGGTGACGATCAGGCCGCGCGGCTCGGCCCCGGAAGCCGCGAGGTCGCTGAGGTTGACCGCAGCGGCGCGGAAGCCGAGCTCGCGCCAGGAGAGCCAGTCCAGCCGGAAGTGCACGCCTTCGACGAGCGCGTCCTGCGTCACGACGAGCCCGTCGACGAGCGCCGCGTCGTCTTCGATCGCCAGCACCAGTCCCCGCCTCTCCAGCTCCTGGAGCAGCCCGAGCTCTCCGAGCTCAGAGAGCTGCATCGACGGCCTCGCGCACGTCCCGGGCGTCCCGCGAGGCGCGCACGACGGCAACACCCTTGGCTCCGGCCTCGATGCAACGTGCGGCATTCGACGCGTCGACGCCTCCGATCGCGACAACCGGCACCTGCACGACCTCGCAGATCGCCGCCAGGCCGTCGAGCCCGATCGCGGCGCCGGCGTCCTGTTTCGTCGGGGTCGCCCACACCGGCCCGGCGCCGATGTACGCCGCGCCCTGTCCCTGACCCGTGATCGCCTCGTACACGGTCGCGGCCGACAGGCCGAGGGTCAGACCTGCTGCAAGCGCGAGCTCCTTGCCGGAATCGTGGCGACCGAGGTGCACGCCGTCGGCGTTGAGGGCCAGCGCGGCCTCGACGTCGTCGTTGACGATGAACTGCAAGCCGCGCTTGCCGCAGAGGTCGGAGATCGGCCGGCCGGCCTCCACGACGTCGAGTGTCGGCGCACCCTTGAGCCGAAGCTGGATCACCGTGGCTCCGTCGGCCGCGGTACGTGCCGTCTCGACGTCCTCGACGATGCAATGGAGCCTCATGCTTCCGTGATCTTCGCGCGCCCGTCCAGCGACTCGGGCGTCAGGTTGTAAAGCGCGTCGTACAGATTGGCGTGGAACGTGCCGGGCCCTCTCGCTTCACGAGCCGCGTCTTCACCGGCGATGCCGAAGGCGGCGAGCGCCGCAGCCGCCCCCTCGGTCGACGCGTCGACCGCGAGAAAGCAGGCGGTGAGGCTGGAGGACATGCAGCCCGACCCCGTGATCGTCGCGAGCAACGGGTCGCCGTTTCGCACGGCGAGCGAGCGCTCGCCGTCAGAGACGTGGTCCACGGCGCCGGTGACCGAAACGATCGTTCCCAGCTTGCGGGCCGCTGCACGCGCGAGCTCCGCGCCCTCTGCCGCCGCGCCGAGCGACTCGACGCCGCGGATCTCGGCCTCGATCCCCGCAAGCGCTGCGGTCTCCGCGGGATTGCCGCGCACCACCGTGACGTCGGTCTCGTCGAGGATTCGCCGCGCGGCGTCTGTCCGAAAGGCCGTCGCCCCCACGCCCACAGGGTCGAGCACGATCGGGACGTTGGCGCGATTTGCCGCCTTGCCGGCGAGCAGCATCGCCTCGATCCATTGCTCTGAGAGCGTGCCGATGTTGAGCACGAGCGCGCCCGCGTACGACGCCATCTCCTCCACTTCCTCCGGCGCGTGTGCCATCACCGGGAGGGCGCCGAACGCGAGGGTTGCGTTCGCGGTCTCGTTCATGACCACGTAGTTCGTGATCTGGTGGATCAGCGGCTTGCGCTCCCGCAACTCGCGCAGGGTCTCGCCCGGCGTCATCGCGCTCCCTTCAGATGAAAGACGTCCACCGGCCCGTCGCCGGCCCCGAGGCCGACGAGGCCGTGCTCGACGGCGTCTGACGCGGTCACACCGGCGATGGTCGCCGCCGTGAGCAGATCCTCACCGCGGGCGAGCAGCGCAGCGAGCGTCGCGGAGTGCGTGCAGCCCGCGCCGTGAGTTGCCGCGATGTCGGCGCGGCGCGTCGGCAGCTCGAGATGACGCTCGCCGTCGAAGAGATGATCGATCGGATGCTCGCCGTGCCCGCCCGTGACGAGCACCGCGGCGGCACCCAGCTCGTGCAGCCGCGCGGCGAGCGCCCGGCGATCCTCGACGTCGAGGCCCGTCAGCGCCTGTGCCTCGGGCAGGTTGGGCGTGATGACGCTCGCGAGGGGAAAGAGCTGCCCGACGAGGGCATCCACCGCATCGTCCTGAAGCAGCTTCGCTCCCGACGACGCCACCATGACGGGATCGACGACGAGCGGGACGGGGCGATCGGCCAGGAACTCGGCGACGGTCTCGATGATCGCGCGCGAGAAGAGCATGCCGGTCTTCGCGGCCCGCACCGGCAGGTCGCCGAACACGGCCTCCAGCTGTGCGCGGACGAACTCCGGCGGGCACTCGTGCACCGCCGTGACCTCGCGGGTGTTCTGCGCCGTCAGCGCGACGATCACGCTGGCGCCGTAGCAGTCCGCCCGCGCGAACGCCTTCAGATCGGCCTGGATGCCGGCGCCGCCGCCCGAGTCCGACGACGCAATCGTGAGTGCAACAGGAATCGACATTTCTCCCTTCGCCGGCATGACCCGGATCAGGTTCAGCGGGTGTGTTCTCAGCCCTTGCAGGGCACCCCGGTACCCTGAACGCTAGTGGAATGAGGCCGGCACTCGCCGCATTCGTTCTGCTCGCGCTCGTTGCACCGGCGGCCGCGGGCGAGCCGGTTGCGATCGCGGTCGGGCGCGGCCCGTGCTGCGTCGTCGTCTCGGCCGGCCGGGTCTGGGTCGGGAACCAGCGCGACGCGACCGTCCAGGAGATCGACCCGTCCTCGAATGCGGTCGTCGCGACCGTCCAGACGGGCCCGAGCTCGGACAACCTGCGCGTGAGCCAGCTGCTGGACCTGGTCGCCGCGTACGGAGCCGTCTGGGCGACGAACGGCGGGACGCATCGTCTGTACCGGATCGATTCGAAGACACGCGCCGTCAGGTCGGTCAGGCTCGGTGCATTCGTCGGCGGCGTCGCGGCGGCAGCGGGCAAGGTCTGGGTGTCCGTCGATCACGCCGCCCTCGCGCGGATCGATCCGGGGACGATGAAGGCGGAGGGTCGCGTCGATCTGCTCGAGCGGATCCACGGCTTCATCACGTCGATCGCGGCAGGTAGCCGGAACGTCTGGGTGGCCACGGACGGCGGGGACGTGGTGCAGGTCGACGCCGGGACGATGCGGGTACGGGCACGGCTCCGCCTCGGAACGTCCCTGGCCGCGACGATCGGCGTCCTCGCCGGCGGGTCGTACTGGGTTGTCCGAGCCGGCCGGCCGACGCTCTTCCGGATCAGCACCGGAATCGCGAAGGTCGTCGCGCGTCTGCCGATCGCGCTCGGAAGTGCTCCGGTGTTTCCGGCCCTCGCGACCGCGGCCGACGGAAGCCTGTGGCTGCTTCCGCATCCGGCCCAGGCGCTGGAGCTCGACCGGGGGACCGGACGGATCCGAACGTCGCTCAGCGTCCCTCTCCCGGACAACGATCCGGGGAACTACTACCCCGCGACCGTCACCGTCGGTTTCGGCTCGACGTGGGTCGCGAGCTGGCCGGGCACGAGGGGCGGGTTCGCCGACCCGACGCGCGGCGTCGTCTACCGCTTCGCCCGCTAGCCTCGACTACGTGAAGGCGCGCTACGACGGAGTCGCGGACTGGTACGAGCGCGAGTTCATGGGATCGCCGCTCGCAGGGGTCAGCTCGCGAGAAATCGCTCTGCGGTTGCTCGGCGACGGACCGGGCGAGCTGCTCGACGTCGGCTGCGGCACCGGCGTCTACAGCGCGGCCTTCGCCGACCATGGCTGGACCGTCACCGGGGTCGACCTCTCGGAGGACATGCTGCGCTTCGCGCGCGAACGAGGCGTGGACGTCGTACGTGCGGACGCGGCGTCGCTGCCCTTCGACGGCAATGCGTTCGATGCCGTCGTGTCCATGTGGACGCACACCGATGTCGATGACTTTCCGGCAACCATTGCCGAGATCGCGCGCGTCCTGCGCCCCACCGGCCCGTTCGTCTACCTCGGGGCGCACCCGTGCTTCGTCGGCCCGCACTCGCGCTTCGTCGCGGCCGAGGGAGTGCCGGAGTTGTTCCCCGGATATCGCACCGCGGGCCGCTACGAGCATGGGCCGGGGATCAGCGCCGAAGGGCTGCGTGCGAGGGTCGGTGCCGCACACGTCCCACTCGGCACCTTTCTCCAGACGTTCGTCGACGCAGGTCTTTGCCTGGAACACTTCGAAGAACCAGAGACGCGCGAGTACCCGTACATCGTCGCCCTTCGGTGGCGGCGATGACGATCACCGCGACGCCGTGGGCCGATCTGCTCGAAGGCGACGAGCTCGCGCACGTCGTCACCGAGCCCGCGCGCGACGCCCGCTTCGCGCCGATTCCCGAGGACCTGGATCAGCGCGTCCGCGACCTCCTCGGCTTCGACGCGCTCTACGAGCACCAGCGCGCGACCTGGGACGCAGCGCGGCGCGGCGAGCACGTGATCGTCACCACGGGCACGGCCTCCGGGAAGACGCTCGCCTTCAATCTGCCGGTCCTCGACGCGGTCGCGCGCGAGCCGAAGCTGCGCACGCTCTATCTCTACCCGACGAAGGCGCTGGCGCAGGACCAGGCGCGCTCGCTCGCGGCGTTCAAGCTGCCGCGCACACGTGCCGCGATCTACGACGGCGACACCCCGGGCGACCGGCGCTGGCAGATCCGCAAGTGGGCGAACCTGATCCTCACGAACCCGGACATGCTTCACGTCGGCGTCCTTCCTCACCACGACCGCTGGGGCGACGTGCTCTCGAACCTGCGTTACGTCGTCGTAGACGAGGCTCACGTCTACCGCGGTGTCTTCGGCTCGCACGTCGGCAACGTTCTGCGGCGCCTGCGCAGGCTGGCTCAGGTCTACGGCGCCGAGCCGCAGTTCCTCCTCGCCTCGGCGACGATCGCCAACCCAGGCGAGCTCGCGCAACGCCTGCTCGGGCTCGACGTCACCGTCGTCGGGACCGATGCGGCGCCACGGACCGAGCGGACGATCGCGCTCTGGAACCCCGAGTTGCTGGACGAGGAGCTCGGCACACGCGCCTCGGCACTCGGCGAGGCCTCACGGCTGTACGCGGCGCTCGTCTCGCGAGGACTGCGGACGATCGTGTTCGTCAAGTCCCGCCGCGCGGCCGAGCTGATTCATCGCTTCACCGCCGAGCGCGTGGAGCCGGCCATCGCAGGACGCCTCGCGCCCTACCGCGCCGGCTACACACCCGAGCAGCGCCGTGGAATCGAGCGGCGGCTCATGGAGGGCGAACTGCTCGGCGTGTCCGCGACCGACGCGCTCGAGCTCGGCATCGACATCGGCCTCCTCGACTGCGCGATCTGCGTCGGCTTTCCGGGCACCGTCGCCTCGCTGCGCCAGCAGTGGGGACGCGCGGGCCGCCGCGGGCACGGCCTGGCACTGCTGATCGCGTCCGAGGACGCACTCGACCAGTACTTCATGCGCGAGCCCGACGCGCTGCTCGGGCGCCGGGTCGAGGCGGCGATCCTCGACCACGCAAACCCGCGCGTCCTCGACGGCCACGTCCGCTCCGCGGCGTTCGAGGCTCCGATCGACGACGCAGACCGCCCGACGCTCGGCGACGCGTTCGTCGAGCGCGCGCCACATGTACCGGAGCTGAAGCAGACTCCGCGCGGCTGGGTTTGGGCGGGTCGCGACTACCCTGCGGCACGCGTCCCGTTACGGAGTACGTCGCCCGATGCCGTGACGGTCGTCGAACAGGAGACGGGTTCGGTGCTGGGTCTGGTCGAGCTCGAACGCGCCTATTCGACGGTGCACGAGGGTGCGGTCTATCTCCACCTCGGAGAGCCCTACCACGTCTCGGCGCTCGACCTCGAGCAGCGCGCCGCGCTCGTCTCACCGTTCAGCGGCGACTGGTACACGATGGCCAAGAAGGAGACGACGACGCAGATCCTCGAAGAACGGCGGCGCGGGCGCAGGCTGGGGCTCGAGGTCTGCTTCGGCGGCGTCGCGGTCACGGAGCAGGTCGTCGCCTATCAGCGCCGTCGCATCTCGACGCAGGAGACGATCGACCTGATCGAGCTCGACCTCCCCGAGACGCAGTTCGAAACGGAAGCCGTCTGGTATCTCCCCGAGCCCCAGCAGCTCGAGGGAATGGAGCAGCTGTGGAAGCTGCTCGGCTCGCTGCACGCCGCGGAGCACGCGATGATCGCGCTGCTGCCGCTGTGGGCGATGTGCGACCGCTGGGACATCGGCGGGCTGTCCACGAACCTGCACTTCCAGACCGGTCGGCCGACGATCTTCGTCTACGACGGCCATGCCGGCGGAGTGGGCATCGCCGAGCGTGGATTCGAGGTCTTCGAAGGCTGGACCGACGACACGGCACGCCTGCTCGCCAACTGCCCGTGCAGCCAGGGCTGCCCGTCGTGCGTCCAATCTCCGAAGTGCGGCAATCTGAACGAGCCGTTGGACAAGGCAGGCGCACTCGGGCTGCTGGGCCGCATGCTCGCAGCGCGCAAATAGGGGCTTCCGCTCCACCGGCGGCGCGGCGAAAGCCGCGCCGCCCACCAACCTCCATCCAGTCAGAGCTCGCCCGAACCCCAACCAATGGCGCGCGAGGCGCGCCCCCGAGCGCTGGACAAGGCAGGCGCACTCGGGCTGCTGCGCCGCATGCTCGCAGCGCGCAATAGGGGCTTCCGCTCGACCTGGCCAGTCTCCGGAATGCACCACGCTCCACCGGCGGCGCGGCGAAAGCCGCGCCGCCCACCAACCTCCATCCAGTCAGAGCTCGCCCGAACCCCAACCAATGGCGCGCGAAGCGCGCCCCCGAGCGCGAGCGAAGCGAAGCGAGGGACCACTAGAGTCGCGCGCGTGGCCCGGGTCTTCGTCGCCGTGCTCGCGGTGCTCCTTGCGCTGACGCTGTACCTCTTCGTGCTCGTGCGCAGCGACAACGCGAAGCACGCGGACGCCGTCGTCGTCCTCTCGGGCGATCGCAAGCGGCTTGCGACAGGACTCCGCCTGTTCCGCGCAGGGGTCGCGCCGATCCTCGTCGTCTCGCGCGACGGCCGCCGCTGGCCGGAGGCGGACGCGCTCTGTGCGGGCCCGCACGTCGAGTGCTTCCAAGCCGAGCCGTACAGCACGGAGGGCGAGGCGCGCGCGACACAGAGACTCGCGCGGCGACAAGGCTGGTCGCGGATCGTCGTCGTCACGTCGCGCTACCACCTGCGCCGGGCCCGCATGCTCTTCGAACGCTGCACGGGACCTCGCCCGCAGATGGTCGCCGCGCGGACGACGCCTGTGGACTACCTCGTCGACATCCCCTGGGAGTGGGGCAAGCTCCTCTACCAGCTCACGGTCGATCGATCCTGCTGAGCACGTAATCGACGGCTTCCGCAGGTGACGCAGCCCGCTCGACGCCCTCGACGTGGAGTCCGGGCTCGAGCACGACGACCGGCCGACCGAGAATGAGTGCGAAGCCGATCTCGGTCAATGTTCCGTGGCGGCCGCCGACGGCGATCACCCCGTCGCCGGACGCAGCAACCGCAAGGTTGCGCGCGTGGCCGATGCCCGTCACGACGATGTAATCGATCCACTCGTTCGCCTCGTCTCGCGACGTTCCGGGGAGGATTCCCACCGTCGCTCCGCCGGCCGACTTGGCGCCGCGGGCGGCGGCGGCCATCACCTCCCCGTGCCCGCCACAGACCACGGTTGCGCCGCGTTCCGCGAGCAGCCTGCCGACCTCCTCGGCCGCAGCCTCGTACTGAGCCCCACTTCCGACTACCGAGATCTGGACGGGCACGCAGCGATCGTACGGAACACCCATTCGGGGTAGGACTCCCTATCTGCTCACACGCCGCTCGGCTGACCTCGTCGTCGTCATCGGAATCGTCTGGCTGACGGCGGCGCTTCCCGGAGCGCTGCTTCTCTCCTTCACCGACCTCGGCTGGTGGCTGGGCCACGCCTTCGAGCTCACGGGCATCGTCATGGTGGGCTCGACGGTTGCGGCCGATCTGCAGCGAAGCGCACAATCTCGGCCGCTCGTAGGCGATCTCCGCGCGCGGGAGCTCGTCGCAATGGAAGAGACGTTCCTGGGTACGCGGGTGCGCGCCCTGACGCGGCTGCTGGCGGAGAAGGACGAGTCGACGGAGGAGCACACGCGACGCGTCGCACTGCTCGCCGTCCGGGTCGGTGAGGAGCTCGGGCTTGCTCCCGGACGCCTGCGCGCGCTCGCGATCGGCGGCCTCTTGCACGACATCGGGAAGCTCTCCGTGCCCGAGGCGATCCTCAAGAAGCCGGCCGCGCTCGACGACGAGGAGTTCGCGATCGTCAAGCGGCATCCGGAGTGGGGCTTCAAGCTCCTGAAAGAGCTCGGCGGCTTCTCGGACGCAGTCCGCAAGCTCGTCCGCAGCCATCACGAGCGCCTCGACGGCAAGGGTTATCCGCGCGGTGTCGCTGCGAACGCTGCGAACGAGATCGAGCTCGACGCCCGGATTCTCACCGTCTGCGACGTCTACGACGCGCTCGTGTCGCAGCGCGTGTACCGCGCAGCGTGGTCACACCATGAGGCGATGCGGATCCTGGAGAACGAGACCGGCTCGGCATTCGATTCGGCTTGCGTCGCAGCGCTCGAGAAGGTCGTCGCGGAACGCCCCGAGGGGCTGCCGCGGCTCGCCGCCGCCTACGCCTAGCGCGTCATCGCAATGCCGAGAGCGCCTTGTCGAGACGCTGCTTCGTCGTCAGAACGCCTGCGTACAGGTCGCCGAAGCGTTCGACGCGGTCGAGCACGACTTCCATGGAGTAGATCGACGGGTTCAGCTTCTCGTTCACCTCGTCCCAGCGGAGCGGCGTCGAGACGGGGGCGCCGGGGTGCGGCCTGACGGAGTACGCCGAGGCGATCGTCTTCCCCTCTCCGTTCTGATTCGAGTCGATCAGCACGCCGCGCCGCTTCGACTTCGTCCACTCCGTCGTCACGAGTCCGCGGTGCGTGCGTGCCAGCGCACCGGCGACGATCTCCGCGAACTCCCGTGTGTCGTCGTAGGTGTGCCGACGCTCGACCGGGACGAGCACGTGCATGCCGTCCGAGCCGCTGGTCTTCGGGAACGAGGCCAGCCCGAGGGCATCGAGCGCCTCCTTCACGAGCAGCGCGACCTGCACCGTCTCGGCGAAGCCGGCGTCCGCCGCGGGGTCGAGATCGAAGAGCACGAAGTCGGGCCGCTCCGGCTTGTCGACGCGCGAGTACCACGTGTTCATGTCGACGCAGCCCATGTTCACCGTCCACAGCAGAGCGAGCTCGTCGTTGACGAGCGGGAAGTTCACCCACTTCTTCTGCCGCGGCTTCTCACGCGTCGAGACGAGCGTACGGAACGTGGGAATCCACTCGGGCATGTGCGACGGCGCATCCTTCTGGAAGAAGAACTTGTCGTGGATGCCGTTGGGGTAGCGCTTCATCGTGAACGGGCGGTCCTTGACGTGCGGGACGAGAACCGGGGCGATCCGCTGGTAGTAGCGCAGCAGGTCGCCCTTCGTGATGCCGTCCTCCGCAAAGAAGACTTTGTCGAGGTTCGAAAGCTTCAGCGAGCGCCTGCCGCGCGTGATCGTGTCGTGGAGCGGCTCCTCGCGATGCACTTCCTCCGCTGCCTTGTCCTCGCGCAGCCCCTGGTACGAGGGCGCGCGCAGGCGGCCGTCGTGCGTGTATTCGACGAACTCGACCTCGGCGACGAGCTTCGGCTCCACCCAGACGATCTCGTTCTTGCGCACGCGCGGCATCTTCGGGACGACTTTGAACGGTGACGTGTCGCGACGGAGCGGCTTCAGCTTCGTCAGCAACTCGCGGATCTCCTTGTCGGTGAAGCCGGTCCCGACGTTGCCGACGTACTTCAGCTCCCCGCCCTCGCGTGTCGCGAGGATCAGCGAACCGAGCGTCCCGGCGCGGCGACCGCCGCCGTGCGTGTACCCGGCGATCACGAACTCCTCGCGTCCGTGCGTCTTGATCTTCAGCCAGTCGCGGGTGCGCTTGCCCGGGAAGTACCTGGAGTCGAGACGCTTGGCCATGATCCCCTCGAGCCCCTGCTCCTTTGCGGCCTCGTACAACGCGTCGCCGTCGTCGAACGTCTCTGAGATGCGGACGGCTCGGTTCCGGCCGTCGAGCAGACGGGTCAGCCGCTCGTGCCGCTCCTGGAACGCGAGGTCGATCAGCGGCATGCCGTCGATCTCCAGCACGTCGAAGGCGTAGTACACGAGCCGGTCCGAGCCCTTCTGCATCTCCGAGAAGCTCGCGCGGCCCTGCTCGTCCAGCGCGCAGACTTCGCCGTCGAGCACGGCGTTCGGCGTCTTCACCGCCTTGACGACCTCTCGTGCAATGTGCGGAAAGCGCTCTGTCAGCGGCTTGTCGTTCCGCGAGACGAGCTCGCAGTCGCCGCTGTGGACGTACGCGAGGGCTCGGTAGCCGTCCCACTTCACCTCGAAGGTCCACTGCTCGCCGTGCGGCACCCCGCGCTCGAGCGTCGCCAGCATCGGCCTGTAGCGACCCTGCCGGACTGCGTCTGGATCCTCCCGCTTGCGCAGGATCAGCCAGTTCTCGTCCTTGCCGTCCAGATGCGCCGGCACGAGCGCCCAGACGCCGTTCAGCTTCTTGCCGTGCAGCCGAACGGTCAGACCGCCGTTCCGCTTCTCGTCGAGCAACTCGTAGGTGCCGGAGTCCCAGATCTCCACCGTGCCCGCGCCGTAGTTCCCCTTCGGAATCTCGCCCTCGAACTTCGCGTACTCGATCGGATGGTCCTCGACGTGCACGGCGAGGTGCTGCTCGCCCGGCTCGACCGGGACGCCCTTGGGAACCGCCCAGGAGGCGAGCGCGCCGTTCCGCTCGAGCCGGAAGTCGTAGTGCAGCCGCCGGGCATCGTGGCGCTGGACGACGAAGATCGGCCGTTCGCTTCGCGAACGGCCGGAGAACGGCTCCGGCGTCTTCTTGGGGTCGCGCTTGCGCTTGTACTCGCCGAGCTGGTCCGTCACACGCTCTTTCTAGCGCGCGGTCGCCTGTAAGCGCACACGTGACCACGCCGCGAACTGATTCAGGAGGGCGGCCCTGCTTGTGGAGAACGTCTAGGCGCAGCGCCCCGGACGCGCTCGGGGTACAGGTTCGGACCGCCGCCGACACGGGGCCGAAGGAGACCCTCCCGCTCTGCATCGGCCGCGCCGCGGTTCTTGGTTTCCCGCACCGAGAGGCGGTCGATCGCCAGGTTTGGGAATCGGCCGGGGCGTCAAGGATCTTGCTTACAAGCAGTATTCAAAACTGCTGAAGCGCTTCTCCGCAAGCGGGGGGTCCGAGGCTCGGGGCCGGTTTTTACCGGCCCTGAGTCGTATTCGGGGCAGGGGAAAAGGCTGTGGATACTGGGGATAGGGGTGCGGCAAACCGTTTGCTCAAGCGAAAACGCCGAGAGCCCGGAATCGGGCCCGTCTCGTGCGTTTGAGCTCGTCCCCCGGAGTACCCTCGAGCTCATCGAGCGCCGTTTCGATCGACTCGCCCAGGAGCCTGGCCGCCTCGTCGTGGTCGGTGTGAGCGCCGCCGGCCGGCTCGGGAACGATCGCATCGACGACGCCGAGCTCGAGGCAGTGTGCGGCGTCCGGCTTGAACGCCGCTGCCGCCTTCTCCTTCTCGTTCGCGTCCCGCCAGAGGATCGCGGCGCAGCCTTCGGGGGAGATCACCGAATAGATCGCGTTCTCCTGCATCAGTACTCGATCGGCGATCGCGAACGCGCTCGCGCCACCCGACCCGCCCTCGCCGACGATGCAGGCAACGGCCGGCACCGTGAGCTTCAGCATCACCGCATGCGAGCGCGCGATCGCACCGCCCTGTCCGTGCTGCTCGGCGGCGACCCCCGGATACGCGCCCGGCGTGTCGACGAACGTGACCAGCGGAATGCGCTGGCGGTCGGCGATCGCCATCGTCCTCATCGCCTTGCGATAGCCCTCGGGATGCGCGGAGCCGAAGTTCCGCCGGACGCGGTCCTTGAGATCGCGGCCCTTCTGATGTCCGGCGAATGCAACCGTGCGTCCGTTGAACCGCCCGAGACCGGTGACGACCGCCGCGTCGTCGGCGCGAACGCGGTCCCCGTGGAACTCGAAGACGTCCTCGAACAGTCGCTCGACGTAATCGAGTGTGTACGGACGCTCGTCGTCGCGCGCGCGCTCGACGATCTCCCAGATCTCGTGGTCGACCGGCTCCTGCTCGATTCGCTCCAACTGTCGCTCGAGCCGCTCGACCTCTTCGGTCACCCGCGCTCCGCGCAGCAGGCCCGCCGAGCGCAGCTTGCTCAGCCGTTCGCGGAGCTTGAGCTCCGCCTCACCCGGCATTGCCGAACAACCTCACGAGCTTGGCAACCGTCGCGCGCAGCTGCGGCCGCGGCACGACCGCGTCGACGTGACCAAAGCGGTAGTTGGACTCGGCGAGGCCGAAATCGTCAGGCAGCTTCTCGCGCGTCGTCTGCTGCACCACCCGCGGGCCGGCGAACGACATCAGCGCGGCCGGCTCGGCAAGCACGGCGTCACCGAGCGACGCGAAGCTCGCGAGCACACCGCCCGTCGTCGGATGCGCGAGCACCGAGATCAGCGCTCCGCCCGCGTCGCGCAGGTCCTCGACGGCCGCAACGGTCTTCGGGAGCTGCATCAGTGCGAGGATGCCCTCCTGCATGCGGGCGCCGCCGGACGCACTGACCGACACGAGTGGAACGCCGCGCTCGGCGGCGCTGTCGCACGCACGCGAGAACTTTTCGCCGACGACGCTCCCCATCGATCCGCCCATGAAGCCGAAATCCATCACCGCGAGCTCGCAGGGCGAGGTCTCGATCGTGCCGCGACCGGTGACGATCGCATCACCGAGCCCCGTCTTCAGCTCCGCTTCGGCAAGTCGCTCCGTGTACGGACGTAGATCGAAGAACGCAAGCGGATCCTCGCTGCGCAACTCGGCGGCCTCTTCGACGAATGAGCCTGCGTCGGTCAGCTGCGCGATCCGCGTGCGCGCGCCGACCGCGAAGTGATGGCCGCAGTGCGGGCAGACCCACAGTGCCGCGTCGAGCTCGTCGTCGCGGTAATGGGAATCGCACTTCGGGCACGTGTTGGGATGCTTCTTCTCCGCCTGTGGCGCGCCCTTGTGCTCGATCGAGACGTCGATACGGCTCGACATGACCGACCGAGTTTAGACCGCTGCTCCGCGCAGGCCGGTTACAAGCCGAGCGCCGCGGCCAGGCGTCCGATCACCGGGACGTTGGCGGCGTCCGGCATCGCAGCGGTGAAGCCCGCGCCGACGACCCGTGCCTGGGCGGCGACCTCGCCAAGCTGCCGCTCGGCATCAGCGAGCGAGAGGCCGTTGGGCTCGGGCATGAACGGGCGGGCGTCGGCCGGATCGAGGACGTCGAGGTCGAAGGCGACGTAGACGCAGTCGACGTCCGCCAGCGCCTCGCCGGCCGTCCTGCGCACCGGGCTCGCGGCGAGGAAGTCCTCCTCGGGCGGGTCGAGGTTGCGCGCGCCGATCAGCGCCGTCCGCTCCGGTTCGACCGCGCCGCCGTCGAGGATCATCCGCAGCGGCATCCCCCATGCGTTCCCGCTCGGTGAGGTTTCGGGTGTGTTCAGGTCGCCGTGCGCGTCGAACCAGATCAGCGCCAGCTTCTCGTGGCGCGCGGCGAGCCCCTCGACGGCCCCGACGTGCGTGCAGCAGCAACCCCCGAGCACCAGCGGCCGGTTCGGAAGGTCCGAGGCGAGCGCGAGTGTCTGCAGCTCCAGCGTGTCCTCGTCGACAACGCCTGCCTCCGGATAGTCGAGCGGCAGCAAGGCTGCCTCCTCGATCGCCTCCCCGCCCACTCCCCAGGCGCGCGGAACGCGCACCAGACCCGCGTTCCACTGACGGCCGCACGCGTGGCACTCGTAGTCCGGGCCGATCGCGACCGCGGTGAGCGTCCTGCAGTCGGGACACTTTGCGCGCAGCCGGCTCACGCGAGCTCCTTCTCGTAGACGGTCGCCTGCCACGCTATCGACATCCCTGCGCGCTCGTAGAGACGGGTGGCGCCCGTCGGATTCTGCGCGTCCACGCCGAGGCCGACCAACCGTTCTCCGCGCTCGTGAAAGCGGCGGAACGCTTCGTACAGCATTGCGAGCCCGAGCCCGCGGCGTCGCCATGCCGGGCGCACGGAGACGTTCGCGATCCAGCCCATCCCGAAGCGCTTCGTGTCGCAGATCGTCACCGCGGCCACCTCGTCGCCGTCACGGACGACAATCCACAGCGACGGGTCGTAGCCGCTGCGCTTCAGCGTCCGCTCGTGCCACTGCTCGTAGGTCTGGGAGCGATGTCCCCACTCCTCGGAGAATGCCTCGACATCCGCCGCGTGCACGGCGCGCCCGTCCCTCTCCAGGTCGAACGGCCGAAGCGACATGCCCTCGGGCCACTGCGGTTTCGGCGGCGCAGCGTCGAGGTGGATCGTCATTCGATAGAAGTGGCGGACCGGCTCGTAGCCTGCGCCTTCCAGGAGCGAGACGAACTGCGAGTCGTTGCTGAGAGTGCCCGTCAGGATGTGGCGCTTACCCCACTCGCGCGCACGCGCTTCGGCGAGGTCGATGAGCGCGGCTGTCACGCCTTCGTCGTGCGCGGCCGGCAGCGCATAGATGTCGGCTTCCGCGCGATCCCCCTCGGAGATCACGTCGAGTGTCGCCGTCACGCGGTTCCGGCGCTTGACGATCCACGCCAGGTGGTCGCCCTCGTGCCGGCGCCAGTAGTGGAGGACATCGTCGACGCCCGTATCGGCGTCGCCGCCGAGCGGGCGTTCGACCTCGCGCATCAGCGCGGCGACCGCAGGCGCGTCCGCTTCGCTCGAGCGCCGCAGGGTGAAGCCTTCAGGCAGGGAGGAGCTCATCGAGCGTATCGGCGAGGCCGCTCAGGTCGCGCTGCTCACGCGTCGGCGACGGCTCGTGCCGTTCGTCGAGCCGGTTGATCCACACCGTCGGGATTCCGAGCGAGGTGGCGGGAACGACGTCGTGGAAGTGACTCTGCGCCACGTGCACGTCGGGCAGGCGGCCGACCTCGTCCGCGAAGGCGTGCCAGTGGCCCTCCTGCGGCTTGTAGGAGCCGATCTCCGACGCCACGATCGCAAGCTCGAAGGGCACCCCGATCGCGCGCCGGGAGGCCTCGATCAGATCGCGGTCGCTGTTGGACAGGATGCCGAGCTTCCAGCCGCGTGCCCGTGTTTCCTCCAGCGCGGCCGGCACCTCCTCGAACACGGGCCACTCCGGCAGCGTCTCGGCCGGCGAGACGTCGAGGCCGAGCCGGCGCGCGACCTCGGCCATCACGTCGCGGTACGAACGAGTGGGCTCCTCCGCCTGCACTCGCGGCTCCAACTCGTGGTAGCGCTCGAGCAGGTCGTCTCCGCCGAGCGCGGCGCGGAGGCCCGCATTCCAGTCGACCAGCGTGCCGTAACAATCGAAGGTCGCCCAGCGCTCCACCATCCGCCGCGAGGTTAGCTGGTACCCCTTCAGGTAATGCTGCCGGATCGGGTACTACGCGGCGAGGCGCTCGGGCACGCGATAGGCGAGCAGCTCGTGGCCGTGCTCGGCCAGCCAGGCGCGCTCGTCGCGAAACGTCGGCCGCGCAAGCGCGACCATCTGCCAGAAAACGGGTGAGTGGTCGTGGCGCACGATGTGACACAGCTCATGCACGACGACATAGTTGAGCACGGCCTGCGGGGCGCAGATCAAACGCCAGTTGAACGACAGCACACCTCGGTTGGAGCACGAGCCCCAGCGCGAACGCTGGTCGCGAATCGACAGCGAGCGGTACGAGACGTTCAGGCGCTTCGACTCACGCCGCAGCACGCGCTCGACCTCGACGCGCGCCTGCTCGCGGTACCACGCGTCGACCGACGGGACGTTTGGAAGCGCAAGCGCGAAGCCGCCGATCCAGACGACGTCGTCGCGCTGCAAACCGAGTGCGAGCTCCTTGGCCGGCTTTGCGAGCTCGCGCTCGAGCCAGGCACGATGCTCGAACAACAGCGACTCGATCGTGGCTTGCGGCGTGCGGGGCGGCACGACGATCTCGGCGTTCCGCACCGCGTCGACGATGATCTTCGGACGCTTGACGCGCCGCGATATGCGAACGGGGATGTCCATGATGCGCCCGCCGAGCTCGACTTGCCGCACAAGGCAACGGTAGTTGCAGCGCCGGACAACATACCCGGACGAAAGCCGTGTAAAACCGCGCTATTCTTCGAATCGACGTAGCACAATTGACGCGTTGTGCCCGCCGAAACCGAACGAATTGGAAATCGCCGCGCGCAAGTCGGGAGCTTCGCGCGATTCGTTCGGGATGTAGTCGAGGTCGCACTCGGGGTCCTCGACTTCGTAGTTGATCGTCGGCGGGAGCACGCGCTCGTGCAGTGCAAGCGTCGTGAACACGGCCTCGACGGCGCCCGCGGCGCCGAAGCAATGTCCGGTCGCACCCTTGGTCGACGAGACGGCCGTCTTCCGCGCATGCTCTTCGCCGAGCGCCTTCTTGATCACGCGCGTCTCCGATGCGTCCCCGAGCGGCGTCGACGTCGCGTGCGCGTTGATGTAGCCGACTTCGGTCGGATCGACGCCGCCGTCCTCGAGCGCCATCTTCATCGCTCGCGCGGGATTCGCACCAGTGGGGTCCGGCTCCGTCATGTGCGCCGCGTCGGAGGACAGGCCGTAGCCGACGAGCTCGGCGTAGATCTTCGCGCCCCTGGCCCGGGCGTGCTCGAGCTCCTCCAGGACAAGCACGGCGGCCGCCTCACCCATCACCAAACCGTCGCGTGAACCGTCGAACGGCCGCGAAGCCTTCGCCGGATCGTCGTTCCGCCGCGACAGCGCACGCATCGCGTCGAACCCCGCGATTCCGACCTCCGTGATCGGCGCTTCCGTCCCGCCTGCGAGGATCACCTCCGCACGACCGACGCGAATCGTGTCCATCGCGTCGCCGATCGCCATGTTCGAGGCGGCGCACGCGGTGCAGGCGCTCATCAGCGGCCCCTTGGTTCCGAGCTCGATCGAGACCCAGCCGGCGCCCATGTTCGGGATGATCGAGGGAATCGAGAACGGGCTCACGCGGTCCGGGCCGCGCGCGAGCAGGACGTCGTAGCAATCCTGGTACGAACGGAGCCCGCCGATTCCCGTGGCGACCGAGGCACCGCACCGCTCCGGCTCCTTGGAGATGTCGAGGCCGCTGTCCGCCTCCGCCTGCCGCGCAGCGGCGAGGATCATCTGCGCGAAGCGATCCATCCGCCGCGCCGCCTTCCGGTCGATCCACTGCGTCGGGTCAAACTCCTTCAGCTCGCACGCGAAGTGGACGTTGTAGCTCTCCGAGTGATCGAACTGCGTGATCTCGGCCGCACCTGACTCGCCCGCGATCAGCTGCTTCCAGCTGTCGGCAACGGAGTTGCCGAGCGGGTTGACCGTTCCGAGACCCGTGATGACGACGCGACGTCTTCCGTTGTGCATGGTTCTACATCCCTAGCCCGCCGTCGACGAGCAAAACCTCGCCGGTGATGAACGAGGCTGCGTCGGAGCAGAGAAAGCGTACAGCGCCGGCGATGTCCGCAGGATCCCCGAGCCGGCCGAGCGGCGTGTTCGCGAGCATCGTCTGCCGGGCCTCTTCGGGGATCGCGTCCGTCAGCCGCGTCTTCACGTAGCCAGGCGCCACGACGTTCGCGCGCACGCCGCGTGACCCGAGCTCGCGCGCAAGCGACTTCGTGAAGCCGATGATTCCCGCCTTCGACGCTGCGTAGTTGGTCTGACCCCAGTTGCCGTGGACGCCGACGATCGACGAGATGTTCACGATCGCGCCGGCGCGCTTCTTCATCATCGGGCGCGTAACCGCCCTGCACGTGTAGAAGACCGACGTGAGGTTCGTATCGATCACAGCGCGCCAGTCGTCGTCCGACATGCGCGCGAGCACCCCGTCGCGGGTGACGCCGGCGTTGTTGACGAGGACCGCCACGTCGCCCGCCACGTCGACGAGTCGCTTCGCGTCCTCGGCGCTCGACACGTCGGCCTGCACGGCGCGGCCGCCGATCTCCGTGGCGAGAGCCTGCGCCTCGTCGGCGGCGCTGCGATAACCGACGACGACGGCTGCTCCCGCCCGTGCGAGCTCCTGTGCGATCGCGCTGCCTATGCCGCGGGAGGCACCGGTGACGAGCGCGATCTTGCCGTCGAGTGACGCGAAAGGAGAATCAGCCAACGACGGACTCGAGCTCGTCGAGCGACTCAAGGTCGTTGACCGAGACCACCTTCACGCGCTTGTCGATCCTCTTCAGTAAACCGCTGAGCACGTTGCCAGGCCCGACCTCGACGAACACCGTCACGCCATGGTCGATGAGACGCCGTGCAGCCTGGGTGAACTTGACGGGTGCGGTCAGCTGCTCGACGAGCAGCACGCGGTAGCGCTGCGCCTCCTCGATCTTTGCGGTCACGGTCGACATGAACGGGGCGACCGGCACTTCGAAGTGGACCTTCTCGACTGCGGGCCGGAGGCGCTCGGCGGCGCGAGCGACGAGGGGTGAATGGAAGGCGCCGGAGACCTTGAGTCGGATCGCGCGGCGGGCGCCCTCCCGCTCGGCCGCGTCGCAGCATTCGTCGACCGCCGGTTGCTCGCCGGAGATGACGATCTGGCCCGGGCAGTTGTAGTTCGCCGGCCAGACACCGTGAATCTTCTTGCACAACGACTCGACGACCTCGTCGGCGAGACCGAGGATCGCGGCCATCGACCCCGGGCGCTCGCGCGCCGCGGCGGCCATCGCGAGTCCCCGCTCACGCACGAGCGCGATCGCCGCGCGAGGCGCGAGCGAACGCGCTGCACCGAGGGCCGCGAACTCACCGACCGAGTGCCCGACCACGAAGTCAGGCGTGATCCCACGGGCGCGAATCGCCTCGTTGATCGCGAGCGACGTCGCGACGAGCGCAGGCTGCTGCACGTCTGTATCGACCATCCGCTCGAGCGGCGTGTCGAAGCACAGCGTCCGGAGATCGAGCCCCGACGCCTCGCTGCCCTCGAGGTAGACCTCCATCGCCTCGGGCACCGCCTCGGCGATCTCGCGTCCCATCCCTTCCTCAAGCGACCCCTGCCCGGGGTACATGAACGCCACTTTGCTCATGCAGCCTCCCTTATCCCCTCCGATTCGGAAGTCCATTCCATCAGGGCCGAGCCCCACGTGAGGCCTGCACCCATCCCGGTCATCAACACGAGCTTGCCGGGGCGCAGCCTGCCGTCCGCGGCCGCGTCCGCCAGCGCAAGCGGAATCGAGCCCGACGACGTGTTCCCGTAACGGTCGACGTTGACGACGATCTTCTCCCGCGGCACCCCCAGCTTCCTCGCCGCGTGATCGATGATCCTGATGTTCGCCTGGTGCGGGACGTAGACGTCGACGTCCTCCATCGTCTTGCCGCATTCCTCGAGGATCGCCTGCGCGGAGGTCACCATCACCCGCGTCGCGAACTTGAAGACCTCGCGGCCGTTCATCTTGACGAAGCGGTCGGGCTCCTCGAACTTGCGCGAGCCGCTGCCCGGCAGCCAGAGCGTGTCGCCGCCACCGCCGTCCGCGCCGAGCTCGAAGCCCAGGAAGCCGCCGCTCTCGACCTGCTCCATCACGACGGCTCCCGCACCGTCGCCGAAGAGCACGAGCGTCGAGCGGTCGGTCCAGTCGAGGATCGAGGAGAGCACGTCGCCCCCGATCACCAGCGCCTTCGTGGAGAGGCCCGCGGCAAGCATTCCGTAGGCCTGCGCGATCGCGTACATGAAGCCGGTACAGCCGGCGGAGAGGTCGTAGGCAGCAGCGTCGGTGCTGCCCAGTGCATCGGCGATGATCGCAGAGGTCGAGGGGAACGCCATGTCCGGGGTGACGGTCGCGACGATGAGCAGGTCGATCTCCCGAGCAGCGACCCCGGCCTGCTCTAGCGCTTGCCGCGCAGCGGGAAGCGCCAGCTCCGACATCGCGAGCGCGCCCGGCTCGGCAAGCCGGCGCTCATGAATGCCGGTGCGGGTGACGATCCACTCGTCAGTCGTCTCGACGAGGACCGCGAGGTCCTCGTTCGTGACGACGCGGTCCGGCACTTCGCACCCGAGCCCGGTGATCGAAACGGGTTTGCCGTTGGCGCTGCCAATCACTGCTCGTCTCCGACTGCGAAGGTCAACGTGCCGCGCACCGCGAGCTCCCCGTCGACGGTCGCGCGCGCCTTGCCGCGGCCGATCGGCCCGCGCACGATCTCGACTGTGCACTCGAGCGTCAACTCGTCGCCGGGGCGCACGATCCGCTTGAAGCGCACGTCATCGATGCCCGCAAAAAGTGCGAGCTTGCCCTGATTCTCCTCCTCGACGAGCACGGCGACCGCGCCGGCCTGGGCCAGGGCCTCGACCATCTTCACCCCGGGCATGATCGGATTCCCGGGGAAATGGCCGGCGCAGTCCTCCTCCGTCACGCGCTTGCGCGCGACGACTCGCGTCCCCGGATCGAGCTCGACCACCTCGTCGAGGAACAGGAACGGGTCGCGGTGCGGGAGAATCTCCATGATCTGCTCCCGCGACAGCGGTGCGGCAACAGTCACGCTGCTCCCTCGAGACGCGCGCGCAGCAGCGCACGTGCGCGGTGCGCGTAGCACTTCGCAGTCCCGACGGGCACGTTCGCCAAGGAGGCGACCTCCTCGAAGGAGAGATCGAGCGCATCCTTCAGCACGACCACTTCGGCCTGCTTGGAGGGGATCTGCGCCAAAGCATCGTGCAACTCCTCTCGTAGACCAAGCATGTCCGGGCGCTCGGGCGCGGCCCGCTCGTCATCGATGAGCGGCTCGTGGTAGCGGCGGCGCTGCGCGACGTCGCGGCAGGTGTTGACGACGAGGCGGTGCAGCCAGGTCGTGAACTGCGAGTCGCCGCGAAACTGCTTGACGCGCGTACAGAGCTTGGCGAGCGACTCCTGCGCGGCATCGCGGGCGTCCTCCGGATCCGCCAGCAGATGACGCGCGAGCCGCTCTGCGCGGGGTGCGTGGCGCATGCAGAGGGCTTCGAGCGCGAGCGGGTCGCCGTCCTTTGCGCGCGTGATCAAGATCGGGTCGCTGAGGCGCTCGTAGTCGAGCGGCCGGTTGGGGCGAAGGTCACGGGAGGTTTGACGGCGCCTACGGGAGCGCGGTTGCACGGCGCGCCTAGTGTACGCAGCGATGGACGTCGTCCCGCTCCTGCGAGGCCGGTTCGGCCGGCCCTTCACCTGGGTCGAGCGCTGCGCATCGACGCAGCGGTTGCTCGACGGAGCTCCCGAAGGAGCCGTCGCCGCCACGGACGAGCAGACGGAGGGCCGTGGCCGTCTCGGCCGCACCTGGGAGGCTCCGCCGGGAAGCTCGCTGCTCTTCTCCGTCGTCCTAGCGCCGCCGGTGCCGGCCGACCGGCTGCCCGAGCTGTCCGTCGTGGCCGGCAAAGCCGTGGCCGAAGCGATCGCGGCCGAGACCGGCCTCTCGCCGTCGCTCAAGCACCCGAACGACGTCCTCGTCGGCGGCCGCAAGGTCGGCGGCATCCTCGCCGAGTCGAGCGACGGCCGCGTCACGCTCGGGGTGGGGATCAACATCTCGCAGCGCGGGGACGAGCTGCCCGAGCGAACCCAGTTCCCGGCAACGTCGCTGGCGATCGAAGGCGCCCAGGTCGACCGAGCCGCGCTCCTCGCGACTGTGCTCGCAACGCTCGAGCGCCGTTACGACGCGTGGGTCAGCGCGTCCGCCACGTAACCGGCGCCGAGTCGTTGCCGGCCGCATCGCGGGCGAGGAGCCTCAGTGTCCGCACGCTGCCGCGGAAGCCGAGCCGGAAGACGCCGGGCTTCGCGGACGTCGCGATCCGCTTGCCGTTGACCGTTCCCCGAATCGAGGCCTTCTCGTCGACCCTCAGCCGCAACGGCGCGCGCGAGACGAGGACGAGCCTCGGAGCAAGCGTGTCGACGGCCAGCGGAACGGACTCGGTGTACGCGAGCGGCGGCGTTCCGATCGTCAGGGTGGCGCGGTAGCGGCCGTCCGGGACCTTCGTGCCGTCGGTCGCGAGGCCGTTCCACGGGAGAGTCTGCGAGCCCGCCGGCAGCAGCCCGGAGAAGAACGGGATCGACGTCTGCCCGGCGACGAGCGAAAGCGAAAGGGCGGCCTGCTGAGCCAGCACCACCGTGAAGGCCGCCGCGTCGCGCCGGCCGTCGCCGTTCGGGGAGACGATCTTCGTGTCGGCGCTGAATGCGAGCACCGTGCGGCTGACGACCACGGGGACCGCCGCGGTCGCCGTGCGACCCGTGGCGTCACGCGCCGTGAGCCGGATCCTGTAGGTGCCGTCGGGCAATCCCTCCGCGCCGAAGACGAACGACTGCACGCCGGCGGCCTTGTCTTCGGTGAAGAGCGTCGTGGTGGCCGTTCCGGCCGAGTTGAGGAGCTCGGCCGTCACGTTCGCGGCGGTGCTCAGCGTGTAGGTCACGGTCGTCTGGGTGTTCGTGGTGCCGTCGATTCGCTGCGGCACCGCGCTCGCCCCCGTAACGGTCAGCGTACCCAGCTTCGCACCGAGCCTGCCCGAGGCCGGTCGCACGTCCGGGCCGGCGGCCATCACCCAGGCGTACGGGGCGGCGGGATTGACGCCGCGTGAATCCCACGTCCAGTCGATCGCGTTGCCCGTTCCGGAGCCAACCGCAAGCGTCTTCCCGGCTGCGTCGCGCACGGTGACCGTCCACGGCAGCGCGGCCGAGAGCTTCCCCGTGAAGCGCACCGCGGCACCCAGCGTTCCCTTCGCGACGGGAAGGTACAGCTTCGGCGCGCCAATCGTGGCGACCTGCGCGCGAACGCTCCCCAGCAGCGCGTAGAGCGCGTTGCCGGGACAGGACGTCGAGCCCGTGTCGCGGTGGCCGGAGACCGCCCGCAACGCGACCTGCGTGCCGGCGGAGAACTTCTCGTTGCCACCGGAAGTGGCGATGACCGTCGACAGCGGATCGATGTGCAGGACGTCCAGCCGCCACGCCACGAGCTTCTCCAGACCCTGGAGCTGTGTCGGCGGCGGCGCAGCGGACGAGTACGTGCCGATCAATGCGATGCCGACCGAGCCGGTGTTGAACCCGAGCGCGTGTGCGCCGATCACCGCCTTGTCCACACCGCCGTAGCGCCCCTCGTAGACGTTGCCCCAGCGGTCGACGAGGAAGTTGTAGCCGATGTCGTTCCACCCGTTGCTCTTGACGTGGTACGCCTCGATCCCGCGAACGATCGCGGCGGCCTGAGCGGGCGACGAGCCGGACGGTCCGGCAGTGTGATGGACGACGGCGAAACGAAGGGCATCGGCATACGAGGGCCCCGCGCGACGAATCTCTTCGTCCGCGCCCCACTGGGCGCGCGTAATGATCGGCGGCGAGCCGGCGATCGACAGCTTCCGCACCGGGATCTTCTCCACTGGCGCGTCGAGGAAGAAGACGCGCACACGCGAGACGGGCCCGCGTCGGCGAACCTCGATCCGGTCCGACGGCCCGGTCCACCACGGATTGCCGATGCGCCACCCGTGGAGGCGGTTCTCCGGCGACTCCACGTCCGGCAGGTCTTCCGCCTCCGGCATCGCGGATCTCCAAGCCGTCCACCGGCCGGAGGGCGAGCGCGTGCGAAAGGTGACCGAACCGGTGCCGCGCCAGTGGAGGCCGACCATGTCGAACGTCGGCTGTGCAGCTGCAAGCGTCCGCGCACCGCGCAGCGGAATGTCACGCGCGACCACGCGCACGTCGGCGGCGTGTGCCGCGCCGGGCGTCAGCAACAGCAACGGCAGGACGAGTCTCAGCGGCTTGGGCACGAGCTTCTGCCTTCGCCCTCGTGGACGAGCGGCCTCCCCAGACTAAACTGGATCTGTTTTGAAAATTGGACGGATCGTCCTGCTTGGGGTCGTCGCGGCGCTTTTCGCCGCTCCCGGAGCGGCGGCCGCTCCCCGCGTCCTCGTTGCGGACTTCAACGCGGACGTGAACCCCGTGACCGCGTCCTGGCTCGTCGACCGGATCCACGACGCGAAGGGCTACAACGCGATCGTCATCCAGCTCGACACGCCCGGCGGGCTCGACGAGTCGATGCGCAAGATCGTTAAGGCAGAGCTGTCCGCGCAGGTGCCGGTGATCGTCTACGTCGCACCCGGCGGCGCGCGTGCCGCATCGGCCGGGGTCTGGATCTCACAGGCCGCCGACGTGCTCGCGATGGCGCCGAACACGAACATCGGCTCGTCCACGCCCATCACCGGCAGCGGCGCGGATCTCGGGAAGGATCTCCGCCGCAAGGTCGTGAACGACGCAGCTGCATCGCTGCGCGGCCTTGCGCAGTCACACGGGCGCAACGCCCGCTGGGCCGACCGCGCCGTTCGCGAGGCGTCGAACCTGTCGGCGAACGAGGCACTCCGCATGCACGTCATCGACCTGATGGCCCCGACGCTGCCAGCGCTGCTGAGGAAGGTCGACGGCCGGACGACCGTTCCGCGCCACCTGACGCTGCACACGCTCGGCGCGACTGTCGAAACGAAGAAGATCGGCTTCCTCACACGCCTGCTGGACACGCTGATCGACCCGAATCTGCTCTCGCTGCTCTTCCTCGCGGGAATCGGCGGGATCATCTTCGAGGTCTTCCACCCGGGCGTCGTGCTGCCGGGAGCCCTCGGCGGCGTCTCGCTGGTCACGGCGCTTTACGGCTTCGCGATCCTGCCGACCAACTGGGCGGGAGCGGCCTTGATCGTGCTCGGGCTCGCACTGCTCGTGATCGACGCACACGTCGTCACACACGGCGCGCTCACGCTCAGCGGCCTGATCGCGCTGGGAGTCGGGATGCTGATGCTCTTCCACGACGCGCCGGCTCCCTACCGCGTCAACACGTGGCTCGTGCTCGCGTTGACGGGCGTGATCGGCGGCTTCATGGCGTTCGCGCTCGGGAAGGTCGTACAGGTGCGAAGGCGACCGTCGGCGATGCCGGCAATGGTCGGCGAGACGGGCGTCGCGCGTGGAAACGGCATGGTGTTCGTCCGCGGAGAGCTGTGGCAGGCGCAGACCGACGACGGCGCTCCGCTCGAGCCGGGCCAGCGTGTCGCGGTGGACGACGTGCAGGGACTGCGCCTGGTCGTGCATCGGGTCTAGGGTTAGCCCGTGGCTGCCGCCCTGATCTTCCTCGCCGCCGTCGTCTTCCTGCTGATCCTGTTCCTGATCAGCGCGATCAAGGTCGCACGCGAGTACGAGCGGGGAATCGTGTTCAGGCTCGGCCGCTTGCTCCCGGAGCCCAAGGGGCCAGGGCTGTTCGTCCTGATCCCCGTCGTCGACCGGATGGTGCGGGTCGACCTGCGCACGATCACGCTCAACATCCCGCCGCAGGAAGTGATCACGAAGGACAACGTGCCGGCGCGCGTCAACGCGGTTGCGTACTTCCGGATCGTCGATCCGAAGGCTGCAATCGTGAACATCGAGAACTTCATGGTCGCGACGTCGCAGATCGCGCAGACGACGTTGCGCTCGGTCCTCGGCCAGCACGTGCTCGACGAGTTGCTGTCCGAGCGCGAGAAGATCAACACGATCCTGCAGGAGATCATCGACGAGCAGACGGCGCCGTGGGGGATCAAAGTGTCGATCGTCGAGGTCAAGGACGTCGAGATCCCGCAGGGGATGCAGCGCGCGATGGCGCGGCAGGCCGAGGCGGAGCGCGAGCGGCGCGCGAAGGTGATCAACGCGGAGGGCGAGTTCCAGGCCGCCGAGCGGTTGAAGGACGCGGCGCTCGTGATCGAGGGCCACCCGGTCGCGCTCCAACTGCGTTATCTGCAGACGATGCTCGAGCTCGGCTCGTCGCAGGCGACGACGATCGTCTTCCCGGCGCCGATCGATCTCCTCACGCCGTTCGCAGAGCGCTCTGGATCTTCGGACTGACGAGCTGACCGGGAGGCGCGTCGCGATCGCGCCGACGCGTAGCGAACGGCCCGGCGCAACTCGCCCTGCCTTCGACCCGCCGACGCAAGCGGAACTCGATCAGTGCCCGTTCTGCGCGGGGCGCGAGGACCGCACCCCGCCGGAGACGCTTCGCTTGGGCGAGCCCTGGCGCGTGCGGGTCGTCCCGAACCTCTACCCGGCGTTCCCGCGGCAAGAGGTCGTGATCCACACGCCCGACCACCATCGCTCGCTGACCGACCTGGACGACGAGCAGCTCGCGCTCATCGCCGAGGCCTGGCGCGATCGAGCCCTCGCGACGCACGGCGTGTACCTGCACGCGCTCGTCAACGAAGGGCGCGAGGCCGGGGCGTCACTCCCCCACACGCACTCACAGCTCGTCTGGCTGCCGGAGCGGCCTCCAGAAGCCGAGCATCTGGTCGACCGCAGGCGCTGGGAGGTCGTGCTCGAGCGCGACGGGCTCGTGCTCTCCTGCCCCTGGGTCAGCCGGCTCGCGTACGAATGCGTGGTCGCACCTGCAAAGCCGGAGGCTCACGCCTTCAGGTCGGAGCTGCTCGCGCCTGCCGTGCAGCTGCTGGCCGAAGCGATCCGGCGGGTGCGTGGCGCGGCGGGGCCGGCGCCGCTCAACGCCTGGGTCCACGACGGGCCGGACTGGCATGTCGAGCTGCTGCCGCGCCTGAGCGTGATCGCGGGCATCGAGCTCGGCGCAGGGTGGTGGATCAATCCGCTGCCTCCGGAGGAGGCCGCGGCGGAGCTCCGAGTTACGGCCTAGGTCGCGCGTCTCGACCGGGCGCTGGCCGCGCTCGACTAGCTCGTACGGGTCGGGCGCTCTTCGCGGAAGCGCCGGGCGGCGTCGATCGCCGCGCCGAGATTCAGGCCCTTGTCCTTGGCCTGTTTGATCAACATCACCGTCTCGAGCGCGTCGATGTCGTAGATCCGCTGCTTCTTGCCTTTGGTCGGAATCTGTGCCTTGTTCGTCCAGTAATCGAGCTGCATCTTCGAGATGCCGGCGATCTGGCAGACCTGGCCCAGATACAGCTCGACCTTCTCGAGGTAGTCGGCGAGATTTACTGGTTCAAGCAGGTCGACTTGTCTCGTGATCGCCATAAAGCTCCCCCTCTGAGATGGGAAAAGAACCCCGCGACCTCTAGATATACCGCGTCGAACCCGACTTGAAAAGGGGTAACACAAGGATTTTCGGCCGAAATCTGTGTGAGTTTCCTTACGTTTCGGCCGGCTCGTCGACGGGCTCGGCAACCGCCTCGGTCTCGACGACCGGGGCCAGCGTCGACACCTGCTCGCCTTCGCGGAGCCTCATCACGATGACGCCCTGCGTCGAGCGCCCCATGCGGCGGATGTCGTCGGCCGGCATCCGGATCACGGTGCCGCCGTTCGAGATCAACATCACCTGGTAGCCGTCCCGGACGACCCGCGCCCCGGCCAGGGCGCCTTTGGCTTCGGTCAGCTGCACCGTCTTGACGCCCATGCCGCCGCGGCCCTTGCGTGGATAATCGGCGACGCGGGTGCGCTTGCCGTAGCCGTTCTCGGTCACGACGAGCAGGTCCGCGTCGTCCTTCGCGATCTCGACGGCGATCACCTCGTCGTCGCCGCGAAGCCGCATGCCCTGCACTCCCGACGCGTCGCGGCCCATCGGCCTGACGTCCTTCTCGTGGAAGCGGATCGCCTGTCCCTGCTTCGAGACGAGCAGCACGTCGTCGTCGCCGGTCGAGTGCCGTACGCCGACGAGCTCGTCGCCTTCCCGCATCTTGATCGCGATGATCCCGTCAGCCCGCAGCGGCGTGTTGTACGCCTTCAGCTCCGTCTTCTTGACGACGCCGTTCTTCGTCCCGAAGAGGAGATACTGCGCCTCCTCGAATTCCCGCGTCTGGATCACTGCGCGCACCTTCTCCGTTTGACGGAAGGGCAGCAGATTGACGATCGCGCGTCCCTTCGACTGCCGTGAACCGAGCGGCAACTCGTGGACCTTCAGGCGGTAGACCTTGCCGACGCTCGTGAAGAAGAGGATGTAGTCGTGCGTCGAGGCGACGAACAGGTGCTCGATGTAGTCGTCTTCCTTGAGGTCCATGCCCATCACGCCGATGCCGCCGCGGCGCTGCTCGCGATACGCCGTCACCGGTAGACGCTTGACGTAGCCCGAGTGCGTGATCGCGATGACCATGTCCTCTTCCGCGATCAGGTCCTCGAGCTCGAGCTCCTCCTCGGCCGCGACGATCTCCGTCCGGCGGTCGTCGCCCCTGCTGTAGGTCTCCTTCAGCTCGAGCAGCTCCCCCCTGATGAGACTGTCGATCCGAGCCTCGTCACTGAGGATCGCGCGGAGCTCGCCGATCCGTTCCTGCAGACCCTTGTATTCGTCCTCGACCTTCTTCCGCTCGAGGCCGGTCAGCGCCCGCAGGCGCATGTCGAGAATCGCATTCGCCTGGATCTCCGAGAGCGCGAAGCGCTCCATCAGCTGCGCACGCGCATCGTCGGTGTCGTCCGCGCCGCGGATCAGCGCGATGATCGCGTCGAGGTGGTCGAGCGCGGTGATGAAGCCCTCGAGAACGTGCGCCCTGTCCTCGGCCTTGCGCAGCTCGTACTTCGACCTGCGCGTGATGATCTCGCGCTGGAAGTCGAGGTAGTAGCGAACGAGCTCGAGCAGGGACAGCGTTCGCGGCACGCCGTCGACGAGAGCGACGGCGTTGTAGCCGAACGTGGCCTGCAAAGGCGTGTGCTTGAACAGCTTGTTCAGCGCGACCTGCGGGATCGCATCGCGCTTCAGCTCGATCTGAATCCGCATCCCAGTTCGGTCCGAGTGATCGGCGAGGTCGCTGATCTCCGTCAGCACCTTGTCGTTGACGAGATCGGCGATCTTCTTGATCACTCCGTTGTCGCCACCCTTGCGCACCGTGTACGGCAGCTCGGTGACGACGATCGCGGACTTCCCACCGCGGAGCTCCTCGATGTGTGCGCGCGCGCGCATGACGATTCGGCCGCGACCGGTGCGATAGGCGTCGCGGATCCCGCTGCGCCCGACCACGATTGCCCCGGTCGGGAAGTCAGGCCCCTTGACGTGCTTCATCAGCTTCTCGACGTCCGCATCCGGGTCGTCGATCAGCTCGACCACCGCGTCGATCACCTCGCTGAGCCGATGCGGCGGAATGTTGGTTGCCATACCAACCGCGATTCCCGAGCTCCCGTTGACGAGCAGGTTCGGGAACCGGGCGGGCAAGGGAAGTGGCTCCCGCTTCGACTCGTCGTAGTTCGGGACGAAGTCGACCGTGTCCGAGTCGAGCTCTTCGAGGAGCTCGTGCGCAAGACGATGGAGCCGCGCTTCCGTGTAGCGGTAGGCCCCCGGCGGATCGTCGTCGATCGAGCCGAAGTTCCCTTGGCCGTCGACGAGCGGATAGCGCATCGAGAAGGGCTGCGCCATCCGGACGAGCGTGTCGTAGATCGCCGTATCGCCATGCGGGTGGTACGACCCCATCACGTCGCCGACGATGCGAGCGCACTTCACGTACGGACGGCCGGCACGGTTGCCGTTGACCCACATCGAGTAAAGGACGCGGCGATGGACGGGCTTCAGACCGTCGCGCACGTCGGGCAATGCACGCCCGACGATGACGGACATCGCGTAGTCCAGGTAGCTCGAACGCATCTCCTGCTCGAGCTCGCGCGGCTCGATGCGACCGCCTGAGCCTAGAGCGCCGGTTTCAGACACGGGCCCCCTCGGGCTTCAGACGTGCCGGATGGCGCGCGAAAACCGTGCGAGTGCAAGGACGCAGGGTGCGTTCGTAGTCGAAGACTACGGGCGCACCCGAGGACACGGCAATCGTGCGGTTTGCAGCCGTCCAGCCGGTGCGGCTGGGAGCCGAGGGGGCCCGTTTACACATCCAGGAAGCGCACGTCCTTCGCGTTGTTCACGATGAAGTCGCGGCGCGGCTCGACAGCGTCGCCCATCAGCATCGAGAAGAGCCTGTCCGCAGCGGCACCGTCCTCGACCTCGACGCGGATCAGCAGGCGGCGTGCCGGGTCCATCGTGGTGTCCCACAGCTGATCGTCGTTCATCTCGCCGAGACCCTTGAAGCGGCTGAACGGAAGGCCTTCCTTGGCTAGGTCGAGGGCCAGGTCGCGCAAGCGGTCGAAGGTCTCCGCGCGCTCCGAACGCTTTGCGTTCGCCGCGACGAACGGCGGCAAGCCGACGAGCTCTGCGAGGCGGCCGTAGGTCTTGCGAAGGTTCGCGTAGATCGGGGATGCGATCAGCTCGACGGGAATCGAGATGTTCCGCGCGGCGCTCGTGGCCGTCTCGATGACGCGCACGCGGAACACCGAGTCGTCACCGTCGAGAAGCGAGAGCACGTAGCCGTTGTCGGGTGCGGACGAAATCGCGCGTTCGACGTCCGTCGGTGTTTCGAGCTCTGCCTCGACGAAGCGGTGCGTGATCATGAAGTCGGCTGCGCCGGGCCCGAAGTCGGCGCGAAGCCGCGCAACCCAACCGTCGTACTCGCCGAGTGTCTTCGTGAAGCGGCTCCACTTCGCCTCCGTCAGCTTCACCGGCTTTCCGTACCGGTCGGTGATCTCGAGCTGCGGAATGCGCTCGCGCGAGAGCAGTTCTTCGAGTTGGGCGTCCTTCTCGAAGTAGAACTCCTGGTTGCCGAGCTTGACCCTGTAGAGCGGCGGTACGGCGATGTACACATGGCCGCGTTCGATCAGCTCCGGCATGTGGCGGTAGAGGAACGTCAGGATCAGCGTGCGAATGTGCGAGCCGTCGACGTCGGCGTCGGTCATGACGATCACCTTGTGGTAGCGGAGCTTGGCGATGTCGAGCTCGTCGCCGATCCCGGTCCCGATCGCGGTGATCATGGCCTGGATCTCGTTGTTCGAGAGGACCTTGTTGATCCGGTTCTTCTCGACGTTGATGATCTTGCCCCGGATCGGGAGGATCGCTTGGTACGTGCGATCGCGACCCATCTTCGCGGGGCCGGCTGCGGAGTCGCCCTCGACGATGAACAGCTCTGCGGCCTCGGGGTCGTTGATCGAGCAGTCCGCGAGCTTGCCGGGCAGCGACGACGACTCGAGCGCGGACTTGCGCCGCGTCAACTCACGCGCCTTGCGCGCCGCGAGCCGCGCGCGCATCGCGGCGATCGCCTTGTTCACGATCTGGCGACCGTCGGTCGGATTCTCCTCGAGGAACTCGGACAGCTTCTGGTTGACGATCTGCTCCACGAAGCCGCGCATTTTCGGGTTTCCGAGCTTCGTCTTCGTCTGACCCTCGAACTGGGGCTCCTGCAACTTCACCGAGATGACGGCTGCGAGACCCTCGCGAACATCCTCGCCGTCGAGCGTCTCGTCCTTCTTCAGCAAGCCCTTGTCGGTGCCGTACTGGTTGAGCGTGCGCGTAAGCGCGCCCTTGAAACCGGACAGGTGCGTGCCGCCCTCGTGGGTGTTGATGTTGTTGGCGAACGAGAAGACGGACTCCTGGTACGAGTTGTTCCACTGCATCGCGACCTCGGCCTGGCCTTCTTCGGACTCGCCCTCGAAGTAGACGATCCGCTTGTGGATCGGCTCCTTGGCGGAGTTCGAGTAGGCGACGAAGTCCTTGATCCCACCTTCGTAGTGGAACTCGACGCGGTCGCCGCCGGCACGCTCGTCGACGAGCACGATCGTCAGGCCTTTCGTGAGGAAGGCCATCTCGCGCAGTCGCTGCGTCAGGGTCTCGGCGCTGAAATCGATCTCGTCGAAGATCTCCGCGTCGGCCAGGAACGAGATCGTCGTTCCGTGCTCCTTCGTGGGGCCGATCTTCTTCATCTTTCCGGTCGGCTCGCCGCGCGCGAATTCCTGCTGGTGGATCACACCGTCGCGATGCACCTCGGCGATGAGCCATTCCGAGAGCGCGTTCACGACGGACACACCGACGCCGTGCAACCCACCGGACACCTTGTAGCCACCCTGTCCGAACTTCCCGCCTGCGTGCAACTTCGTCAGCACGACGGTCAGCGCCGGTAGCCCCTGATCCTTCATCATGTCGACGGGGATGCCCGAGCCCCAGTCCCGGACGGTGACCGAATTGTCCGGGTGAAGCGTTACCTCGAGGCGGTCGTTTCGGCCCGCGAGAGCCTCGTCGACGGCGTTGTCGACGAGTTCGGTGACGAGATGGTGAAGGCCGCGGGCACCGGTCGACCCGATGTACATCCCGGGGCGTTTCCGGACCGGCTCGAGGCCTTCGAGGACCGTGATGTCCTTAGCGGTGTAGGTTGCTTCGGCCATAGAGAAAAAAGCCCTGCAAATCCCTGGTTTGCGGGCTGCAGAAAGTGTATCAGAAACCGCGGTCGGATCGGGCTCGCGCGAGGCTCATGGCAGCGGCTCGAGCGACCAGATTGCGTAACTCGTCGTCGCCGATCACAGCCGCGATCTCCGACCCGCGCGATACGTCCTCCGGGGCCGCCTCGGCCGCGTCGGCTGTTGTCTCGGTGGGCACGGGCCGGGCGGCCTCCGGAACCGCGCCCGGAACGAACCGAAGCCGCGGCGGTGCAAGCTCGCCCAGCCGCTCCCTGATCGTGGCCTCGAGATGTGTCAGCTCGAAGACCCAGGCAGACGACGAAGCATGGACGACGAGCGTGCCGTCGCGCTGGATGCGAGCCGGCCACGCGTTGCGCGCGATCGACTCGCCGACGGCCTCCGGCCATCGGTCGACGAGCTCGCCGAGCCTCGCCTGCGGTCCGAACCGTGCGAGCTCGCGCGCGACGTCGCCTCCGAGCCGTTCCATCACGCAGCGCGCACCTCGCCCGGCACGACCAGCAGCAGCTGCGCCGGCTCGATCGGCAGGAACGACGGGTCGGTGGCCGAGACCAGTGTCTGACCCATGTGCGCGACCCGGTCCGCGAGGACACGCCGGCGTGCCGGATCGAGCTCCGAGAGCACGTCGTCCAGCAGGAGCAGAGGGAGCACGCCACGGCGGGCGCCGAGCAACTCGGCCTCGGCGAGCAAGAGCGACAGAACCGTGAGGCGCTGCTCGCCCTGTGAGCCGAAACTGCGCAGATCACGTCCTGCTGCCGCGAGCCGGATGTCGTGGAGATGGGGGCCGAGGGACGTCGTCCCACGCTCGCGATCGCGCTCGAGACGCGCTTCCAACCCCTCGAGGGTCGGCGCTTCTCCCTCGTAGCTCAGCGTCGCCAAGGCCAACTCGAGCTCCTCGGCGCACACGCGGAACGCAGGTTGAAGGGCCGCCAGCACTTCTCCTCGGGCGTGCACGAGCTCAGCCCCGACCGCCGCCACCTGCTCCGTCCACGGAGCCACCGCCTCCGGGCTGGAGAAGCGCAACGCCGCGTTTCGTTGCGCCACGGCGGCCGCGTAATCGGCCGGCAGGGCCGCGCGCGCGGGATAGAGACGGGCGAGCACGCGATCGAAGTACGCCCGGCGTGCAGCGGGGCCACCCTTGACAACCGTGAGCCGGTCGGGTGTGAAGACGAGCGTCTGCACGTCGCGCCGCAACAATTCCGCCGATCCAAGCGCGGAGCCGTTCAGCAGCGCCCGCTTCGCCGCGCTGGTCGAGAGATCAACCCGGAGAGCGAGGGGAGCGTCTCCTCTCTTGCCGCCGAGTTGGATCCGCGCTGCGTCCGAGCCGAAGCGAATCAACTCTGTGTCACGCCGTGTGCGCGGCGAGAAGCCCTGTGTGCCGACATGAAGGGACTCGAGGAGATTCGTCTTGCCGGCGCCGTTCGGCCCCGTTACGAGCACGAGGCCCGGTGCGAGCGAAAGATCGAGTCGCGCATACGAGCGGTAGTTCCGGAGCGAGACGTCCTCGACGATCAGCCGGCAAGGCGGATCGGCATGATCAGGTACTTGAAGTCGTCCGTCTCGCCCTTGATCACGGCCGGGCGAAGCGGCGAGATCAGGTTCAGCTCGAGCTCGTCGCTCGGGACCGATTCGATTCCCTCGCGCAGGAACTCCGGGTTGAAGCCGATCTCCATGGCGTCCGCCGTCCAGCCGACCGGGAGCGTCTCCGTCGCCTCGCCGACGTCCTGCGTCTGCGAGGAGACGCGCAACTCACCCTCCGAGAAGCGCATCCGCACGGGCGAATTGCGCTGCGCCATCACCGAGACGCGACGCACGACGTCGAGCAGTTCCGCCCGCGGCAGCACCACCGTCTGCTCAAACGCTTCGGGCAGCAGTTGCCGGTAGTTCGGGAACTGACCATCGATGCGGCGCGTTGTCAGCGTGACGTCGCCGGCTCGGAAGACGACCTGATTCTCGTGTACGCCCAGCTCGAGCTCGCCGACGCCGCCCGCGACGCGGCCGAGCTCCGTGAGCGCCCGCGCCGGGATGATCGCCTCCAGCTCCTGCGTCGAGCCTTCGAGGGGCGTCTCCTTCACAGACAGCCGGTATGAGTCTGTCGCCGCCATCACGAGCTTCTCCGGCTCAAAGCGAACGAGGATGCCCGTCAGCACGGGTCGTGACTCGTCGCGCGACGCCGACCGCGACACCTGCGCAACCGTGTCGAGCAGCGTGTCCGCATCCACCGAGAACGTCGCAGCCGCATCGACCTCCGGCAGGCGAGGGAAGTCCTCGACTGCGTAGATGTGCAGTCGCGAGCTGTAGGCCCCGCACGTGACCTGGACGATGCCCTCCTCAGGCCGGTGCGCGATCTGCACCTCGTCGGCCGGCAACAGCCGCGCAATGTCGACCAGAGTACGGCCCTGCACGACCACGGCACCCTCGTCCTCCACGTTTGCCTCGAGCGCCGTCCGCAAGGAGAGCTCCATGTCCGTGGCCGCGAGCTGCAACTCGCCCTCCTGCGCCCGCAGCAGCACGCCGGCGAGAATCTGTACGGCACTGCGCGTCGAGACAGCGCGGGAGACGATCCCGAGCTTCGCGACGAGCTCGTCGCGCGTACACGTCAGCTTCAGCGCTTCGCCCACCATCACGTCTGTCTCAATCATTCTTTATAAGACCTTTCGCAGTAGTACATAGGGCGTGTGGGTCCGGGGAAAGACGCCCCGTCGCCAGTATCCGTGCCATTCTGGCTGTGGGCGCGGACGGGGGAGAACCGAGGCCGATCAACAGGCGCTCGAGACACGCCCGAAACGATCAACATCTTCATCGGACCTGCTTGATGCGCGCGGTGAGCTCCTGCACAAGGTTGTACACAGAGCGATCCTCCTTGATCAGGCGCGCGATCTTCGATGTCGCGTGAATGACCGTCGTGTGGTCGCGGCCGCCGAACTCCTTGCCGATCTTCGGGAGCGACGAGTCTGTGAGCTCGCGCGACAGGTACATCGCGACCTGCCGCGGGTAGACGATGTTCTGCGAGCGCTTGTCGCCGCACAACTCGTCGAGCGAGACACCGAAGCGGTCGCTGATCGTTTCCTGGATCCGCTGAATCGAGACCTCGGCGAGCTCGCCCTGTGGGAAGACGTCCTTCAGCACCTCCTGTGCGAGCTCCACGGTCATCGGCCGTCCCGTGAGCGAGGAGAACGCGACGACCCTCGTCAGTGCACCTTCGAGCTCGCGGATGTTCGTCGAGATGCGTGAAGCGATGAAGGTCAGCACCTCGCCGTCGGTGATCGTGATCCCGTCGGTCTTGACCTTCTTGCGCAGGATCGCGATTCGCGTCTCGAGGTCCGGAGGCTGAATGTCGGTGATCAGCCCCCACTCGAACCGTGACCGCAGGCGTTCCTCGAGCGTGGCGATGTCGCGCGGCGGCCGGTCGCTGGAGAGCACGATTTGCGAGCCGGACTCGTACAGCGCGTTGAAGGTGTGGAAGAACTCTTCCTGGATCCGCTCCTTGTGCTCGAAGAACTGCACGTCGTCGATCAGCAGCACGTCGTAATTGCGGTAGCGCTGCTTGAAGCCCTCGATCCGCTTGTCGCGGAGCGAGTTGATGAAGTCGTTCATGAACGTCTCGGATGTGACGTAGCGCGCGGTGAGCTGCCCGGAGTGCTCGGCGACGTACTGCGAGATCGCCTGCAGGAGGTGCGTCTTGCCGAGGCCGGTCGACCCGTAGATGAACAGCGGGTTGTACGCCTGGGCCGGCGCTTCGGCGACGGCCAGAGCTGCCGCGTGCGCGAAGCGATTCGACGAGCCGATGACGAACGAGTCGAAGGTGTACTTGGGGTTGATCCCGCCCTCGCCGCGCGGTCTCGGCGGCGGCTCCGCCACCGCGACCTCCTGCTCACGGTCGGCGACGGTCAGCCCGATGCGCCGCTCGTGGCCGGTCGCATCGCGAACGGCCGCGGAGATGAGCGACATGTAGTGGCCCTCGATCCACTCGCGGGTGAAGTCGTTCGGGACCGAGACCACGAACGCGTCGTCGGCGAGCTCGGCGCCCGACGCTTCGGCGAACCAGGTCTTGTACGTCGTGGTGTTGAGCGCCCCTTGGAGCCGACCTGCTACCTCCGCCCACAGGCTCTCCGCAGTCAACTCGAGTTGGCTGTCCAACCTGCGTGCGACTCCTCAGTTCGTGTGGCGGCGGGCGAAGGAGCGATGCTAACAGTGCGCTCCCCCGATGTAAAAGCGCCCTATTTGCAGGGTATTCGTTCGGTTCACACTGTTCTCCACAGGTGTGGACAGCAGCTTCGCGTGACGGCCTTACGCTGCATTTGCACGCCGCGTGGCTGTGGAGAACCCTGTGGGTAGTGACCAGGTACACTTGCCTTCCGCCGCGCACAGCGCCGCGATTTTTTCTCCCTTTTTGCATCCCTCGTGAAGCGGACCTACCAGCCAAATGTGCGCCGGCGGAAGCGCAGGCACGGCTTTCGTGCGCGCATGTCGACACGCGCCGGGCGGCTGATCCTCAAACGGCGCCGCTCGAAGGGCCGCAAGCGTCTGTCGGCGTAGGGCTGTGCAACGTCGGTACCGGCTCAGCCGCTCGCGCGATTTCGACGCGGTCTACCGGCGGGGAAAGTCCGTCTCCACGCGCTTCCTCGTCCTCTACTGGTTCCCCCGCGACGACGGCGGCGACGAGCCGCGGCTTGGCTTGGCCGTGCCGAAGGCGAGCGGCAGCGCGGTCGTCCGGAACCGCGTCAAGCGCCAGTTGCGCGAGGCTTGGCGCGGGCTGCTTCCGGGCGTGCGCGCGGGCCAGGACTACGTGCTGATCGCGAGGCCGGGACTCTTCGAGGCAACCGAGCAGCGCGGCTTCGACTGGCTACAGGAACGGGTGGAGGAAGTGCTGCAGAAGGCGGCCGCATGAAGTACCTCGGAATCGCGCTCGTGTACGCCTGGCGGTATTCGGTCGGACTCTTCTTGCCCCGGGGCCAGTGCAAGTACCACCCGTCCTGCTCGCAGTACGCGATCGACGCGATGCGGAAGCACGGCCTCGTGCTCGGTGCTGCGAAGGCCGTTTGGCGGCTCCTGCGCTGCAATCCCTGGAGTCGCGGCGGGGTGGACTACGCGTGATCATCGCGGGCCCCCTGTCGCCGCTCGAGGACTTGCTTCGCAGCGTCCTCGACTTCTTCCACAACTCGGCCGGGCTGCCCTGGGCATGGTCGATCGTCGCACTGACGATCTGCGTCCGCATCCTGCTCGTTCCGCTCGTGGTGCGACAGATCCACTCGATGCAGTCGCTCCAGGCGCACGCGCCGCAGATGAAGGAGATCCAGCGGAAGTACAAGGGCGATCGCCAGAAGCAGAACGAAGAGCTGATGAAGTTCTACCGCGAGAACAACATCAACCCGATGGCGTCGTGCCTGCCTCTGCTCGCACAGTTCCCGATCTTCATCGCGCTCTTCTACGTGCTGCGCAACTTCTCGAAGAGCCCGCCCGGCGGCGACCTCTCGTGGCTCGGCGTCGTCCCGAGCGTCGCCGACAAGGCGACGTCGCACTGGACGGGCTATCTGCTGCTCGCCGTGTACGCGATCTCGCAGGTCGCGTCGACGTACTTCATGTCGGCGACGATGGACAAGACGCAGCGCACGTTGATGATGCTGCTCCCGGTCTTCTTCCTCCCGGTCGTCTCGCACTTTCCGACGGGGCTCGTCCTCTACTGGATGACGACGAACCTCTGGACCGTCGGCCAGGGCCTGATCACCCGGAGGCTAGCGCCGAAGCCGGCCGAGCCGGAGAAACGCACCTCTCGGACGCCGCCCAAGGGCGGAGACGACGGCGGAGACGGCGCTAAGCGGAAGGAGCCGGCGCCGAAGCCGGCGCCTGCGACGTCTCAGCCGCGTGTCGTGCGGCGCAAGAAGAAGAAGGCCCGGAGATAGCCGTGGCCGGCGCGCTGTCCGTCGAGGCGACGGGCGAGACCGTCGGCGAGGCGAAGTGGGCGGCGCTCCGCGAGTTGGAGCGGATCCAGCCCGGCCTGGACAAAGCCGCGGTGCGCTTCGAGGTCGTCTCGGAGGGTGAGCGCGGCCTGCTCGGAGTCGGCTATGCGCCGGCCCGGGTCGTGGCCACGGTCGACGAGGTCGAGCGGCCGGCTCCGCCCGACGAGTCGGAGCTGGCGGCCGAGGTGCGCGAGCTCGTGGAGCGGATCGCCTCCACGCTCGGGATCGCGTGCAGGGTCGAGGTTCGGGAAGCGGAGGACGGATTGACCGCGACCTGCGTCGGCAGCGAGATCGGCGTGCTGATCGGACGGCACGGGCAGACGATCGACGCCGTGCAGTACCTCGTCAACGCGATCGTCGCGAAGCGGGCAGGCGAGCGGGTGGACGTGACCATCGACGCCGCCGGGTATCGCGAGCGGCGCCGTGCGACGCTCGAGTCTCTCGCGGTGCGCAGCGCCCGGCGAGCGCTCGATTCGGGCGAGCGTGTCGAGCTCGACCCGATGACTGCCGTCGAGCGGAAGGTCGTGCATGTGCGCTTGAAGGAGTACGGCGGCGTCGAGACGGCGTCGGAGGGGACGGAGCCGAACCGCTTCGTCGTCATCATCCCGGTTGAGTGACCTCGATACGTGGCTGGCGGCGGTCGTCGCGGCGCCGGGGCTGACGGCGTTCGAGGATGTCCGCGAAGCTCGCGCAGTCCTTCTCGACGACTCGCTGCGCGGGCTCGAGCTCGTCGAACGCGAACAGGGGCCGGTCGTGGACGTCGGCTCGGGCGGCGGGGCCCCGGGGATCCCGCTTGCGGCGTCGTTGCCGGATCGTGAATTCGTCCTCCTCGAGGCGCAGGAGCGGAAGTGCGGGTTTCTGCGCGAGCACGCGCCTCCGAATGCACGCGTCGTCCGGGGTCGTGCGGAGGAGCAGGAGCTGGATTGGGCCGGCTGTGCGGTCGCGAAGGCGCTGGCCCTGCCGCCGGTCGCCGCAGAGTGGTGCCTGCCGCTCGTGCGCCCAGGCGGCGCCGTGGTGCTCTGGGTCGGGCCGTCGGCCGAGCGCGAGCGGGTCGCAGGAGTCGCGGAACGGCTCGCCGCGCATCTCGAGGACGCGCCCGGCGGATTTCTCCTGCTGCGCAAGGACGGGCCGACTCCGGCCGGCTTTCCGCGCCGCACCGGCGTTGCGAGGAAGCGTCCGCTTGCGTGAGTAGGGTGCAGGAGTGTCCGGCACGGCCTTCGCGCTCGCGAATCAGAAGGGCGGCGTCGGCAAGACCACGACGGCCGTCAATCTCGCTGCGTGCCTTGCCGAGGCCGGCGCGAAGACACTCGTCGTCGACCTCGATCCGCAGGCGAACGCGACTTCCGGGCTTGGTGAGCACCCGGGCTCACCGTCGACGTACGACCTGTTGGACGGTGCGCCGCTCGGTGACGTCACACGTGCGACGCGCTTCGAGAACCTGTTCCTCGTTCCGTCGCAGCCGGAGCTCGCCGGGGCAGCGGTCGAGCTGGCCGAGCGGGAGGACGGGGAGCGCTACCTCGTCGAGGCGCTCGGCGACGTGCGCGCAGAGTTCGAGTTCACGTTCCTGGACTGCCCGCCGTCGCTGGGCCCGCTGACCGTGAACGCGCTCGCGGCCGCCGACGCGGTACTCGTGCCGATGCAGGCGGAGTACTACGCGCTCGAAGGACTGGCACAGCTGACGCGCTCGATCGAGCTCGTGCGGACGCGGCTCAATCCGTCGCTGCGCATCGGTGGTGTCCTGCTCACGATGGTCGATGGGCGGACGAGGCTGTCGGCGGACGTCGCCGCGGAGGTCCGCAAGCATTTCGGCGAGCTCGTCTTCACCGCGCAGGTGCCGCGCTCGGTGCGGCTCGCCGAAGCGCCGTCGCACGGGCTGCCTGCGATCGCCTACGACCGCCGGTCCGCCGGCGCCGATGCGTACTGGAGGGCGGCTATGGAGCTCGTCGATCGGCGACGCGCCGAGAAACTGGTTGCGGCATGAGTACCGCGAGGCGCGGCCTTGGCCGCGGCCTGGAGGTCCTGGTCGGCGGACGTGGGGACGCGCCCGAGCTCGTCCAGCTCAAGGTCGAGGAGATCACTCCCAACGAACGGCAGCCGCGGCGTCGCTTCGAGCCGGAGGCAACCGCCGGGCTCGCGCAGTCGATCAAGCACCAAGGACTGCTTCAGCCGGTCGTGGTGCGCCCGAAGCCGGCCGGAGGCTACGAGCTGATTGCCGGCGAGCGGCGCTGGCGGGCGGCGCGTGAGGCCGGTCTCGACACGGTTCCGGCGCTCGTTCGCGCGGCCGACGATCGCGACACGCTTCTCCTCGCGCTCGTCGAGAACGTCGCACGTGAGGATCTCTCCGCGGTGGAGGAAGCGCGCGCCTACGCGGTGCTGATCGACGAGTTCGGGCTCTCGCTCGGAGAGGTCGCGGAGCGCGTCGGGCGGTCGAAGCCGTCGGTGTCGAACCGGCTGCGCCTGCTCGAGCTTCCCGATGAGGTGTTGTGGATGCTCGTGCGCGGTGAGCTGACGGAGGGCCATGCGCGCGCTGTGCTCGCGGTGCCGGATCACGGCGAGCGCGTGAAGTTCGCGAAGCGGATCGTGCAGTCCGCGATGTCGGTGCGCGCCGCCGAGCGCGCGGCCGCCCAGGCTGGGGCGCGCACGAAGCCGAGGCGTAAGACCTCGGTCGATCCGGTGCTGGCGGCGCGTGCGCGCGAAGCCGCGGAGCGGCTGACGGGCTTCAAGACGCGCGTCGGCAAGGACCGTCTCGAGATTCCGTTCGGCGACGAGACGGAGCTCGAGGAGCTCGTCGAGTCGCTCGAGCGTCTCCTGTCCGAGTAGTCGTCGGACGCTTCGCCTGGGGCGGACGCGGACCGCCGCAACGGCCCCCGCCCGCCTGACGAAACATGTCCGCATCCGCCGAAGGTGTAAACACTCTGCGCGCAAGACTGGTCGAACGGTTGGTCGTGGGGGCCCCACAGTCTGCGAGAGGATCGCCGCTTCGGCGCCGATCTGCCCGGGCCTCCGGCCGCAGGGGCTCAGGCTGGTCGGCGCCGACTCCTAGGCTGCGGTTTCGCATAGGAGTTCCTCCCAGCGCGCGAGGCACACCATGTGTCCCTCTCCTGCCACGAAGGAGGTCTCGCAGTCGCCGAGCATCGACGCCAGCTGTCGGGTGTGTTCAGGCGCGATTGTTTCGTCCAGCTCGCCGTGGACGAGCTTCACCGGCGTGCGCACCGAGCTCGGCTCGAAGCCCCACGGCCGAAGATAGAGCAGCGCGTCCTGCAGGAGCGGCCGCGGGCCCTGGCGGTAGGCCTCGATGCGACTCGCGACGTACATGCGCCGTATCGGTCCCTCCTCGAGCACGACCCGATCGCATGGCGGGACATCCGCGAATGCACGGTCCAGTGCCCGCTCGGGATCGCGTGCGAACGCGCGCACCTCGCGGGTCACCGTCAGGCCGACGAGCCACGGCGCAATCCGTGCGATCCGCACGTTGCGGCGCAGGCGAGGCGAGAGCTGCCGAGCGGATCCCGTGCCGGCAAGCGGAGCGACGGGCGAGACGAGCACGACTCGAGCGACACGCGCCTCGAGCGCCTGTGCGACCGCGAGCGCGTACGGCGCGCCGCCCGACCAGCCGAGCAGCGCGAATCCCTCGAGGGCTGCCTCGTCGGCAAATTGCCGCACGTCCTCGGCCCAGTCGAGGATCCGCCGGCCCGGCTGTGCCGTCGAGCGACCGTAGCCGGGGCGGTCGAAGGTGAACAACCGTACACCCAGCCCTCGGGAGATCGACTCGTCGGGATGCCGAGTGAGCCGTGAGCCGGGCAGGCCGTGGAAGAAGAGCACCGGTGCGCCCGCGGGGTCGCCGTGCTCGGCGTAGGCGAGGGTGCGACCGTCGGCGAGGCGAAGCGAGGAGTCGTGCATGGGCGATCGTGGATTCGAACCACGGACCTCCGCCTTATCAGAGCGGCGCTCTAACCAACTGAGCTAATCGCCCAAGGGCGCTCAGTTTAGCCGTCCTTCGCCCATCAGCACGTGCCGCGCTCAGGGGCGTCTAGTGGAGCCGGTGCGTTTTCGCGCAGTAGTCCTCGACGGCCAGCAGGAAGCCGACGTCCTGGGCGAGCTCGGTGAGCGTGCCCTTCGTGTCCTCGTCCACCTCCGGGTCGTCCGCCAGCTCGACGAGGAAATGCGCCATCCGCCCTGCGCGCTGCATCTCGGCCATGCGCAGAAAGATGCGCCGCGCGCTTTCGTTCTGCGAGATCTCCTCGAGCGACTCGAGGTCTTGAAGCCACAAACCCAGCATCGTCATCTCCCCTGTGGTGCAAACGACCCCGGTTGGAAATCGGATACGGGCTCGTTCGAGGGACGCTGAGCTCAGGGATGCGGCTCTTACCGTTTTGGGTCGATCTCCTAACCCGGGAGGGTGCTGCGGCACCAGCCTTACTGCGGATGGAAATCGGAGACGCCGTCATCTATCGCGGACGCCGGTGCGTCCTGCGCGGGCTCGACCCAATGAGCGTGGACGAGCGGCGCGCGCAACTCGAGGACGCGGAGACCGGCGAGCGTTTCTGGGTAGCGCTGAACGAGGTGGAGAACGGCGATCCGCCCGAGCTGGAGCCTGTGGCATGACGTTTGCACCTCACCCCCGGAGCTAGACTGCGGAGATGAATCGGGGGGCGTGCTGATGCAGGAGATGCACGTCTACGGGGTCAGCTTCGACCTCGTCGGCAAGCAACCGATCGTGCTGCTGAAGACGGTCGACGGCAACAAATTCCTCCCGATCTGGATCGGGCATCCCGAGGCGGCGGCGATCCTGATGAGGCTGCAGAACGCCTCCACCCCGCGGCCGATGACGCACGATCTCGTGACGGAGATCCTCGGCGAGCTGAACGCCCAGGTGATCCGGGTCGCGGTGACCGAACTGCGCGAGAACACGTTCTACGCCCAGGTGACGATCCAGCAGGACGGCTCCGAGATCGAGATCGACTCGCGCCCGTCCGATGCGATCGCGCTCGCCGTGCGTGCGTCCGCGCCGATCTTCGTCGCCGACGAAGTGATCGAGGAGTCCGCGATCGAGTTCGAAGGTGACGGCGAGCCGCCCAACGAGGAGATCGAGGCGAAGGTCACCGAGTTCCGGGAGCAGCTCGACACGCTGACGGCGGACGACTTCGCCACCGGTCCCGAGGAAGACGACAACTAGCCGTTGCTGGCCCCTCGCTTCGCTTCGCTCGCGCTCGGGGCGCGCCTACGGCGCGCGATTGAATGGTGTTCGGAACGAGTTCGGAGCTTGTGGGACGCTTGTTGGCGGCACGGGTTTCGCCGCGCCGCTCTTGACGGGCTGCGGGAGGCCGCAGCCTCGGCGACCTGAACATCAGCCTCTTAACTACGACACTTCCTTCTTCGTCAGCTCCAGGAGGCCGGCGAAGAAGGCGTGCAGTCCCGCGGACGACAGCGGACCGCGGTTGGCGCGTTCCAGATCGGCGAACATCTGCCGTTCGCGATCCGGATCGAGGAAGTCGATCCCGTGCGATTCCTTGTGGGCCTTGACGCGCCGCACGAGTTCGAGCCGCGTGTTCAGCCCGTCGACGAGGCGGCGATCGTTCTCCGAGATCTGCTGCCGGAGCTCATCGAGGATCGGATCCGGCTTGCTCACGGTCGGCCCAGCCAACGGACGTAGACGGGTTTGTGGGTGCGCTGGAACACGAGCAGACGATACGGGTACGAGAGGCGCGCCCGCCCCGGATCGCGCAGCGTCGGCGCGTCCTCGCGGAGCGTGAAGACGATTCGACCACGCTCCTCGACGGCAGCCGCGACCCGAAGAACGTAGCCGGTGCTCGAGCGCGGTCCGGCTGAGACCAGCAGCGCCTCGTCCCGGCTGAAGTCGATTCGCGGCTGCGGCGCACCGGCGACGGCGTTCCTGCGCAGGTAGTCCGCGAGCTGTTCGCTGCGGCGGAGGCGCCGCGCGAAGCTGACGGTCGGCTCGACGTGCAGTTGCGCGGTGAGGTCGCGGTAGCGAAGCGGCCGCTTGTCAGTGTCGCGCCACAGGTTCACGTACGCGAGCCAGCCGACGGCGAACGTGGTCACGGCCGCGACCGCCGCGAGCTTCAGCCCGAGCGTCCCGGGACGCAAGTCAGTAGATGTAGATCGGGAAGCCGGACGGATGCATTGCGAACAACCGCGTCGCGACCCACATCGGAACGCGCACGCAGCCGTGGGACGCGGGGTAAACGGGAACATCCGGGTAGCCGTGAATCGCGAAGCCGCGCAGGAAGTACGTCGGGTACCAGAGGACCCAGCTCCACCCGGCGACGCGCGAGTACACGTGCCACAGCCCGAGCGGGGTGTTACCCGTCGCACCGGTCGAGACGGGCACGACGAGCGACACCCTCCCCTGCCGGACCTCGAACAGCACCTGCCGCGACTTGTCGACCTCGACGTGGCTGCCGCCGTAGCGGGCGTGCGGAACGGATGCGCGCTGCAACCGCCGCCAGAGCGCGGGATCGACCTCACCCGAGCGCGGGAGGCCGTTCACCTTCTGGAATGCGACCACCGCGTCGTAGGTGTCCTGTCCGTAGGCCCCGTCGACGCGGAGCAGCGCGTAGCGAAGGTCCCACAGACGCCGCTCCAGCACGCGGACGCTCGGCCCGAGCGAACCCCGCCGCAGCTGCGGCAATGCGACGGTCGTCGCGAGGTTCTTCGTTCGTCCCGCGAAGCCGGATGCCGGCACCGATGTAACACGGATGCGGTAGCGGGTTGCCGCACGCGTGTTCAGCCCAATGCGCCCCGAATGCGCATCGACGACGAGCCGGGGCCCCCGCCAGACCTGGATCCGCACGCTGCCCCCTGCGGCGGGCACGACGTGCGCGACGACCGCCAGCGGTTGTCCGACCGTCCCCGCGCCGACGATCCGCGCGACGATCCGCGGTCGCACCGTCGTCGCAACCGCCGTCGACTCCGCATCGATCCAGCGAGCGGTGTACGGGCCGGGGAGCCGAATCCTGCGCGTCAGCCTGAAACTGCCGTCGGCGCGGGTGTGTACCGAGGAGAGGAGTCGGCCGGCAGCGAGCACCAGCACCTGCTCGTTCGCCGTCGGCGGGACCACGGCACCGCGGAACGTCAGGCGATGCTTGTAGCCGACGAGCGGCGGCATCCGAAGGTCGACGCCGCGCGCGGTGATCACTCCGATCTTCTCCGCGCCTGCGTACACCGTCCAGGCACCGGCGGCGTAGGTGTGCTGCACCGCCTCCCCGTCCGCGGACTGGCCGTCGCCGAAGTCCCAGTGCGCTGCGCCGCACGTAGACGTGAAGGTCACAGTCAAGGGGGCGGCGCCTTGCGCGACCGATGCGGAGCCGCAGAGGTTCTTCCCGTGCGCCTGCGCCGGTAACAGGATGGGGACGGCGAGGGCGAGGGCACAGGCCGCGCGACGCACGCGCTGAGCATAGATCGCGCTCAGGTCGAAACCGAAAGTGCGAGCGCGATCGCGTTGAACGTCCCGTGCAGCACGATGCCCGGCAGCACGCTCTCTTGGCGCATCCGGATCCACGCGAGCCCGATTCCGAACGCGACGAGGATCGGAAACGCTTCGACGAGGCCGTGCGCGAGTCCGAAGGCGATCGCCGTGAGGACGACTGCTCTCCGGTCGCCGAATCGGCGCAGCAGCGTGAAGCCCAGGCCGCGGAACGTCAGCTCCTCGGTCACCGGGGCGATGAGACAGACGACGACGGCGTTGGCGAGAAAGGGTGCCGCGCGGGAGGAGTCCCAGCGGTCCGGCGTGAGGCCCTGCTCGCGGCCCGGATGAAGGAAGGGCTCGAGGACGCCGGTCAGCGCGTAGATCCCGACCAGCACCACGACCATCTGGCGCAGTGCGCCCTTCCAGCTCGCCGGCCGGCGAAGCGCGAGCAGGTCGCGACTCGCGTTCGCGAGGACGAAGACGATGCCGAGGATGACCGCGAACAGTACGGCGGAGCCGATCGCCGTCGACCACTGGTAGAGGACGTCCTTCGGGGGCTTCCCGCTTGCGAAGCGGTCCGCGTAGTTCAGGGTCGCGAGCGCACCGACGAGCACGCCCCACCCGGCCGCCGTGCGCCCGCTCACGCGAGCGCGTTCGCGAGCGGTGCGAAGGCGAACTGCATCCCGGCGACCCGTGCGCCCTCTTCGTCCGACTCGGCATGGTCGCCCACGTGCAGCGCGCGCTCCGGCGCAACGCGGAGACGCGCGAGTGCCTCGAGGAAGATGCGCGCGTCGGGTTTCGCGACTCCCGTTTCCGCAGACGTCACGACGGCATCGAACAGGTGCGCGATCCCGATCCGGCCCAGGTGTGCGTGCAGGCCGAAGTCCCAGTTCGAGACGACGGCGAGCGCGAGTCCGTGCGCGCGGAGCGAGTGCAGCGCCTCGACGACGCCCGGAATCAGCTCGAAGCGGAGTGCGTGCTGGAACGCGTCGACGAACGTCGCCGGATCCCGTGTGTCGTCCGCCGCTTCGAGAAAGACGCGCGTACAGCGGAGGCGAAGCTCGGCAAGCGATGCCTCGTCGCGCCCTTCCAGCGAGTGCGCCCGGTAGTAGGCGCCCTCGACTTCCCAGGCGGCGGCTGCGTCCTTCCCGAGCGCCTCGCTCAGGCGCCCGACGGGATCGTCGAGCTCGACCAGCGTCCCGTAGCCGTCGATCGTGACGGCGTCTATGCCACCCAGTCCCAGAGCGCCCACTGCGTCAGGAATACCCCGAGCAGCACCGCGCTCGCCGAGAGAACCAGCGCGTGCACGCGCGGGCCACGTGCGAGCCAGGCGAGCGCGAGGAAGAGTGGAAAGACGACGAGGCCGAAACGAGGCAGAGAGAGCAGCGGCCAGCGGGAGCTGGGGACGCTCAGCGGAATCGCCAGCGACAGCGCGGCGAACAAGCCATAGGGAGCGCCGAACCGCCGCCAGGCGACGACGGCGAGCACGCAGAAGAGTGTCAGGAACGCGAGCAGTTCGAGGTTCAGCACCGCGGTGCGCAGCGGCGCCGAGTCGGCCGGGGACACCGCGGTCCAGTAGACGTGTGCGTCCGACCCCGACGCGAGCTGGCGCACACCGGCCCAACCGGCCCGGAGTCCGTCCCAGACGCCGCCGAGTGGGCCGGCCGGCGACAGATGGCGGTGCCAGACGCCCTGCGCATGTGCGAACGCCCAGGCGTCGTCGACCTTCCACCACAGGTACAGCGGGTACAGCGCCGCGATCGGAACCGCGAGGAGCAATCTCCAGGCATCGCGGCGGGCGAGCAGCGCCAGCGCCGGCAGCAACGCCGCGCCGTTCGGCCGCGCCAGGATCGCGAGTCCGCACGCCGCGCCCGCGGTCCAGAGCCGTCCTCGCTCCGCGAGCACGAATGCACCGACGCAGCAGAAGAGGAACAGCGACTCGGAATACACCGCCTGGAGAAAGAGCGCCGTCGGGAACAGTCCGAGATAGAGCAGCGTGCGGCGTGCTCCGGAGGCGCCGAGCCGGGCTTCGGCGACGCGCTCGAGCAGGACGAACGCGGCGAGGCAGCACGCGAGCGAGACGAGCACGCCGGCGAGCACGTAATGCCCGAAGAGCGCACGGCCGGTGACTGCGACGAGCGCCGGATACAGCGGCGCGAACGCCGCCTCGGTCGACGTGTACCCGTGCTCGGCGATGCGCAGGTAGTGCACGGAGTCCCAACGCGCCCACACGTCCGTGACCGCGCCGAGGTCGTGCGTCAACGACGGGTCGTCCCAGCGGCCGGCGCGCGCATTGCGCATCGGCTGGAGCGTGAACAGCGCCAGCAGGGCTCCGACCCAGAGGAGCGCCCGCGACCAGACGAAGATCTCGACGGCCGAGCGCCTCGCTGCACGCGGCGGCTCGAGCTGCGCCGCCGGCGTCTCGCGTTGACCGACCGCCACGACGCCACGGATCATAGGGCCATGCCTACGCGGCGCTTCACCCCGGAGGAGGCGAACGAGGCGCTGGCGCAGGTGCGCCCGCTCGCGGAGGAGCTCGTGGAGCATCGCCGGGCACGCGCTCGGGCGCAGCGAGCACACGCGCAGCTCACGCTTCGCATCGCGGGAAACGGCGGCGGGATCGACGCGCAGCGGCTGGCGGACCTCGAGGACGCAGCGGAGCGCGCGCGTGTCGGAATCGCGCGTTGCGTAAATCGCATCCACGGGCTCGGCGGGATCGTCAAGGACCTCGACGAGGGGCTGGTCGACTTTCCGGCGTCCCACGAGGGCGAAGAGGTGCTTCTGTGCTGGAAGCTGGGCGAGGACGAGGTCGCTTTCTGGCACGGGCTCGAGGAAGGCTTCGCAGGACGGAAGCCGCTTCCCTTCGAATAGAGAGCCATGCCGTTCTGGGAACGCGCCGTGATCGCCGGGGCAGTGTTCGCGATGGCCGCGATCGCCGCGATGGTCGTCGATCGCCGGCTGGCTCGCAGGCAGCTGACCCCGGAGACGGCGACTCGCTACCGGGTTCTGCGCCGGACGCTGATGTCGTCGATCGCCGCGGTCGGCCTCCTTTCGGCGCTGCTCGTCATCCCGCAGGTACGTGCAGTGGCAGGCGGCCTTCTTGCCTCGTCTGCCGTCATCGGTCTGGTCGTGGGCCTCGCGTCCCAGCGGACGCTGGGGAACTTCGTCGCGGGGATCCTGATCGCGTTCAGCCAGCCGCTCCGGCTCGGTGACCGGGTCGAGGTCGACAACGTGACCGGGACCGTGGAGGAGATCGGCCTGACCTACACGTTCATCCGGGCCCTCGACGGCGCCCGGCTCGTGATCCCGAACGAGAAGCTGGCCTCGGATACGATCCTCAACTTCACCATTCGGAGCCCGGAGAAGGTCGCGGAAGTGACGGTGCAAGTTCCGCTCGGTCAGGACCTCGACGCACTGGTCGAGCAGCTCGCCGCCGAGACGCAAGCCGAGGTCTACGTCAGTTCCCTGGAGGGGAACGCGACGCTGACGCTGCGTTCCCCGGCGCGCTCCGAGGATGACGCGCTGCGGCTCGAGCACGAGCTGCGGCTGAGTGCGTATCGCCGGCTGCGTGCGGCCGGTGTCTACGGATGAGCTCCAGGCGCCGCCGCGACGAGTTCGAGCTGCTGGCCGCCCGCCGCCGGCGCTCGCGCCGGAAGGCGCGCATCACGCGCCGCCGCCGCGTCGGCCTGATCGCGGCGGTCGCCCTCGGTGCGATGGCGGTCGTCCTCGCAAGCGTCGGCTTCGGCGGCGCCGTCGCCTTTGCGAACGGGTGCAATCTCACCTCGCTGCAGCCGGTGTCGATCGGCTCGAACACGTTCATCTACGCGGCCGACGGGACGCTGCTCGGCGTGATCCCGGCGGAACGCAATCGCACGCCGGTCCGCTGGGACCAGATCAGCAGCTGGATGCCGAAGGCGACGGTGGCGATCGAGGACAAGCGTTTCTGGCAGCACGGCGGTGTGGATCCGGAGGGGATCGCGCGCGCGATCGTCGAGGACGTCAAGGCCGGCCGCGTCGTGCAGGGCGGGTCGACGATCACGCAACAGCTCGTGCGCAACCTCTACATCTCGCGCGAGAAGACGGTGAAGCGCAAGCTGAAGGAAGCCTGTCTCGCCGTGAAGCTTTCCCAGAAGCACTCCAAGCAGTGGATCCTCACGCAGTACATGAACGCGGTGTATTACGGCGCGCAGGCGTATGGAGTGGAGGCCGCCGCACAGACGTTCTTTTCCAAGCGTGCGAGTCGCCTGACGCTGTCGGAGACCGCACTGCTGGCGGGTCTGCCGCAAGCGCCGTCGGACTACGACCCGTTTCGCAATCCGGAGCGTGCGCTCGCACGGCGCAACGAGGTGCTGCGCGCGATGCTGGCGACGGGGACGATCACGCGCGATCAGTATTACGCCGCGGTCGGCGATCCCGATCTGGGCTTGAAGCCGGGCCGGCTGTACAAGGAGATCCGGCAGCCGTACTTCTTCTCCTATGTCCGCGACGAGTTGGCGCGCGTCTACGGCCCGGCGCGTATTCGCTCCGGCGGCCTCCGGGTCTATACGACGATCGATCCGCGGCTGCAGGTCGCTGCGCGCAAGGCGATCAAGGACACGCTGTACTACTCGTCCGACCCGGCGGCTGCGGTTGTCTCGATCAACCCGGCCAACGGCGCGATCCGGGCGATGGAGGCGGTGTATCCGGGGCGAAACAAAAATCAGTTCAACTTGATCGCGCAGGCGCATCGCCAGGCCGGCTCGACGTTCAAGGTGTTCGTGCTCACCGCGGCGATCGAGCAGGGGATGAATCCGGAGACGACGACGTACCTGTCGGCGCCGCTGCACTACCAACCCGACCCGACCTGTGATTCGAGCGATCCGAACTGCGCGTGGAATCCGCAGACGTACGACCACACCTACGTGGGCTCGACGACGGTCTTCTCCGCGACGCTGCGTTCCGACAACACGGTTTACGCTCGGCTGACGCTCGACGTCGGACCGGAGAACGTCGCGAGGATGGCGCGCCGCCTGGGTGTGCGCACCGACCTGAGCGTCGAGGGCGGGTACGTCCCCTCGATCGGGCTCGGCTCGATCGCGGTAACGCCGCTCGACATGGCGTCCGCCTATTCGACGATCGCGGCCGGCGGGGTCTACTCCCGCCCGATGGCGATCCGGAAGGTCGTGCTCCCGAACGGCAAGGTCGACGGGGAAGCGGGCTGGGGCAAGCCCGATCGCAAGCGCGTGATCTCGGACGGGATCGCGTACGAGGTCACGAAGATCCTCGAGCAGAACGTCCTCGCCGGCACCGGGGTCGGCGCGCAGCTGTACGACCGGCCGGTCGCCGGCAAGACCGGGACGACGGAGAACCACGCCGACGCGTGGTTCTGCGGCTTCACGCCCCAGCTCGAGACGACTGTCTGGGTCGGCTATCCCCGCGCTGAGATCCCGATGGAGAGCGTGCACGGGATCTCCGTCGCCGGCGGCACGTTCCCCGCGACCATCTGGCAGCGGTTCATGAGCAAGGCGCTGGCGAACGCGAAGGTTCTCGAGTGGGCCGAACCGAAGCATTGGCCGGTGTACAAGACCTGGGACGGGCAGTGGCAATACTCCGGTGCCGGGTACGACTCGAGCTCCTCGTCCGGCTCCTACTCGCCGCCTGCGGCCACCACGACGACGGCGAAGCCGAGTGCGCCGCCGCCGGCGCACACGTCGGCGCCCCCACCGGCGCAGCACACGGTTTCGGAGCCGCCGCCGCCGCCCGCGGCCGAGCCGCCGCCGGCCGAGCCGCCTCTTCCTCCTGAGATCCCGTAGCGCGGGCCTGATCGCAGGGGGCTGCGTGGCCGTGCTCGTCGCGAGCGCGTGCCTGCTCGCGTGGCCGCGCGCTTCTCCGCTCGAGCCGCGCAACGCGGGACATCCGAGCGGCGACCGCGTCTGGGCCTGGTGGTTTCTCGTGCTCCTGGTCGCCGCGTTCGCGGCGTACGCCGCCGGGATCGTGCTCGTGCGCGCCCGGCCGCCCCGGCGCGCGGTTGTTGCCGCGCTTGCGTGCGTGGTGCAACTGTCGCCGCTTGCGGCGCCTCTCCTGCTTTCGACAGACGCCTGGGCGTACTGGGATTACGGCCGGCTGGCCGCCGTCCACGACCTGAACCCGTACGAGCATGCGCCCGACTCGGCGCCCGACGATCCCGCCTTCCCCTGGGTCGGCTCGGCGTGGCGTGACTCGATCTCCGTCTACGGTCCGGCCTTCACGCTCGTGTCGGAGCCCGTCGCGCTCGCCGCTGGTTCGTCCGCGGATGCGGCCGCCTGGATCTACAAGACGTTGGCCGCTGTGGCGGTGCTGGCAGCCGCGTTCCTCGCCTCGCGGCTCTCTCCGCGACCGGTGCTCGCGCTCGCGTTCGTCGGCTGGAACCCACTCGTGGCGGTCCACTTCGGGGGCGGCGGTCACAACGACGCGTGGCTTGCTGCGCTGGTGGTGGCGGCCCTCGCGTGCGGTGCGGCGCGCAGGCCGCGGCTCGCCGGTGCCTGCTGGGCGCTCGCGATCGGCGTCAAGTGGATCCCGCTCGCGCTGCTGCCGTTGCGGGCCCTGCACGCGCGCTCGACCGGCCGGCGCATCGACCACCTCGGGCTCTTCGCGACCGCCGCTGCCGTCGGCGCGCTGGCAACCTGGCGTTACGGGCTCGCGTGGACGCACGTCTTCGCGCGGCTGTTCCACAACGCGGGCGTCGAGACGAAGTTCGCGCTGCCGCACCGCCTCACCCAGCTCGGTGTGCCGCACGGCGTTTCAGTCGTCGCGTTCGCGCTTGCGTTCCTCGCGCTCTACGTCGTCTTGCTGCGCCGTGCGGCGCGAGGCGCGAACGTGCTCGCGCTCGCGACGTGCGGCTTGCTGCTCGTCACGCCGTACCTGACCGTCTGGTACGTCGTCTGGGCGCTTCCGCTCGCCGCTGCCGAGGACGACGAGTGGGCCGGCCTCCTGACGCTCGCGCTCGGTGCCTACCTCCTGCGGCAGACGGTTCCACTCTGACTACGGCGGCAGCACGCGCCGGAACACCAGCACCCCGTCCTGCTCGAACACGAGCCGCCAGGCGGGGTTGCGCCGCAGCCAGACGAGCTGAGCGGCCGTCGGCAGGGGCGCGATGCGATCCGAGTACCCGGGCTGCGTCTCGTCGGCTGCGACCCACGTCGCGTCTTGCAGGAACGGGAAGCTGAGGATGCGGCGGCGCGCCGACAGGTGTGCCCCGAGCGAGTTCGTCGCGCTGACGACGGCGTGCTCCGGGATCAAGCGCAGCGCGCGGGCGGCGATTCGATCGTGGCGCGTGACGTCCTGCGCGTTCGCCTGCAACGTCTCGCCGCCCGGAAGCGCACGCCACACCGGCATCGCGCCGAGTACGTAGTTGCCGGCGAGCGCTGCGAGCAGCGCAGCGGTGGCGGCCGGGCGGCGCGCAAGCCGCTTCGCACCGAAGATCGCGGCGGCGACGAGCGGCGGAATCTCGCCGGCGACGTAGTGGAAGTGGATCGAGGTCTGCGGCGGCGCCGACGAGAGCAGATTCAGCACCAGCTCCGGCAGTGCGACGAGCGCTAGCGGTGAGAGCAGGCAGAGGCCCGCCAGCGGGAGGACGAGGTCGAGCAGGTAGTGGATTCCCGCGTGATCGAACGCGACGCTCAACAGGCGGCCCGGATCGTGCAGCGCGGTGTGCACCACGCCGCTCGGTGAGCCGCCGATCTCGCTGTAGCGCCCGTAGAAGGCAGGGCCCTGTTCGTTGAAATGCGGGATTACGACGGCGAGCGCGACCGTGCTCCACGCGAGACCCGCGGCAGCAATCGCCGCTCCGGCGCCGCGACGCCCGCGCGCGAGCACGTACCAGATTCCCAGGGCGGAGACGACCAGCGGGATCTCCTCCTTCGTCGTCGCCGCGAGGAGGGCGAACACCGCGAAGGACCAGAGCCGATCCTCGTCGAGTGCCCAGATCGCCGCGAGCAGCAGTGGCGTCGCGAGCGCGACGGGATGGAACTCGTTCAGCGCCGTCCACGTCGTCGCCGGATAGAGGAGGTAGGCGAGCGCGAAGGCGACGCCGGCACGGCCCGAGCGGAGATGCTTGCGCGCGAGCAGGAACACCGGCCAGGCGCCGAGCGCGAGCGCGACGTCCTGCGCGACGAGCAGCAGGTTCGGGCTGGGCCAGATCCACCACAGCGGCGCGAACAACGCGAGCACCGGGTCGACGTGCGCACCGAGCCGCAGGACCTGGGCGCCGCGCAGGTCGGTGACGCGCAGCGGGTGGCCGTGCGCCGTCGACCAGACCGCCTGAACCATGTTCCCGAGGTCGAAGCGTCCGGTCGCGAACGCGTCGTGCCGCAGCACCGACAGGGCGGAGAACCCGGCGGCGAAGGACGCGATCGCCGCCCAGAGCGCCGCTACCGGAGTGACTCGAGCAAGCCGCGCCATCGCCCCCCGAGTATCTCCTCGCTCGCCAGCCGCTCGTAGGCGGCGCGGCCGCCGGAGGCGACGCTCCGCGCCAGGGCCGGATCCTCAGCCAGCCGCTCGACGGCATCGGCGAGCGCCTCTGCGTCGCCGGGCCGAACCAGGAGCGCGCTCTCGCCGTCCGTGAGCAGCTCCCGCGCAGCCGGAGTGTCGGCGGTGACGACGGGTGCGCCGCAGGCGAGTGCCTGGAAGACCTTGTTCGGGATCACGCGCCGCGCCTTGGCCGCAGTTCCGAAGATCCCGAGCGCGCAGCCGCAGGAATGCAGCTCCGAGGGCAGCTGCTCGTAGTCGACCCATGGGATGCGCTCGACGTTCAACGGAACGTCGCGCACTTGGTGCTCGAGCTGGCCGCTGCCGACGATCCGGAACGGAACGTCCGGTGCGAGCTCGGCGGCGGCGACGATCGTCTCCAGGCCGTGCAGCGGGATCAGCTTGCCGAAGAAGAGCGCGCTGAAGGCCGCGCGCGCCTCCCAGCCGGGCCGAAAGATGCGCTCCTCCGCCCCGACGAAGCAGGTCTCGACACGCCGCGCACCGAGCGCGCGGAAGAGCTGCGCGTGCTGTTCCGTGTCTGCCACCACGAGGTCCGCGGCACGAAAGGCGGCACGGTCGATCGCGCGCAACACGCGCGCGGCGAGCGAGCCTTCGCGGAAGCGCGCGCGGTCGGAGACGAGCGTGTCGGCGAGGGAGACGAGGGGGTTGAGCACGACCGGCCGCCCTCTTGCGGCTCGTCGTGCCGCGGGGAGGTCGAGATGTCCGGGATATCCGACCACGAGCACGTCGAACTCTGCGCGCGGCCGGCGCAGCAGCAGCTCGAGCTCCGCGCGAGCGAGCCGGAGCGCAGTCCCGGGACCTGCGTCGAACTTGTGCTCCCGCCCCTCCCAGACCGGAACGTGCTGCTCGAGCACCTCGACGCCTGCCCGCCGCAGGCACGAGATCACCTGCGCGTTGCGCGGATAGGCACGCTCGTAGGTCCCGAAATACAGGACCCGCACTACGTCAGGACTTCTTCGACCCGCGCGTCCTGCAGCTCCCGCTCGAGTGCGCGCTCCTCGTGGTGGCTCGTGACGAGCTCGCCGAGCAGTCCCAGCGAGAAGAACTGCAGCCCGACCACGACGAGCAGCACGCCCAGGGTGAGCAGCGGCCGCTCGCCGATCGCATGGCCGGCGAGCTTGACGACCGTGAGGTAGACCAGGACGACGAAGCCGACGAGCGCCAGCGCGAGGCCGAGGCCGCCGAACAGGTGCAGCGGCCGTTGCCGGTAGCGCCCGATGAACGTGACCGTCAACAGGTCGAGGAAGCCGCGAAGGTAGCGCTCGAGCCCGTAGCGCGAGCGGCCGTGCTCGCGCGCGCGGTGGTTCACCGGCAGCTCGCCGACACGGTAGCCGCGCTCGTGGGCCAGCACGGGAATGAAGCGGTGCAGCTCGCCGTAGAGTGTCAGGCTCCGCACGACCTCCGCGCGGTAGGCCTTCAGGCCGCAGTTCATGTCGTGCAAGCGCACTCCGGCGATCCGGCCCGCGGTCCAGTTGAAGATGCGCGACGGGACTCGACGCGTGATCGGATCCCGCCGGCGCGTCTTCCAGCCGGACACCAGGTCGAATCCCTCCTGGAGCTTGGCGAGCAGCCGTGGGATCTCCGCCGGGTCATCTTGGAGATCGCCGTCGATGGTCACGATCGTGTCCCCGGTCGCGTGCGCGAAGCCTGCCGCGAGCGCGGCCGCCTTCCCGAAGTTCCGGCGCAGTCGCACGACGCGCAGGTTGTCGGCGCGCGCGTGCAGCCGCGTCAGCGCGCCGAACGTGTCGTCAGTCGAGCCGTCGTCGACGTACACCGTCTCCCAGGCCTCGCCGAGCGGATCGAGGGCGGCCTGAAGCTCCTCGTACAGCAGCGCGACGCTCCGCTCCTCGTTGTAGACGGGAACGACGACCGAGATCACGCCTGCGAGACTAGCCGCCGGGGGTCGGCGAAGGTGGGGGCGGCGTGACCGTGGTCGTGGCGGTCACCGCCGTCGTAGCGGTCACCGCCGTCGTTGTTGGAAGCGTCACCGGCTCGGTCTCGACGGGCTCGGTCGTGGTTGCCGGTGCCGGCGTCGTCGGAGGCGTAGCTGCGGTCGTCGTCTTCCGTCGCTTGACGGTCGGCACCGTCGTCGTGGCGGGCGTCAACGGGGCTTGCTGCGTTCGCGCCGTGCGTGTTCTCGGCGCGTGCGTCCGGACCGCGTTCGACGTGGAGGATGCCGGGGACCCTTCGTGCGTTGCCACGAGGGCGAGCGCGGCACCGCCGGCGGCGAGCACGGCCAGGACTCCTGCGGCGAGCGGCAGCGGCACTCGCCGCCGTGGGGAGGCGGTCGGCTGCGCGGGGAGCGCTGCCGTTTGCTCGCCTGCGGGCTGAGCCCCCAGCTCGGCGAGCAGCGCGGCGCCGTCGCGCGGCCGGTCGGCCGGATCCTTGGCAAGCGTGGCGGCGACCAGGCTCTCGATACGCGCCGGCAGATCGGGGCGAAGATCGGACACGTTCGGAGGCGCCTCCCGCTGGTGCATGCGCACGAACTCGGCCGGCTGCTCTGCGACGAACGGAAGCCGCCCCGTGAGCATCCGGAACAGGATCACTCCGAACGAGTAGACGTCGCTGGCGGGGGTCGCTTGCGCTCCCGCCGCCTGCTCCGGGGAGATGTACGCCGCGGTTCCGAGCACCGTCCCGGCCTCGGTGATCGTTCCCGCGCCGCCGAGGCGCGCGATCCCGAAGTCGGAAATCTTCGCGCGGCCCTCGTCGTCGAAGAGCACGTTCGCCGGTTTCAGATCGCGATGCACGAGCCCGCGCGCATGCGCGTGCGCCAGACCGGCGGCAATCTGCCGGGCGACGCGGAGCGTCTCGTCGTCGCGCAGAGGCCCGTCCGCCAGCCGCTCCTCGAGCGTACCGCCGGCGAGGTGCTCGAGCACCATGAACGGACGACCCTCTTCCGTCTCGCCGTACGCGTAGATCAGCACGATGTTCTCGTGGCTCAGCGCTGCGGCCGCGCGAGCCTCACGGTCGAACCGCACCCGCTCCGCGTCGGGGCCGACCAACTTCACGACGACCGGCCTGCCCAGCTCGAGGTCCTCCGCGAGGTAGACCTCGGCCATCGTCCCGCCGAGCGGCGTTCGAAGGCGATAGCGGCCGCCGATTACGCTTTCGCCCATCGTGAAGGGTTATGCATCACACGCGGCTCGGTTAGTCACGGTGGACGAGGCGCTTGCCGCCGTGCTCGAGCGTGTGCGGCCACTCGGTGCCGAGACCGTTGCGCTTCGCGGCGCGCCGGGACGTGTCCTCGCGGACGACGCGGTCGCGGTGACCGACCTACCTCCGTTCCCGAGCTCGGCGATGGACGGCTACGCGGTCCGCGCCGCAGATACGCCCGCGAGGCTGCCGGTACGGGAGACAGTTGCCGCAGGACGGCCTGCGGGCAGGCCGCTCGCCGCTCGAGAGGCTTTCGCGATCGCGACCGGAGGCGTGGTCCCCGAAGGCGCCGACGCCGTCGTCCCGGTCGAGGACGTTGTCCACCATGACAACGAAGTGGAGATCCCCTCGCAGGTGGAGCGCGGAGCGAATGTGCGTCCGCGCGGAGGCGACATTGGGGCGGGCGACGTCGTCGTTGCGCGCGGCGCGCGGCTCGGGCCTGCGCAGATCGGCGCCCTCGCCGCCGCGGGCGTCGCCGAGGTCCGTTGCGCACGCCGCCCGCACGCGGCGGTGGTTGCAACAGGAAGCGAGCTCAAGCCTGCCGGCGAACGGCTCGCCCCAGGCGAGATCTACGAGGCGAACGGCGTCATGCTGGCGGCCGCGCTTGCGGGTGCGGGCGCCGAAGTCGGTACGCCCGCCTCCGTCGCGGACGACGAGAGCGCGCACCGGTCGGCGCTCGAGCGCGGCCTGGAGTCGGATCTGCTCGTGACCTCGGGAGGCGTGTCGGTTGGACAACTCGACCTCGTCCGCGAGCTCGAGCGAGAGCTCGGCGTCGAGGAGATCTTCTGGCGCGTCGCGGTCAAGCCTGGGAAGCCGATCTCGTTCGGCGTGCGCGGCTCGACGCTGGTCTTCGGACTGCCCGGCAATCCGGTTTCGTCGCTCGTGGGATTCGAGCTCTTCGTGCGTCCCGCGGTGCTCGCGCTGCAAGGACATTCTCAGCCGCTTCCGGCGTATGCCGTCGGCGAGCTCGCGACCGGCGTCAGGAGGAACGCGGAACGCGACGAGTTCCTGCGCGCACGGACGCGCCTGGACGGTGACCGCGTCCTGCTCGAGCCCGTGACCGGGCAGGAGTCGCACATGATTGCCCGCGCCGCGGGTGCGGACGCTCTTGTCCACATTCCCCGCGGCGCCGGCGAGCTCGCTGCCGGCGTCGCGGCCCGGTACCTGTCGCTCGCCTAGGAAGCCGCTGCGGCGAGAGCGGCAGGCGAGACGGCGGTCGAGACGTCGCGCAGGCGTACCGTGACGAGCCTGCCGAAGGCCAGGTAGCGCTGGGAGGCGAAGAAGCGCGGGTGACAGGCCTGGAGCGTCAGCAGCTCGTGTCCGTGGCTCCTCAAGACCGACAGGTCGTCGGCCTCGACGATCCGGTGCCCGCCGATCGCGTACGTGAACGTCGCATAGGGCATCTCGATCCTCACCGAGTCGCCCGGACGAAGGGAGTCGATGTGGGAGAAGGGCGCGAGGTAGGTGGTTCGGTGTCCAGCGACGTAGACGAGCTGACCTTCGCCGGGCATGAAGCTGCGCAGGTCGCGACCAGGCCCCTTCTCGAGCGAGTCGTGGTCGGTTCCGTTCACGAGCACCATGTCGATTCCCAGCCGGCGGATCGCGATCCGCCCGATCGGATCGCCGCGCTGGGAGTGGAGGCGGAACGCCCGCGCCTCCGCCCTGAGTGCGGTCGTGGCGGCTGCCGGCGACGCGCCGCGGCGAATACGCGGCTGGTAGTCGGCAAGCATCGCGTCATACCGCTGGCTGAGGCGCTGCTGTTGCCAGCGGGTGTAGAGGCTCGTGAACGGGTCCTGCCAGGTCCAGACGACGAGCGCCCAGGCGAGCAACCCGACTCCGGCGACGATCAGAAACGTTCCCAAGGTGCGAGAGAGGCGCCGCATCACCCTTCCAACGCCGCCGGCGGTTCGGCGGATGCGGCCCGACGGTCGCGACGCCGCGTCCGTGAAGCCAGCACGATCCGGCGGACGACCCTTCGGGCAGGTCCGAGCGGTGGTCGCTCGTGCCGGTTCGGGTAGGGCGCGTACCGTCCAGCGCTCAGCGCCGCGAGCTGCGCCGAGGCGGCTGCGAACACGACCGTGATCACAAGCGGTGCGAATTGGACGTAGCCGAGGGCTCCGAGCTCGGCGAGGTACCACGGAGCATCGAGGCCCAGATCGAAGCGAACCGCGAACGAACCCAAGAGGAGCGCCGGCCCGGAGAAGCCGACGACGAGCGTTGCCAGCCGCGCCAACAATCCGCCGCGTCGCAGCTGCGGAAGCCAAAGCCACGCGTGGAGCGCCGGCAGAAGGAAGACGAGCGTGAACGTGTTCAGGGCAGCGGTGAGCAGCGCGACGACCGCGAGGACGAGGAGCGAGCACGTATGTCCGGCGAGCTCCTCCTCGCTGGTGATCCGGCGGTGCGGCAGCAACCGTTCCCGGGAGACCAGCCAGCCCGCGAACGAGACAATGCAGAGCGCGATCACGCCGATGACCGGCCAATCCGTGCCGGCGCTCTCGGTGGGGGCGGGCGGGAGCGCCACGCCTGTGGGCCAGACGCCGAGCAGGCCGAGGAGCTCGAACCAGAGGAGGACCCACACCCAGAACCCGAACCGGCTCCGCAGGCTGCGGAAGGCGGGCGCGAGCGGGATCCGCCGCCGCCGGCAGAGTGCGAACAGGTCGACGGCGCCGGCCAGGAACGGCACCAGCGCCGAGATCAGCACCAGCTGGATCGCCCAGCCGCGGACGGCGCGCGACCCGAGGTAGATGTAGGTGCTCGTGCCCTGGGTCGGCTCGAGGCCGTCGTCGAGCGAGGCGAGCAGTTGTTGCGCCGAACGGCCGATCTGGCCCATGCGCCCCGTGTGCAGAGCACTCGGGAGGTCTCCGAAGGCCGGCGGTGGCCGGTCGCCCGCCGAGGTCAACGTGAGCGCGGAAACGCCGCGCCCCAGGAAGGGCGCCTGCTCGTAGAAGCTGAAGGGAAACGCGAGGTCGACCAATTGGCGCAACGCGCTCGGCCGCGCCGCCGCCGCGCCCGTCTGCTCGAGGACGCGGGCGGCGGCCGTCGCCACCAGCGTCATGCTCGGCGAGCGGGGACGATCGCCCGCCAGCTCGAGGCGTGGCCGGCCCGCGCCCGCGATCGCGTCGAGATTGATGACGGCGACGACGTTTCGCGCGGTCCGCGGCTCGTCGGCGAACTGGCGTGCGCCGACCCCGCCGAGGGAGCCGCCGTCGGTGGAGAGGAAGACGATCGTGTGCGCGGGATTGACGCGGCGTGACGACGACGGTGTTCCGGAAGAGCCGGCGGGATTCGCGTACGAGCGCGCGAGCTCGATCAGGGCCGCTGTTCCGGACGCGTTGTCGTTCGCACCCGCGCTCGCGCCGGAGTTGTCCCGATGGGCGAGGACGACGATCGTCGAGTTGCTGCGCCCAGGCGCGGTGACGATCAGGTTCGCGAAGGGCAGCCTGCCCCGTCCGGGCACCGTCGCCTCGAAGCGGTCGATCCGGGGCTCGAACCCGTAGGGCCGCAGCTGGTCGGCGACCCAGTGGAGCGCGCCCGCCGCCCCGGCCGTGCCGGGCGCGCGGTCCGGGTACTGCTTGGCGAGCTCGTCCACGAGGACCTCGGCGCTTCGCGGATCAAATGCGGCCGGCAGCTCGGGTGCGGGAAGCGGCGCCGGCCGGGCGACGGAGAATGCCGTGATCAAGAGCGGCAGGGCAACCAGCAGCCAGGTGCCGCGATAGGCGCGCGCACTGATTGGCCGCTCGAGCGACCCTCTCCGCGGGCGGCGCCGCAGGGGCCCAAGCGGGGCGGCCGACATGCAGGGCTATAGTACGAGCCGATCAGGCCACCGTCGTCCGGCAGGCAAACGGGACATGCCCGACTCTCCGACCATCCTGCTCGTCGACGACGAGGACGCCGTCCAGAAGCTTCTCACCTATCCGCTCGAGCGCGAGGGCTACCGCGTCGTCTCGGCGCTCGACGGCCAGCAGGCGCTGGAGCGATTCGACGCCGAGCAACCCGACCTGGTCGTGCTCGACATCATGCTGCCGAAGGTCGACGGGTTGGAGGTCTGCAAGCGTCTGCGTGCCCGGAGCACGGTGCCGATCATCATGCTCACGGCGCGCGACGACGAGCTGGACAAGGTGGTCGGGCTCGAGCTCGGCGCGGACGACTACATCACGAAGCCCTTCTCGATCCGCGAGTTCCGAAGCCGCGTGCGCGCACTCCTGCGGCGCGCGAAGCTTCCGCCCTACGGCGGGGAGGACGCCGATGACGAGGTGCTCGCCTCCGATGGACTGCGCATCGACATCGCGCGGCGCAGTGTCGAGGTCGACGGCAACCCCGTGCAGCTCACATATGTGGAGTTCGAGCTGCTCCGAACGCTCGCGACGCGCCCGGGGAAGGTGTTCTCCAGGAAGGCCCTGCTCGAGGAGCTGTGGGGCGGATCGGACTATCGCGAGCCGCGGACGATCGACGTCCATGTCCGGCACCTGCGCGAGAAACTCGAGCGTGACCCGAGCGAGCCGGAGTTCATCCACACGGTCCGCGGAGTCGGTTACCGGTTTCGCGAACGATGAACCCCTTCCGGAGCGTCGGTGCGAAGCTGAGCCTGGCGTTGGTGGTGCTCGTCGCCGGCGCGCTCGCGCTCGTCTACGCGGTCGTCGTCCCGTCGCTGGAACGAAACCTGATCGACGCGCGTGTCAATCAGCTCGCGAAGGCCGCGCCGGAGGTCGGCCGGGACGTGCCCGATCCATACAGTGGTTTCGAGGACTGGCCGACGTTCCTCGAGTCTGCGGCGTCGTCGACGAACGCCCGCGTCGTCGTCTATCAGCCGCTCACGCCGTTCGGTTTCCAGCCCGCCTTGATCAGCAGCTTTCGCGACTCGCACGGCGGTGATTCGGCGGACATCGAGAACGATCCGATCGCGCACGAGGCCGCGGATTCGTTCGACGTCGCGCGCGGAACCGTCACGCGGAAGGGCGAGCGGTTCGCCGAGGTCGCGATTCCGGTCGCGCCTCGGGGCTGGGTGCTGCTCTTGTCCTCGTCGCTCGAGGACTCCCTGGACAACGTGGCGCTCGTCAAACGGCGGGTGCTCGAGGCCGGGGCGGCCGCCTTGCTCGCCTCGTTGTTGATCGGCTACGGCTTCGCCTACCTGTTTGCCCGCCGGATCCGCCGGCTCGAGTCGGCGGCGGAGCGGATCGCCGCCGGCACGTTCGACCAGCCGGTGGTGGACGCAAGCGCGGACGAGCTGGGCCAGCTCGCGCGTGCCTTCGACAACATGCGCCTCCGTCTCTCTCAGCTGGAGCGAGCCCGGCGGGAGTTCATCGGCAACGCCTCGCACGAGCTGCGCACGCCTCTGTTCTCTCTGCGTGGCTTTCTCGAGCTCTTGACGGACGAGGAGCTCGACGAGCACACGCGGCGCGAGTTCCTCGAGACGATGCGCGAGCAGGTGGACCGGCTCCAGCGGCTGGCCGAAGACCTGCTCGATCTGACGCGTCTCGACGCCGGGCGGCTCCGCGTCGATCACGTGCAGGTCGACCTGGCCGAGGTGGCGAGCAACTTGCGCGACGAGTTCCGCGCCGTCGCCCAGGCGAGCGGCCATTCGCTCGAGGCCCTGGCGAGCGATGCGCGGGCGCTCGGCGACGAGGAGCGGATCCTGCGCATCGGGCGGGCGCTGGTCGAGAACGCGCTCCGGCACACGCCGCCGGGGACGCCCGTACGCGTGCGCTCGGCGGCCGCGGCGTTCGGCACGGTGACACTGACGGTCGAGGACGAAGGGCCCGGGATTCCGGACGAGCACGCGCGGCACGTCTTCGACCGCTTCTATCGCGTCGACGGCGCGCACGCCTCCGGCAGCGGCCTCGGCCTGGCGATCGCCCGCGAGCTCGCGGAGGCGATGGGAGGCTCACTCGAGTTCCACTCGGGACCCGGCAGGACGGCGTTCACCCTGCGCCTTCCGGCGGCCGCCGAGCCGGCGGAGGAGACCCGCGAGCCGATCATGGCCTGACGAGGTCGAACTCCGGTTCGACCGCGGTGGTATTCGAGATCTTCATGTCGAAAAGATCGTGGCCGTCGGCCATGGGTTTTCCCATGGAATGTCTACGGCCAAATGTCCACTTCGCTCGCACGCGTCAGCCGCCTCGGGCTCAGCCATGGCGCAAGCATCTCGACCGTCACGCCCGATGCGGCGCGGTCATTGCAGACCCAGACAAAGAACGGCTTTCTGACGAAGTGGTCGTTGCTGCGATTCTCGTACGGACCGTAGACGACCCCTCGGCCGACGATCTCGGCGAATCGGCGCACAACCCACTCGTCGGTGTTGCTCAAGCGCAGGACCGCATGGCCGCTAGTCATCGTGATACAGCCCTCACCTTCGAACAGCCCGGCTGCCCAGGCAATCTCCTCAGGCGTCGCCATACGAACAAGTGTGCTGGTGCCGAACCTGCGTGTCTAGACGGCTACTCTGGCCACGTCTTGCGCACGCGCTTGCTGCCACTTATAGCGGCCGCCTCCGCGCTCCTGGGCGCCGTCGGCGCGCTCGGAATCGCGCGTGCCGCCGGCTGGATCGGGGAGAACCGCACGGAGACGCTCGTCGTGCCGGCGCCGCGGGCCCAGAGTCCCGCGCCGCAGGCGGCCGGGCGTCCGCTGCACGTCAAGCCCGTGGTCGGGAACGGTTTCGATCCTGCCCGGATCTACGTCGCCCGCTCGCCCGGCGTCGTGACGCTGTTCGCACAGTTCGGGGGCGACCAGGAGACCCAAGGCTCCGGCTTCGTCGTCTCGGAGGACGGTCTCGTCCTCACGAACTCGCACGTGATCTCGAGCTCGGACAATCCGCGACTCACGGCCCCGAAGGCCGCCGAGCGGGTGTTCGTGGAGTTCGCCGATCGGGAGCGGGTTCCGGCCCAGATCATCGGCTGGGACGTGTTCGACGACGTGGGCGTCGTGCGCGTCGACCCCGCCGCGCACGCTCTCGATCCCGTCCCGCTCGGCGACTCTTCATCGGTCCGGGTCGGCGATCCGGTCGCCGTGATCGGCAGCCCGTTCGGCAACGAGAACTCGCTCGCGGTCGGAGTAGTGTCGGCCACGAAGCGCTCGATCGAATCCCTTACGTCGTCCTACGACCTGCTGGACGCGATCCAGACGGACGCCCCGATCAACCACGGCAACTCGGGCGGTCCGATGTTCGACGCCCGCGGGCGAGTCGTCGGCATCTCGGCGCAGATCCGCTCCGCGAGCGGCAACGCCGAAGGCGTCGGCTTCGCCGTTCCGATCGATTCGGCGCGCCGCTCGCTACGGCAGCTCCTGCACGACGGGAAGGTCCACTACGCCTACGTCGGGATCCAGACCCAGACGCTCACGCCCGCGATTGCCCGACGCTTCGGCTTCGGCACGAAACGGGGCGCAATCGTGACCGGCGTCACGCCGACGAGCCCCGCCGATGCGGCCGAAATCCAGCCGTCGACCGGGGACGAGGAGTTCACCGGCGTCCGGACTCCCCGTGACGGCGACGTGATCGTCGCGATCGACGGCGTCCCCGTCTCGAGTGCGGACGATCTCGTGCGAATCGTCACGAACCGGCTGGTGCCGGGGAGGGTAGCCAGCTTCAGCGTCGTCCGGGGCCGCGAGCGGCTCACCATTGCCCTGCGGCTCGCCGAACGCCCACCGCGACTGCTTCCGCGCTGAGCCAGGTTAGGTTCGCGCCGCACGCGGGGATAAGCCCGCCCGAGGAGGGGAACTCCTCCTGCAGAAAAGGTGAGGTTTATCCGCTCGAATCTGTGGATATCACGCGTAGAATGTCGACACTGCCGGATCGCACCCTGAGCCGCGCAGCGAGAGTCGCCGACGATGGGCACATCGTGCGGCTGACGATTCCGGCCAAGGCCGAGTACATCACCCTCTGCCGCCTAGCGCTGACCGGGCTCGCGCGGGTGACGACGCTGGGCGAGGAGCTGCTCGCCGATCTCAAGCTCGCGCTGACCGAGGCAGCGTCGAACTCGGTGCGGCATGCCTATCCCGGCGGCGCGGGCGTGGTCGAGATCGCGTATGAGCTCCACAGCGATCGCCTCGCGATCGAGGTCTCGGACGAGGGCGAGGGCTTCGTGCACGACCAGGGATCGGGGGACGAGTTCGAGGACTTGACCGAGGGCGGACTGGGGATCGCGATCATCCGCGCGATCGCCGACGAGTTCGAGATCAGCCCGGGCGCCGCGGGACGCGGTTCCCGCCTGCGTTTCGTCAAGGTTCTGACCTAGGCTCGTATCCTCGCGGCGTGCTGCAGCTCGTCAACGTTGGGCATAAGGCGCTGGCGGACTACGCCACGATCGCGGCGCGCGGCTTGATGGACGAGATCCGCAGCCTCGCCGAGCCGCTGGCCGGCAAGAAGGTGGTGCATCTCTCGGCGACCGCATTTGGCGGCGGGGTGGCGGAGATCAACTACACGCTGATCCCGCTGATGCAGGACGCGGGCCTGGAGGTGGAGTGGCGGATCATCCGCGGCGCCGACGACTTCTTCACCGTCACCAAGACGATCCACAACGCGCTGCAGGGTGACCCGGACGCGCTCGGCGACGCGCAACAGGAGATCTTCGAGCGCTACCAGGAGCTGAACGCACGCGAGTTCGCTGCGGACGACTACGACTTCGTGATCGTCCACGACCCGCAGCCGGTCGGGATGATCGACCACTACGAAGGGTCGAGCGCGAAGTGGATCTGGCGCGGGCACATCGACTTCTCGACGCCGAACCCGCAGGTGCTCGAGTTCCTGCTCCCGTCGATCAAACGCTACGACGCGGCGATCTTCCACCTCGCCGAGTACGTGCCGAAGGCGCCGGGCCTGCCCGAGTGCTACATCTGGCCGCCAGCGATCGATCCCCTTGCGCCGAAGAACATGGCGCTTTCGCCGGAGGACGCGTCCTACATCGTCGACCAGTTCGGAATCGACGTCGAGCGCCCGCTGCTGACGCAGGTGTCGCGCTTCGACCCGTGGAAGGACCCGCTCGGCGTGATCGACGCCTATCGCCTCGTCAAGGAGCGCTTCCCCGAGGTCCAGCTCGCGCTCGTCGGCTCCATGGCGCACGACGATCCGGAGGGCTGGGATTACTGGAACAAGACCGTTGCCTACGCAGACAGCGATCCGGACATCTTCATCCTCTCGAACCTGAACAACGTCGGCTCCGTCGAGGTGAACGCGTTCCAGGTCTGTTCGGCTGCCGTGATCCAGAAGTCCGTTCGCGAGGGCTTCGGCCTGACGGTCAGCGAGGCGCTCTGGAAAGGGCGCCCGACGGTCGCCGGCAAGGTCGGCGGCATCCGCGTGCAGATCTCGGACGGCGAGACGGGCTGGTTGGTCGAATCGCCGGAGCAGTGCGCCGATGCGTGCATCGAGGTCCTCCGGGACCCGGCGGAAGCGCGGGTGCGCGCGCTGAAGGGAAAGGAATTCGTCCGCCGGCATTTCCTCACCCCGCGGTTGCTCCGCGACTGGCTGGTGCTCTTCAACCGGCAGCTGGGCCTGGACACGCGCGGCGCCGAAGTCGTGACGGTCGCCGCGGGCTCAGCCGAGCTCGGCGAGGAGCCGCTCCCCGCTCACGCCGAGACTTCGCAGGATGGTGACGCCGACTGAGTCGGGGACGCGCACCAGACCACGGAGCACGTCTTCCCGTGTGATCGTGGCGCCACGGTCCGCGGCTAACTCGGCCGCTTGCTCGAAGACGCGCTTGAGTCGGCGCATTACCGGTCGACACTCGCGTTTGCGGAGCGCACCGGGGCCGAATGCGGCGTCGACGCTGCGTTCCACGGCTTCGAGATCGATGCCGATCGTCGCCAATGCCTCGGCGTCGAACGCAGGCGGGACAAGGCGCTGCAGCTCGGCGCGGACGGCTTCCGCGTCGACGCCCAGCCGTCGCAGCGTCCGACCTGCCCGCCCCGCGTCATTCGCGAGCACGATCAGCAGATGCTCGGTCCCGATCCAGGGGTGACCGAGGAGCGCGCCCTCGGCGGCGGCCGCGGCAATCAGCTCGCGCGCGACCGGATCGGTGTTCAACGACCGGTGGTCGCGTCTCCTGCGGAGCAGAAGCCTCATCGGCGCCTGCGAAGCAGCTTCCGCCCGCGGCTGTGCTTCTGATGGACGGCTTGGCGGGTCACACCGAGAGCGTCGGCGATCTGCTGCCAGGACCAGCCCAGCGCGCGCGCGTTCTGCACTTGGAGCTCCTCGAGGGAGTCGTGGAGGACGCGGAGGGCGGCGACGGCGCGAAGCCCGATCGACGGGTCGCGGCTGTCGGTCGCGTCCGTGAGTGTCTGAAGCTCGGGCATCCAATGTCAAGTTTTCTTGACGAGCACGGCACTGTCAAGGTTTCTTGACGCCGGCCCGACCGTGCCTGTGGTCGCCCGCGTAACCTCCGAGCTTCGTGGGAAGAACGCTCCGACGGTGGAGGGCACCCGAGTGAAGCTGATCGTCGTTTCGAACCGTGGTCCCGTCTCGTACGCCCTCGACGCGGAGGGGCAGCGGATCGCACGCCGGGGCGGGGGCGGCCTGGTGACGGCGCTGCGCTCCCTCGTCGTCCACCACGACGTGACGTGGATCGCGAGCGCCATGTCGTCAGAGGACCGCGTCATCTGCGACGAGGTCGCGGGCGCGTTCGACGAGATCGTTCGCGACGGCTCCCAGTACAAGCTGCGTCTGGTCGCGCACGATCCTCAGGCGTACGACTGGTTCTACAACGTCGTCGCCAACCCAATGCTGTGGTTCCTGCAGCACTACCTGTGGGATCTCGCGGAGAACCCAAATGTCGACCACGGACTGCGCCACGCGTGGGAGGAGGGCTACGCGGTCGTCAACCGCACGTTCGCAGACGCGGTCGTGGAGGAACTCGACCGCGAGCCGGATGCGACGGTGTTCTTCCACGATTATCACCTCTACCTCGCGCCTCGCTACGTGCGCGACATGCGCCCCGACGCGCGGCTCGCGCACTTTGTCCACATTCCGTGGCCCGAGGCGGACTACTGGCACGTGCTCCCGCTCGACATCCGTCGCGCGATCCACGACGGATTGCTGGCGAACGACTCGATCGGGTTCCATACGCGACGCTGGCGGCGCAACTTCATGCGCAGCGCCGAGGACGTCGTTGGCGGGAGCGGCGACTGGGCGCGCGATCTGGTCGGCTACGAGGGCCGGCGCATCTCCGTCACCGCCACGCCGATCTCGGTCGATCCGTCGGAGTTCGACGACCTCGCGCAGTCCCCGCTCGTGCTCGCCGCCGGCCGGGAGCTGGGGCGAAACCGCCCGGAGAAGGTGATCCTGCGCGTCGATCGCACCGATCCCTCGAAGAACATCGTCCGCGGCTTCCGTGCCTTCGAGCTGTATCTGGAGGCGCATCCGGAGATGCACCGCCGTGTCGTCCTGCGGACGCTGCTCGATCCTTCGCGTCAGGAGATCCCCGAGTACGCGGAGTACATCGGCGCGATTCAGCGCGAAGCGCGGCGGGTCAACGTTCGCTTCCAGCAGCCCGGCTGGCAGCCCGTCGATCTGCGGATCGACGACGACTTCCCGCAGGCGGTGGCCGCGTACAAGGACTTCGACGTCCTGTTCGTGAACGCGATCTTCGACGGATTGAACCTCGTCGCCAAGGAGGCACCGCTCGTCAACAAGCGCGGCGGCGTGGTCATCCTCTCCGAGAACGCCGGGTCGCACGAGGAGCTGGGTGACTGGACGCTGACCGTCAACCCGTTCGACGTCGCGGGGCAGGCTGACGCGCTGCACCGCGCGCTGGCGATGCCGGAGAACGAGCGTCGCGAGCGGCTCGACGCGATCCGTGCCTGGGTTCGCGAGCACGACCTCGCGGCGTGGATCGCAGTCCAGCTCGCGGCGCTCGAGCGCGAGCCGGCGCCGGTGCAGGGCTAAGCTCCAGCCATGACTCATGCGGCTCAGACGGCCGCGCGGCTCGCGAGCGGCGAGCTCCAGTCGGTGAGCCCGGCGACGCTCGAGGTCGTCGGCTCCGTTCCGGTGACGCCGCTCGAGGAGATCGCCGCGACCGTGGAGCGCGCGGCGGCGGCGCAGGCGTTGTGGGCCGCAGAGCCGTTCGCGCGACGCCGCCGGCTGCTCGCGGGCGTCGCCTCCACGCTGCTCGACAACCTCGACGAGCTCGCCTCGCTTCTCGTCGCGGAGACGGGACGGCCGCGCACCGAGGCGTACACGATCGATCTGATGCTCGCGGCCGAGCAGCTCGTCTGGCTCGCCCGCGAGTCGGAGCGCGTGCTCGCACCGGAGCGGCTCCGGCTCGGCATCCCGTACCTGGCGCACAAGCGCGCGCGCACCGTCTACGAACCCCTGGGAGTGATCGGCGTGATCGCTCCGTGGAACCTGCCGCTCGCGATCCCGCTCTCCCAGGCTGCGACGGCAATCGCGGCGGGCAACGCGGTCGTCGTCAAGCCGTCCGAGCTCACACCGCTGACGGGTGCATGGGTCGCGCGCTTGTTCGCCGAAGCGGGTGCGCCCGACGGACTCGTGAGCATCGTGCAGGGCGCAGGCGACGTCGGCGAGGCGCTGGTCCGCGCGCCGGGTGTCGCCAAGGTCGTGTTCACCGGCTCCGGCGCCGTCGGACGAAAGGTGGCTTCGGCAGCAGGCGAGCTGCTGCGGCCCGTGACGCTGGAGCTCGGCGGCAAGGATGCGATGCTCGTGTTCGCGGACGCTGACGTCGATCGGGCCGTCCGGGGCGCCGCGTTCGGCGCGTTCGCGAATTGCGGCCAGCTCTGCGTCGGCGTCGAGCGGATCTTCGTACAACGTCCGCTCTACGAGCGGTTCGTGGACGGGTTTGCGCACCGCGCGCAGTCGCTGCGCATCGGCGAGGACATCGGTCCGCTCATCTCCGAGCGGCAGCGCGCGATGGTCGAGGATCTGGTTGCGGAGGCGCTCGAGCGAGGCGCCCGTGCGCGCGTGGGCGGACGCCGACCGCAGCGGGACGGCTGGTTCTACGAGCCGACGATTCTGGCTGACGTCCCACGTGGAGCGCGCATCACCGACGAGGAGGCGTTCGGCCCCGTTGCAGCCGTTGCGTCGTTCGACGACGAGGAAGACGCAGTACGGCTCGCGAACGCGACGGATTTCGGTCTCGGCGCAAGCATCTGGACGCGTGACGCAGAACGGGCGGAGCGCGTCGCGTCGCGGCTCGACGCCGGAATGGTGTGGATGAACGACATCGGCTGGTCGTACGGCGCAGGGCCGGCGCCGTGGGGCGGGAGCAAGACATCCGGCTTCGGCCGCACGCACGGCAAGCACGGCTTGTACGAGTTGTCCAACGTCAAGCTCGTCGATGCCGACAGCGGCCGCATCCCCGCGCCTTGGTGGTTCCCCTACGACGAGCGCGTCGTCGACGGCTTCAAGGGCACGATGCAGGTGTTGCACGGGAAGGCCAGGCTGCGCGCGCTCTGGCGCCACCGCCGCGGCCTCACGCTTTTGGCGAAGCGCTATCTCTCGTGAGCGATCTCTCGCACGTCTCCGAGGGCGGAGATGTCCGCATGGTCGACGTCGGTGCGAAGCCCGTGTCCGCGCGGCGCGCCGTCGCGCGCGCGCGGGTGCGCATGGCAGCAGAGACGGCGCAACGGCTGCGCGAGCTCCCCAAGGGCGACGCGCTCGTCACCGCCCAACTCGCGGGCATCATGGCTGCGAAGCGCACCGCCGACTTGATCCCGCTCTGCCATCCGCTCCCACTCACACATGTCGATGTCTCGCTCGAGGTCGGGGAGGACGCAGTCGTGATCACCGCGTCCGCCGGAACCGCCGCGCAGACGGGCGTCGAGATGGAGGCGCTCGTCGCGGCGTCGGTCGCGGCGCTCACGGTCTATGACATGGCCAAGGCGATCGACAAGGGCATGGTCGTCGAAGAGGTGCGTCTGGTCGAGAAGGCGAAGTCGTGAACGCCGCGGTGCTCACGATCTCCGACGGAGTCGCGGCGGGGGAGCGGGAGGACGAGAGCGGCGACGCGCTCGAGGAACTGCTTCGCGCCGAAGGCTTCGCCGTCCAGCGCGAAGTCGTCCCCGATGATCGGCCCGCGATCTCCCGTGCGCTGAAGACGCTCGCCCAGCGCGCCCTGCTCGTGCTCACCACGGGCGGTACCGGCGTTGCGCCGCGCGACGTCACGCCGGAGGTCACGGCTTCCGTGATCGACCGCGTCGTGCCCGGAATCGCCGAGGCGATTCGCGCGGACTCGATTCCGAAGACGCCGCACGCGCTGCTCTCGCGCGGTATCGCGGGCACGCTCGGCTCGGCGCTGATCGTCAATCTTCCCGGCTCGCCCGGCGGTTGTCGCGACGGATTCGCGGTGCTGCAGCCTGCCCTCGACCATGCGCTGAAGCTGCTCGCCGGCGAGCAGACGGCGCATCGCCAGACATGACAGCGGTCGCCGAATACCCGCGCCGCTTCGCCTCCCTGGTCAAGATCGAGCACACGATCTTCGCCCTGCCGTTCGCCTACGTCGGCGCGTTGCTGGCCGTCGACGAGGTTCCGTCGGCGCACGACCTGCTCTGGATCACGCTCGCGATGGTCGGCGCCAGGTCGCTCGCGATGGGGCTGAATCGCCTGATCGACGCGCAGATCGACGCGCGCAACCCCCGTACCTCCTCGCGTGAGCTGCCGAGCGGCGTGCTCGCGGCGTGGCACGTCGTTCTCTTTTGCGCGTTCGCGCTCGCAGTGTTTCTCGTGTCCGTCTATCGGCTGAACTCCATCGTGCGCTGGCTCTGGCCGATTCCGGTCGCCGCATTCCTGATCTACCCGTACCTGAAGCGCTGGACGTGGCTCTGCCACGTCTGGCTCGGTGCCGTCGACGGCCTCGCCCCGGTGGGAGCGTGGGTGGCGATCACGGGCCAGTTGCCGTGGGAGGCGTGGGCGCTGGGCGGCGCGGTCGCGTTCTGGGTCGGCGGCTTCGATCTGTTCTACGCGCTCTTCGATCGCGAAGTCGATCTCCAGCAGGGACTGCATTCTGCGGCGACGCGCTTCGGCGTACGCGGCGTTTTCTGGGGCGCGCGCTTCGCGCACGTGTCGACCGTCGTGCTGCTGGCGGCCGCGGGCTGGGGGCTCTCACTCGGCCTCGCGTACTGGCTCGGCGTCGCGGCGGTTGCGGCGCTGTTGCTGTGGGAGCACCTGCTGGTCCGGCCCGGCGACCTGCGCCGGCTCGACGCAGCGTTCTTCACCGTGAACGGCGTGATCTCCATCGTCTTCTTCGCCTTCGTACTCCTCGAGGTGGCGTTCTAACGCGCGGTGATGGAGATTCGCCAAGAACGGGAACCGGTCATCCAGGCGCGCGCGCTCGCGAAGCGCTACGGCGACAAACGCGTCCTGCGCGGCATCGATCTCGACGTCGCGCGCGGGGAGTTCGTGCTCGTCACGGGACCGAACGGCTCGGGAAAGACGACGCTGCTGCGGCTGCTCGCCGGCCTTGCGGCTCCGAGCGGCGGCGAGCTGCACGTGGCGGGTGGGCGAGCGCAGCTCGGGTTCCTCGCGCACGAGCCGCTCGTCTACCGCGAGCTGACCGCACTCGAGAACCTGCGGATGTACGCCCGCCTGTATCGCGTCCGCGATCCGGAGCGCGTCGGGATGCTGCTCGAGCGTTTCGGTCTTTGGGACGCGCGCGACGATCGCGTCGGGTCGTTCTCGCGCGGCATGCAGCAGCGGCTCGCTCTGTGCCGCGCGCTGTTGCATCAGCCGGCGCTGCTGCTGCTGGACGAGCCGTTCAACGCGCTCGATGCAGACGGCACGGCCCTCCTCGATCGCGAGCTCGCTGCCTACGACGGGACGTTCGTCGTCGCGACACACGATCCGGAGCGCCTCGCGCCGCGAGCGACCGGAACACTGGCGCTCGCATGAGCTACCTCGACGACGTCGTGACGCTGACGCGCAAGGACCTGTTGCTGGAGCTGCGTGCGCGGGACACGCTGCCGGCGATGCTCCTCTTCGTCATCGCTGCGCTCGTCGTGTTCCACTTCGCGCTGCCCTCGGACGCCGGTGACCTCGCCGGCCTCGGGATGCTGTGGGTGGCGATCGTGTTCACGGCGCTGCTGGGACTCTCCCGCGCGTGGACGCCGGAGCGCGAGCAGGGTGTCATCGACGGCCTGGTGCTCGCCCCTGCTGACCGGAGCGCGATCTGGCTCGGCAAGGCGCTTGCATCGCTGGCCTTTCTCGCCCTTGCCGAGGTCGTCGCGCTTCCCGCGTTCGCGCTCTTCTTCTCCGGTCTCGACATCGCAACGGTCGGCGGGGTCGCGCTCGCCAACGTCGGCATCTGCGCCGTGGGCGCCTTCCTCGCGGCGATGTCCGTCGCCACTCGGGCCCGCGAGCTGCTGCTGCCCGTGCTCTTTCTACCGCTTGTGATCCCGCTCGTCGTCGGCGGCGTCGGTGCGAGCGTCGCCGCCTCCCCAGGACGCTACCTCGCGTTCCTCGCGTTGTACGACGCGCTCTTTGCGACACTGTGCTGGGCTTCCTTTGAGTACGTGGTCACGGAATAACGCTGTCGGGGCGGCGGCGCTTGCGGGCGGGTTGCTGACCGCCGCGGTCGCGTTGATCGCCTACTTCGCACCGGTCGACGCCGACCAGGGCCTGTCGCAGAAGATCTTCTACTTCCACGTTCCGATTGCGCTCACCGCGTATGCCGGCTTCGGCTGGGGCGCGTGGAAGGCGCTGCTCGTCCTCTGGAAGCGCGACGAGCGCGCGGATCTCGAGTCGTACGTCGCGATTCACCAGGGTACGATCTTCGGTGCGCTCACGCTCGTCACCGGCTCGATCTGGGCCCGGGCGTCCTGGGGCATCTGGTGGGCGTGGAGCTCGCGCCAGCTGGTGCTGTTCCTCGTGCTCTTCCTCTTCTATTGCGCGTACTTCATGCTGCGCTTCTCGGTAGAGCCCGGCCCGCGGCGCGCCAATCTCTCTGCGGTCTACGCGCTGTTCGGGGTGGTCTTGATTCCGGTGTCCTTCCTCGCGATCAGGCTCGCCGAGGACTTCATCCACCCGACGGTGTTCACCTCGCAGGGGCCGCAGATGTCCGGCTCGATGTTCTTCACGTTCTGCGTCGCGTGGGCGGCGATGCTCGCGACGGCCTTCGCGCTGTACTCGATCGAGCTGGCGGGCAAGAGGCTCGACATGAAGCTTCGGGAACTCCGGGAGCTCTTAACATGACATCGGCCGAGAAGTACGTCGCGGCCGCATACCTTGTTGTGATGGTGACGCTGTTCGTGTACGTCGTGATCATCGCGTCGAAGCTGGCGCGATTGGAGGAGACCGTGACGGAGCTCGTCGAGCGGGTGAGAGCCCGTGGCTGAGCTGCTGTTCTGGCCGGCGCTCGTCGCGTACGGGGAGGCGGCCGTGGCCTACCTCGGCGAGGCGCGGCGTCCCGGTCTGCCCGGTCGCCTCGCGACGTGGGGAGTCCGGATCGGCTGGCTGGCGCAGACGGCGCTCCTCGTCGCCCAGGCGGCGCGGGCGGACGGCTTCCCGTGGGCGTCGTGGGCGGGATCGCTCAACCTCTTCGTCTGGCTCGTCGTCTCCGTGTATCTCGTCTGGGGCTGCCGCGCGCGCTACCGGCTGCTCGGGTTGGCCGTCACGCCGCTCGCCGCGGCCCTGTTCGTCGTCGCACGTGTCGGCGGCGGTACAGATCTCGGCGAGCGCAGCCACTACTCGAACCTCTTCCTCGTCCTCCACGTCGGGCTCGTCCTAGCCGCCTTCGCAGGCTTCACGCTCGCAGCAGCGCTCGCCGCCCTGTACCTGTTCCAGGAACGGCGGCTGAAACGGCACGATGCGAAGATTCTTCGCCTGCCGGCGCCCTCGCTCGAGACCCTCGACGGACTACAGGCGCGGACGATTCTCTACTCCCTGCCGGTGCTGACCCTCGGGATAGTGGCGGGAGCCGTTCGTCTGGAGGAGGACGGGGGCCGGATCGACGCGTTGATGGCCGTCACAGCCGCGACCTGGCTGGCGTACGGCGGTTACCTCGGGCTGCGCTTCCGAGGCGGCTGGCGCGGGCGCCGCGCCGCCTACCTCGCACTGGCGGGCTTCGTGCTCGTGATCGTCGTCCGGCTCGCGCTCACGGGAAGGCACTTCGGGTGAAGCTCTCCCTCGTCGGGATCTCGCATCATCACGCGCCTGTCGAGGTGCGCGAGCGCGTGGCGCTCTCGTCGAGCGAGGCGGCGGCGCTCGCGCGCGAACTCGGCGAATCGGTCGTGCTTTCGACCTGCAACCGGACCGAGGTGTACGCGGTCGGCGAGGACGCCGAAGCACGCGCGCTCGCGGCGTTGCGCGTCCGCGGAGGCAACGAGGTCGCGGCTCGGACCTACCGCCTCTCGGACCACGCCGCTGCGCTGCATCTCTTTCGCGTCGCCGCGGGGCTCGACTCGCTCGTTCCCGGCGAGGGCGAGATCCTCGGCCAGGTGCGCGCCGCCTACGAAGCCGGTGTGCCGGACGCGCTGCTGAATCGGCTCTTCCACGACGCGTTGCACGCAGGCAAGAAGGCGCGCACGCAGACGACGATCGCGGAGAGCCCGGCATCGGTTCCCGCGGCGGGGGCGGCGCTCGCGCAGCAGGTGTTCGGCGAGCTACGGGGACGCCCGGTCCTGGTCGTCGGAGCGGGCCGCGTCGGCGAGCTCGCTGCGCGCTCGCTCGCGTCCCGCGGCGCTCGCATCGTCGCGGTGGCGAACCGCTCCGTCGAGCACGGTCGGGGGATCGCGCGCCGGTTCGGTGCGAAGGCCGTTGGACTCGACACGATCGGCGTGCAGCTGGAGGCGGTTGACGTGGTCATTGCGTGCACCTCCGCGCCGGGGTTCGTCATCGGCCGCGGCGACCTACGGGAGCGGCGTGGCCGCCCGTTGTTCCTGATCGATCTCGCCGTGCCGCGCGATGTCGATCCCGGGGTAAACGACGTCGACGACTGCTACGTGTACGACATCGACGATCTCGAGGCCGTCGTCGAGGCGTCGCTCGCCGGCCGGCGGCGGGAGGCCGAGCGCGCGGAGGCGATCGTCGCAGCAGAGGCCGAGCGGTTCCGCGCGTGGCAGGCGACCCTCGACGTCGTGCCGACGATCGCGTCTCTGCGCGCCCGCGCCGAGGCGATCCGCACAGCCGAGCTTTCGAAGGCGAAGCTGAGCGCGGCAGAACGCGCAGCCGTCGAGTCGATCACCTCGCAGATTCTCAACAAGCTGCTGCACCTGCCGACAATTCGCATGAAAGAGGCAGCCGCCGCGGCCGACGGAGTGCTCTATGCTGACGCCGTGAGGCACCTGTTCGGCTTGGAGGACGAGCGCTGACGAAGGCCCGCGCGTTGACCGGACGGCCGCTTCCCGTGCAGGCGCCGAGTGCATTCGTACGCGTCAGGCCGCGGGGCAAAGCGTGCGGGCAGTCGCGGGCGGGTAGCCTGGGCTGCCGTGCTCGTCCGCATCGGGTCTCGCGGCAGTAGGCTCGCCCTCACGCAGGCCGAGCTCGCCGCGCAGAGGTTGCGCGGGCTGGGCGTGGAGCTTGCGCTGATTCCGATCACGACCGCAGGAGACCGCGACCGCTCGAAGCCGTTCGGCGAGATCGGCGCACGTGGCGTCTTCGTCAAGGAGCTCGAGGAGGCGCTGCTCGCGGGCCGCATCGACGTCGCGGTGCACTCCGCGAAGGACATGACCTCTGTCGACACCGATGGACTCGCCGTCGGCGCGTATCTCGAACGCGAAGATCCGCGCGACGCGCTCTGCGGGGCGACCGAGCTGCGGCCCGGTATGCGCATCGGTACCGCCTCGGTGCGACGGCGCGCGCAGCTCCTTGCGCTTGAGCCCGGGCTTTCGATCGAGCCGCTGCGCGGGAACATCGACACGCGCCTCCGCAAGCGCGGCGAGCGCGGCCTCCACGCCATCGTCCTCGCCGCCTGCGGCCTCGACCGTCTCGGGCTCGAAGGGGAGATCGGAATGCGCTTCGATCCAGAGCAGCTCCTGCCCGAGGCCGGGCAGGGGGCGCTCGCGTTGCAGGTACGCAGCGGCGAGGAGCCGCTCGTCGCGAAGGCCGACGACCCGGAGACACGCCGTCGCGTCGAGGCCGAGCGCCGGTGCGTCTCGACCGTGGGCGGCGGCTGCCTCGCGCCCGTCGCCGCCCATCACGACGGCGCGCAGCTCGTCGGCCTCGTCGCCGCGGAGGACGGAACGTGGCTCGAGCGTCGCGCCGGCGGCGATCCTGAGGCGCTCGGTCGAGAGCTCGCAGCGCTGGCAAACGAGCGCACAGATTCGGCGCGAACGTGACACAGACACGCGCGAAGATGCTCGATAGCGTTTCGGTAGGGGCGCTCGCGCACCCCCCACCGGCAAGGGGCGCGGAGCGGGATCGCCCGTGCGCGTGATCGTCACCAGGCCGCGCGATCAGGCGGGCCCGCTCGTCGCGCGGATCGAGGCGCTCGGACACGAGGTCGTCGAATGCCCATTGATCGAGATCGAGCGCACGTCCGACGCGCCCATCGACACGGACGGCTACGACTGGGTGATCGTCACGAGCCCGAACGGCGCCGACGAGCTCGCGCGCCGCGCGCCCCGCTTGCCGCGTGTCGCCGCGGTCGGGCCGGGAACGGCCGAGCGGCTCCGCGAGCGCGGGATCGAGCCCGCGTTCGTGCCTGCGGTCTCGTCGCAGGACGGGCTGCTGGCGGAATTCCCGCAGCCCGCGGGCCGGGTCCTCTTCGCGGCTGCGGAAGGCTCGCGGCGTCGCCCGATCGAGCAGCTCGGCGCGGACTTCGTCCCGCTCTACCGAACGCGCTTGCTGACACCCGAGCCCCCGGACGGCGACGTCGTCGTGCTGGCGTCCGGCTCGGCCGCGCGCGCGTACGCCGCGATCGGCGGCGCGGCGCCGGCGGTTACGATCGGACCGCAGACGTCCGTGGTCGCACGCTCGGTCGGCCTCAGCGTCGCCGCCGAGGCGCCGACGCACGATCTCGACGGGCTCGTGCGCGCCGTTGAAGCGGTAGCGTCGAGAGCATGACGCATCGCTTCGTCACGTTCCTGACCGACTTCGGGCTCGTCGACGATTTCGTCGGCACGTGTCATGGTGTGCTGAAGCGCATTGCGCCGGACGTCCAGATCATCGACATCACTCACGGCATCAAGCCGCAGGCGATCCTGCAAGGCGCGCTCGTCCTGCGCAACACGACTCCCTACATGCCCGTCGGCGTGAATCTCGCGGTCGTCGACCCGGGCGTCGGCAGCGCGCGCAGGCCGATCGTGCTGCGCGACCGCGAGGGCCGCCTCTACGTCGGCCCGGACAACGGCCTGCTCGTTCCCGCGGCCGAGCGGGCCGGGATCGACGTCGCGCACGAGCTCGCGAACCCGCGGTATGCACTCGAGTCGGTCTCGCGCACGTTCCACGGCCGCGACCTGTTCGCGCCGGCCGCGGCACACCTTGCGCTCGGGGTGCCGCCCGAGGATCTCGGGCCGCCCCTCGCGCCGGACGCGCTCGTCCGGCTCGATTTGCCGCAGGCGGAGTTCGGGAACGGCGTCGTCAGTGCGACGGTCCTCTACGTCGACCGATTCGGGAACATGCAGCTCAACTTGACCCGTGAGGATCTCGACCGCGTGAACGTCGTCCCCGGCACTCGGCTCGAGCTCGCGCTCGCGGGCGAGCGGTACTACGCGACTGCGGCGCGCACGTTCGGTGACGCGCGCCCCGGTGAGATCGTCCTCTACGAAGACTCGTACCGGAATGTCGCGATCGCGATCAACCGCGGCAACGCCGCGGAGATGTTCGCCGCCCGACCCGGACTTCCCGTCGAGCTGCACCTGCAGCGACCGTGAACGCCGGCCAGCGATTCGCGCGCTTCGTCACGGATGTCGTCGTCCGGCGCCCCGCCCTCTGGCGGCTCTTCCGTGGCCTCATGCGCCGGCAGTTCGACAAGCTCGCCCCGGTCTGGGACGCGATGCGCTCGCCCGACGCTTTCGCACCTGTCGAGGTGGCGCTCGCTGCCCTCCCCGACACCCCGAAGACGATCCTCGACCTCGGGACGGGGACCGGCTCGGTCGCGCAGCTCGTCGCCGCGCGCTTTCCGGGAGCCGACGTCACCGGTGTGGACGTCTCGCCGAAAATGGTCGCGATCGCGCGGGAGAAGGTCCCCGGTGTTCGCTTCGAGGTCGGCGATGCCGGGCGCCTGCCCTACGGGGACGGAGCCTTCGAGCTCGTCACCCTTGGGAACATGATCCCCTTCTTCGGCGAGCTGGCCCGCATCACGGCGCCCGGCGGGCACGTGCTCTTCTCGTTCTCGGCCGGAGACGAGACACCGATCTACGTGCCCGCGGAAACACTGCGCCGCGAGTTGGCCGAGCGCGGATTCGCGGATTTTGCGGACTTCTCGGCGGGTCGCGGGACGGCATTTTTGGCCCGCAGGCGTTAGGGTTCTCCGCAACACGGGACAGTTCGCGGCACGGTCACACCGGCCCGGACGCTCCGAGTTGGCGAGGCGGAGTGCACGCTCCGTCTCGCTTTTTGTTTGGCTCTCGCCGTGAAGCGACCGGCCCGGCTCGACCGGCTTCCCGAGCAGTACTTCATGCAGCTCCTCTCGACCGTAGCCGCGGCGGCAGCTGCGGAAGGAGAGCCGCTGGTCGATCTCGGGCGCGGCAACCCGGACGTGCCGCCGCCGCCGCACGTGATCGAGGCGCTGGTCCAGTCCGCCCACGAGCGGCACGCAGGCGTTCACGGCTACGCACCGTTCGCGGGTCTGCCCGACCTACGCGCGGCGATTGCCAACCGCTACGAGCGCGTCTACGGGGTGCAGCTCGACCCGGATCGCGAGGTCGCCGTGGTCCCCGGAACGAAGGGCGCGCTCGTCGAGCTGGTTCTCCTGCTCGCGGAGAGCGGCGACACCGTGCTGCTTCCGGACCCCTTCTATCCGGACTACCCGTCAGGGATCGCGCTCGCGGGTGCACGACTGGGATACGTGCGGCTCGATCGGGACCACGGGTACGGGCCGCGCTTCGACGAGGCGCCGCACGAGCGCGTCGCCGCAGTGTTCCTCAATTACCCGTCGAATCCCACAGCCGCGGTGGCGCCCGAGGGGAGCTTCCGCGCGGCCGTCGCGTTCGCCCGGGAGACCGGCGCGGCGATCATCCACGACTTCGCCTACGGCGACCTTGTCTTCGACGGGCGAACACCGACGAGCTTTCTCGCCGAGCAGGGCGCGCGCGAGGTCGGCGTGGAGCTCTACTCGATGTCGAAGAGCTACGGGATGGCCGGCTGGCGTCTCGGCTTCGTGGTCGGCAACGCCGAGCTCGTGGGCCGCATGCGCGAGCTGCAGGACCACATCCGTGCCGGCATCTTCGTCCCCGTTCAGCGTGCCGGGATCGTGGCCCTGAGTGGTCCGCAGGACACCGTCGACGAGCGACGCGAGCTGTACCAGCGGCGGCGGGATCGCGTGCTGGCGCGGCTCCGCGAGCACGCAGCGCCATGCGAAGGAACCTTCTACGTTTGGCTGCGGCTGCCGCCGGACGCGACGGCGCCGCGCCTGCTCACGCAGCACCGGGTCGCGGTCGCGCCGGGGGAGGGCTTCGGCCCGTCGGGGGCGGGTTGGGCACGTATCTCCCTCGCCACCCCCGACGAGCAGCTCGATCTGGGCGTCGAGCGCCTCGCCCGCGCGCTCTCCTAGCGAGATACAGCTCGTTGTAGTCGTGAGAGTTGCAGTCGTGCTCTCCGCCCTCCTTGGCCATGCGGAAATAGCCGGCTGACGGGATCTGACACCAACCCGGCCCGTCGCCGGTCCGAGCGCATACTCTCTGGTGTGACTCACGGTCATGGATACCTCCTCTCGATTTCCGGCGTGACTCGGGGTCCCGCAGGTCGCTGAGTTGTCGCGGCGGTCACCGACTCGATGATTTGCAGGCGTCTGCGGAATTCTCAAACCCTCGCCGGCGTCGTCTTGAATGGATCGGACTGAATGCGCGCTTGGTTAGCCAAGCCGCTTGGTCGGCCACTCGACGGGGATGGCCCCAGCCGGGGTCCGTGACGGTTTATGGCGAGGGCCGGAATCGAACCGGCGACACCACGGTTTTCAGCCGTGTGCTCTACCAACTGAGCTACCTCGCCAGGTGCCGAAGTCTAGCCGCGGTCAGTGCGGGGCCCGGACGACCGCGAGCCGGTCGAGGAGCGTCTCGACCAGCTCTTCCTTGAGCAGCACTGCGTCCGCGCCCGCGTCGCGCGCGGCTTGCAGGAGCTCCGGATCGTGGTCGCCTGTGATCGCGATCAGGCAGATCGCGGGGTGGTCGCGCCGGAGCCTGGCAATCGCGGTGACGCCGTCGACCAGCGGCATGTGGATGTCGATCACGGCCGCATCAGGCAGGAGCTGGTCGGCGAGCTCGATCGCCCGCAGACCGTTCGGCGCCTCCCCGACCACGTGCAGCTCCGGCTGGCTCTCCACCAGCTCCCGCAGCGAATCGAGGTACCGCTCGTCGTCGTCCGCCAGCAGCACCGTGATCGGCGCTGACACCACAGTTGGGAGGAGGCTAGCGCTCCGGCGTTAGCCTTGCGTCCGGTGCAGACCGTTGCGGTCATTGGAGCGGGGCTCGACCTCGGGCAGGGGCGTCGCGGCGTCGACATGGGGCCGTCGGCGATCCGGTACGCCGGGCTGGAGTCTCGCCTTCGGGGTCTCGGCTTCGAGGTCGAGGATCACGGCAATGTCTTCGCCGCCGTCCCGGAGGCGACCCACCACGGCGACGAGCGGGCGCGCTTCCTTCCGGAGATCAAGGAGACCTGCGACCGCATTTCCGCCCTCGTTCGCGGCGCCCGTGAGCGCGATGCGCTGCCGCTGGTCCTGGGCGGCGACCACTCGGTAGCCCTCGGCTCGCTCGCGGGCATGGCGGCGGCCGGCGGACCGGGCGGCGTGCTGTGGATCGACGCGCACGGAGACCTGAACAGGCCCGAGACGACGCCGAGCGGAAACGTGCACGGGATGGTGCTCGCCGCGCTGCTTGGTCTGGCCGGGCCCGCATTCGCGGACGGTTGGCCCGTACCCCTGGTCGACCGCACACGTGTCGGCATCGTCGGTGCGCGTGCGCTCGATCCCGGCGAGCGTGTCCTCGTCCGCGAGCACGGGATCCGGGTCTGGACGATGAGCCACATCGACAGGCTCGGGATCGAACGCGTCATGCGCGAAGCGCTGGAGCACGTCGCGGGTGAGCGGTTCACGCACGTCAGCCTCGACATGGACGCGCTCGACCCGGATGTCGCGCCCGGCGTCGGCACGCCCGTCCGTGGCGGACTCGGTTACCGGGAGGCGCACCTGGCGCTCGAGTTGGTTGCCGAGACGGGGACGCTCTCGTCCCTTGACGTCGTCGAGGTGAATCCGATCCTCGACCAGGCGAACGAGACGGGCCAGCTCGCGGTCGAGCTGGTCGCGTCGGCGCTTGGCGCGCGGATTCTCTAGGCCAGCAGCGCCGGTACGAGCTGCCCCGCGTCACCGTCGAGCACGACGTCCGCGCGGTCGTTCATTCCGGCGCCGCCGGTGATGCTCACGACCACGCGCGCCTTCACGAAGCCACTGATCTCCTCCGGCGTGCCGGGGACGCCGACAGCGACCAGGAGGCGCGGCGCGATCTGACGACCGAGCAGCCCGACCTGGCGCCGACGCGGCGCATCGCCGCGCTCGACGACTGCTGCAGTAACGCCGACCACGGCGTGGTCCATGTCGGGCGCGCCTTCGCCGAGCAGGAGGACCGTGTCCGCCTCGTCGAGCTGCGCGCCCGCTGCGTCGTGCACGCGCCGCTCGAGGAGCCTCAGGCGGGGACGTGCGAGCTCGACTCGCTCGGTCTCCTCGACGGCGTGCTCCTCGCGGGCCCCGAGCGGTTCGTACATTCGCGAGCGGACGGTCGCAAGCTGCGGCGTCGTCGCACCCATGATGATCGAGACGATGTTCCCGCCGAAAGCGGGCTTCTGCTGCAAGAGGCGCCCCGCCTTCGCGATGTCGACGCCGACGCAGTCGGCTGTCATGCCGAATTGCAGCGCGCCGGCGGCCCGCGGGCCGAAGTCACGCCCTGTCGCGGACGCCGGCAGCAGCAAGACGTGTGGTCGCCGGCGCTGGAGCACCGCTCGGAGCGCCGCCGCCCACGACTCGGGGTGATAGCCGTCGAGGCCGTCGGCCTCGACGCGGACGACGCGCTCGGCTCCGTGTCGGCCGAGCTGCTCGCCGGCGGCGAAGGTGAGCGCGACGTTCTCACCGCCGAGCTTGCCTGCGAGAACGCGACCACGCGCGAGCAGCTCGAGCGACGTGCGAGTCGGTGCGCGGCCGCGCGTCTCGACGAACGTCCAGCAGTCGTAATGGGCCGCCGGTCGCTCGGCGGCGTGTGGAGGCTTGTCCCACGACGGCTCGGGCGGCGCTCGCTCGGCGAGCAGTTGCGCGATCTTCGTGCGCGCCTGTTCGGCAGATGAGGCCTCGAAGCGTGCGCGCTCGGGCGTTACGTCGTGGACCGCGAGCACGCGCGTAGGCGAGCCGTTCTGGCCGAAGCGCTTGTCGTACTCGTTCACCTCGTCCACGAGGTCGAGTGCGTTCCACGTGTCGATCCGCTCGCCGCCTTGCGGCGCGGCGTGTGAGCTCGGAGCCGCCGTCACCACGAGTACTGCCGGGGTAGGAACTTCCCACACTTCTTCTGCATCGTCGGCCTCGCGCGTCGCGCGCAGAGTTCCGCCGTCGCGTTCCAACGCGACGACGTTCGTCAGATGCGGGACGTCGAGGAACGCGGCGACCTCGGGCGGCACCTGCGCCGTCTCCGCATCGATCGCCTTTCGTCCGCAGAGCACGAGATCGAACCCCTCCTTCTCCAGTGCAAGCGCGAGCGTGCGGGAGGTGGCCAGCGTGTCGGCCCCCCCGAACACGCGGTCCGAGAGAAGGATCGCCCGGTCGGCGCCGAGGCCGAGGCATTCGCGCAGCGCCTCCTGCGCCTGGGGCGGCCCCATCGTCAGCGCGACGATCTCCCCACCGCCGCCTGCGCGCAGCGCAACTGCATGGCGCATCGCATGAGCGTCAAAAGGGTTGAGGACGAGCGGGACGCCTTCGCGCCGCAGGGTTTGCGTTTCCGAGTCGAACTCGATCGCGCCGGGTGCGGGGACTTGCTTGACCAGGCAAACGATCTTCACGTGTGAGAGCCTAACGGCGCGTGCTCGGCGTCCTGTACGACATCCACGCGAACCTGCCGGCGCTCGAGGCTGTGCTCGCGGAAGCGCGTGACCGCGGTGCCGATCGCTTCTTTCTCGGCGGTGATCTCGCCGCGTTCGGCCCTTATGCGACCGAGACGCTGGAGCTGCTCGACGCTTTGCCCGAGACGACGGTCTGGATCCGCGGCAACGGTGAGCGCTGGATGCGGGAGCCGCCGCTCGACCGCCCCGAGGTGATGCAGATGCGCGCCGAGATGGATGATCCGCTCGACGAGAAGACGGTCGAGCGCCTGTACCGGCTCCCCGTTCGTGCGGAAATCGACGGCGTCGTCTACGTCCACGGTTGCGTCCCGAGCGATGTCGACAGCTTTGCGACCGAGCCCCAGGACGCGGACGTGCTCCGCTGCGGAGGCCTGACTGGACGCATGCTCGTCTTCGGCCATTCTCATCTGCAGTTTCGGCGTGCAGGACCGAACGGGAACACGCTTGTGAACCCAGGGTCGGTGGGCATGCCGCTCGACGGCGATACTCGGGCGGCCTGGGCCGCTTGGGACGGGTCCGACTTCGTCTTCCACCGAACGGAGTACGACATCGAACGGGCGGTGGATGCCGCGACGGGACTCGGCGATTTCGGTCAGATGATGATCAAGCGGTACACAACTGCGTCTGATTAGACACAGTTGCTCTAGTCAGACCAGCTCGACGGGTCTGACTTAGTCAACCTCTTCCCCCGCCCCTTTTGGACGGTAGTACTCGCGCCCTGCGAGTTCGTCGGGCAAATAGTCCACGTCGAATCCAGCCGGGTCTTCATGGGGATAGACGTACCCCTCGCCGTGTCCGAACTTGCGGGCTCCCGGATAGTGCGTGTCCCGAAGCGCCTTGGGCGGTCGCAGGTTGCCGTGCTCGCGCACATCCGCCGTCGCCTCCTTGATCGCCACGTAGGAGGCATTCGACTTCGGCGCGCGGGCGAGGTAGATCGCCGCCTGAGCGAGGTTCAGCCGCACCTCAGGGAGTCCGACGTGCTCGACCGCCCCCGCCGCAGCCACGGCGACGAGCAGCGCGCGCGGGTCGGCGTTGCCGATGTCCTCGGACGCGAGCACGATCATCCGTCGCGCGATGTAGCGTGGGTCCTCGCCGCCTTCGAGCATCGCCGCCAGGTAGTAGACCGCAGCGTCGGGGTCCGAGCCGCGCATCGACTTGATGAACGCAGAGATGAAGTCGTAGTGCTGGTCGCCGCCCTTGTCGTACAACAGTGGGCGCTTCGTCGACGCGTCCTCGACGTGCCGCACGTCGAGCGCGCCGCCTTCGGCGCGGGCCGTCTGCCACGCCAGCTCGAGAATGTTGAGCGCGTTGCGCGCGTCGCCGCCCGCGAGACGCGCGATCGCATCGGCGACGTCGTCTGCCACATCCGCGTCGAGCTCGCGCGCCCCGCGTTCGACGACCTGTCTCAGCTCGTCGACCGTGAGCGGCTCGAGCGTGTAGATCTGGCCGCGTGACAGCAGCGCCGAGTTGACCTCGAAGTAGGGGTTCTCCGTGGTCGCCCCGATCAGCGTCAGGAGGCCTTGCTCCACCGCCGGCAGCAGCGCATCCTGCTGGGCCTTGTTGAAGCGATGGATCTCGTCGAGGAAGAGAATCGTCCGCTGTGCATTCGCACCCAGGCGTTCGCGCGCGCGGACGATCACCTCGCGGACGTCCTTGACGGACGCGGATACGGCCGAAAGCTCCTCGAACGCTGCGCCGGTCGTCGCCGCGATGATCCGTGCGAGTGTCGTCTTTCCGGACCCGGGCGGGCCGTACAGGATCATCGAGCCCACGCGATCCTCGGCAATCGCCAGCCGCAGCGCCGACCCTTCGCCGAGAACGTGCTCCTGTCCCACGAACTCGTCCAGCCTGACGGGGCGGACGCGCAGTGCGAGGGGCGCCACGGTCGAGACACGCTCCCGGGCGGCGTCGGAGAACAGGTCGCTCATCTCGCGAAGTATGCTCGGAGGCGCACATGGGCCTCGTCACGCAGATCGACAACGTGCACCTCTACGTGCGGGACATGGAGCGCTCTGCGCGCTTCTACCGCGGGCTTCTTGGCATTCCGCTCGAAGGTGACGATCACTGGCAGGAAGCGGATCTCAGCGGCGTGCGGTTCGCGCTCCACGAGGCGCCCGAGGGGATCGAGCCTGCGCCCGGCACCGTGAAGGTGAACTTCCGTGTCGCCGATGCGGACGGTGCCGCGGAGCGCTTGCGCGCGGAGGGCGTCGACGTGGAGGAGCAGATGCGCGAGGAGTATGGCCTGTCCTATCGCGTGACCGATCCCGACGGCTACCGGGTCTACCTTTTCCAGCCACCGAGCTGATGGCGACGGACATCGAGGACTTCTCCCAGCCGGTACTTCCGGGGAAGGCACCCTCCGACTACGAGCGGTATCTGCGGACGGACGAGCTGCTCGCGCTGCAGAAGACGCCGGAGGAGCAGGTGCATCGCGACGAGCTGCTGTTCCAGACCGTGCACCAGTCTTCGGAGCTGTGGCTGAAGCTGGCCTGCTTCGAGGTCGAAGGCGCCACGGAGCATCTGCGCACCGCTGACACCGCGGCGGCGATTCGGCTCCTGCGCCGCTCGGCGGAGGGCATGAAGATCGCGACACTGCTGCTCGACCAGCTCGAGCAGATGTCGCCGTGGGAATACCAGTCGATCCGACGCGTGCTCGGGCACGGGAGCGGCTTCGACTCGCCGGGATTCCGCTATGTGCGTCGCGTCTCGCCGTCGCTGGGAGATGCGTTCCATGCGCTGCGCCGTGACGCGGGGCTCTCGATCGTCGACGTCTACGTGCGCGGGCGCGAGCACGAGGATCTGTACCAGCTCGCCGAGTTGCTGATCGAGTGGGACGAGCGCGTATCGCTCTGGCGCTTCCGCCACTACAAGGTCGTCGCGCGCGTGATCGGCGACGAGGTGGTCGGGACACAGGGAACGCCCGTCGAGCTGCTGAGCGGCTTGATCAAGAACAAGCTCTATCCGGAGCTGTGGCACGCGCGGAACGAGCTCACCTCGCTCGCCAAGGAAGAGGACTGACGGCTCGGACGCGATCGCAGCGCAGATGACGCTTCGCGACGAAGCCGTCGAGCTGCTGCAGCACCTGATCCGCGTCGACACGACGAACCCGCCGGGGAACGAGACCGCCGCCGCAACGCTGCTGCAGCAGTACCTCGAGGCGCACGGTGTCACCTGCGAGACCTACGCGAAGGAACCCGGTCGCGCGAATCTCGTTGCGCGGCTACGCGGCGGCGACGGACCGACCCTCGCGCTGCTCTCGCACACCGACGTCGTCCTCGCCGATCCGGCCGAGTGGCAGCGCGATCCCTTCGACGGCGAGCTGGTCGACGGGCAGATCTGGGGCCGAGGCGCGCTCGACATGAAGGGCGAGGTCGCTGCGTCCGCGGTCGCGATCGCATCGCTTGCGCGCGAAGGATGGAAGCCGCAGGGCGAGCTCATCTTCGTCGCGGCGGCCGACGAGGAGTTCGGCGTGGGTGTCGGCCTGCAATGGCTTGTCGAGGCGCACCCGCAAGCGGTGCGCGCCGACTACTCGCTGAACGAGGGCGGCGGCGACAGACTCGAGGTCGGCGGACGCGCGTTCTATCTGTGTGCCACCGCGGAGAAGATGAGCGCGCCGTTCACGCTGCGCGTTCACGGCCGCAGCGGTCACGCCTCAATGCCCGTGATCGCGGACAACGCGCTGCTGAAGGCTGCGGACTTGATTCAGCGGCTCGGTTCCTACTCACCCGAGCCGCGAATCGAGCCCGAGCTCGCAGGACTGCTCCAGGCGATCGGCGGCCGCGTGCCCGAACGGGCCGAGGAGGTGCTGGCGTTCGCTCGCTCGCTCGACCCGCTCGTCGGCGAGCTCGTGCAACCACTGGTCGGGCCAACCTTCGCGCCGACGATGATCACAGCGTCGCAAAAGCGCAACGTGATTCCGGCCCTCTGCGAGGTCACGGTGGATTCGCGCCTGCTTCCTGGATTCCCGCCCGCGGAGCAGCTCGAGCTCGTTCGCGTGGTGCTCGGTCAGGGCGACTACGAGCTGGAGCCGATCGAGGCGCAGGGTGGAACGCGGTCACCGATCGGGGGGCCGCTCTGGGACGCAGTCGCATCCTTCGTCGCCGAGGAGGAACCCGGCGCCCGAGTCGCGCCCCTCTGCGTCTCCGGGTTCACCGACTCACACTGGATGCGCGAGGCGTTCGGCACGGTGGCGTACGGCTTCTTTCCCGCGCGCGCGATGCATCCGGCGGAGGCGGCGCTGCTGATCCACTCGGCAGATGAGCGGATCCCGGTCGACGATTTGGAGCTCGGCGTCCGCTTCCTCCGCCACGCGGCGCAAACGCTGATCTCTTAAGGAGTCACCAATGATGACCGCACCGCGCCGGGACGCCCTCGCTGACGGCTACCCTGGGTCGCGTGGAGGAGAAGATCCGGCTCGGCGGCATGGCGCTGCGCAATGGCGTGCTGGTGCACGGCCCGACGTCCTGGGGATGTGCCGTGCGGCTTGCCGACGGAACGCTGAAGGTCGCGTCGGCGCGCAAGCGCACGCTGCCCGTGAACGTCCCGCTGCTGCGCGGCCCGGCGCGGTTGCTCGAGTCGGTAGCCGTCCTGCCGGATGTGAAACGCAAATTGCCGGAGGCGAAGTTCGCCTTCGAGCGCCCCGGGATCCTCGTCGCGATGGGGGCCAGCGCCACCGCCGCGCGCGTCGTTCGCGGGTCGCGTTTGACTCCCGCCGCACAGGAGCTCGCGGCGGGCTTGCTCGCACTCGCACCCGCGATCCTCTCGCTGCGTAGCCCCGATCTCGCCGCCTACCACGGCGCGGAGCACATCTCGATCGGTACCTACGAGCACGGCGAGCCGCGCGCGAAGGAGCATGAGCGCTGCGGCTCGCACCTGATCGGCCCGGTGATCGCGACTCAGGCCGTCGCGCAGACGCTGGCCTCGAAGGCGCCTGAGCGCCATCGCAATACCGTGCGCGCGCTTGCGTCGCTCGTGGCGCTCGGCGCCTCGACCGAGCTCTTCGCCTGGATGGTGCGCAATCCGAAGCGGCGCCTCGCGCGCGCGCTTGCGAAGCCGGGACACGAGCTGCAGCACCGCCTCGCCACCGAAGAGCCGACCTCCGAGCAGGTCGAGGTCGCGGAGGCCGCGCTGCGCGCCTGCCTCGCGCTCGAAGCAGCTGCGTGAGCGGCTAGCTCCTCTGGGACGTCGACCTCCGGCGAGGTGATCGTTTTCGGCGTCGCCACGGATGTCTGCGACGCGGCCGTCCGGGGTCTCCGGGCTTGCGGCCGCCGGGTCACGTTCGTCGAGGATGCCGCTCGGGGCCTGGACGAGGCCAGAATCGCTCGAAGCCTCGCGGACTGGCGGGAACAGGGCGTACGCTTCGCCACGGTTGACGAAGTCCTCGCTTCCCTTTAGGAAAGGGTATGCGAATGCCGATGGGAGACGTGATGGGAGCCGTGGCTCATTTCCTGGACCGCCTGCCCGGCCTCGCTCTGACGTGGTTGCCGCTGGTCTTCTTCGGGTTCATCGTCTACCTGCTCTGGCGCACGCTGCAGCTGATGCCGCGCGTGAAGCCGCAGACGATCACGCCGCATTCGAAGACGTCCGTCACGTGGAGTGACGTCGCCGGACTCGAGGAGGTCAAAGAGGAGCTGCAGGAGGTCGTCGACTTCCTGCGCGAGCCAAAGCGTTTCGAGCGACTCGGTGCCCGCGTGCCGAAAGGCCTCCTCTTCTACGGTCCGCCCGGTACCGGCAAGACGCTGATGGCGAAGGCAGTTGCGAACGAATCCGGTGCGCAGTTCTACTCGCAGAGCGCGTCGGCGTTCGTCGAGATGTTCGCCGGCCTCGGCGCTTCGCGCATCCGCAAGCTCTTCAACGAGGCGCGCAAGAACGCGCCCTCGATCATCTTCATCGACGAGCTCGACGCCGTCGGCGCGGCGCGCACCGGTCACGGCTTCAACCGCGAGCAGGACCAGACGCTGAACCAGTTGCTGGTCGAGCTCGACGGCTTCGACCAGGGCGACCAGGTCGTGGTCATGGGAGCCTCGAACCGGTTGCAGGACCTCGATCCGGCCCTACTGCGTCCGGGTCGCTTCGACCGTCAGGTGCTCGTCTCGCCGCCCGATCTGAGGGGCCGCGAGGCGATCCTGCGCGTCCACACCCGCGGCAAGCCCCTCGCAGCCGACGTCGACCTGTCGCAGCTGGCGAAGCAGACCGCAGGTCTCACCGGCGCCGATCTCGCGAACCTCTGCAACGAGGCGGCGATCTTCGCCGGGCGCAAGGACCTCCAGTACATCCGGCAGGAGGAGTTCGACGGCGCGATGGAGCGCGTGATCGCCGGGCTGCAGCAGCGCCGTGTCGTCTCCGAGAAGGAGAAGCGGATCATCGCCTATCACGAAGGGGGGCACGCGCTGATGTCGCATCTGATGGGCGAGGTGATGCCCGTGATGAAGGCGACGATCGTCGCGCGCGGGGACGCTCTGGGCTACACGCTCAACCTGCCCGAAGAGGACCGCTACCTGGACACGAAGGAAGAGCTCGTCGACATCATGAAGATCGTGCTCGCCGGCCGGGCCGCCGAACAGGTCGTGTTCGGGCGCGTCACGAACGGCGCCGCAGCCGACCTCGAGCGTGCGACCCAGATCGCGCGGTCGATGGTCTTCGAGTACGGCATGTCCGACGTCGTGTCCTCGCGAACGTTGCGCGCGGACAACTACGCCCTTTCCGAGGAGACGAAACGGCTTCGGGACCAGGAGCAGGCTCGCCTCACGGACAACTCGTATTCGGAAGCGGTGCGCCTCGTGCAGAAGCATCGAGCGGCCCTCGATCGCATCGCGCACGCGCTGCTCGAGAAGGAGACGCTGAACCGCGAGGAGATCCAGGTGCTGTTCACCGACGTGCCGGTTGAGTCGCGGTCGACTCTCGATGTCGGAGTCGTGTTCGTCTCCGAGGGCGCGCGGATCGTTCCCCTTTCAGGCGACTGACCGCGGCTTAACGGCGTCGTAACAGCGCCGCAGTACGCTCGGAGACGTGCGTCGACTCGGGGTCGCCGGCTTCGTGCTCGGGCTCCTCGCCGCATCGGCAGGAGCTGCGCCGCCGCCCGGCGGGGGCGGACGGATCGTGTTCGCCAGCGATCGGGCTGTCGACCTGCACCGGACCCGGTTCGCGGCGGTCACGCCGAGCGGTGGACGAACGCTCGAAGTCGGAATCGCGCCGGAGGGTGCGGCGCTCGCGCCGGACCGGCGGCGATATGCGTACGTCGAGCGCACGCCGCCGTCGACGTTCCGGTTGCTGGTCGGAAGCTTTGCAGGCGACACCCCGGTCGTCGTTGCAACGCTCTCCTACGCAATCCGGAATCCGGTCTGGTCCCCAGTAGGGGACAGGCTCGCGTACACGGCGATCAATCCCGCCTCGTGCGGCTCCGAGCCCCACCTGTGCGCGACGTTCGAGCTCTGGGTCGCGAGCGCGTCCGGCGGTGACGCACAGAAGGTCGCCGACCGCGCCGCGGATCCGGTGTGGTCGCCGAACGGGACACGCGTGGCGTTCGCCGGTGAGTACATCACGTACGACGCGAACGACGGCTGGAAGGGAAGGCCGTACGTCGCAGACCGGGCGGGCGGCAACGTGCACCGGCTGGCGAACATCCACGGTGTCGACGCGCTCTCCTGGGCTCCGCGCTCGGACCGCGTCGTCGTCAGCGCGCACGCCGGCTTCGTCGCGATCGTGCCCGTTCGCGGCGGCGGTGCGCGCAAGCTCGGGCCGGCGAAGCTCGCCGTCTGGTCGCCCCGGGGCGATGCGATCGCCGTCGCCCGTCCGGACGGAACGATTGCACTGCTGCGCCCCGACGGCCACGTCCTGCGACGCATCAGGACGGCAGGCAGGGTCGAGCGGGTCGTCTGGTCGCCGCGCGCGGACCAGCTCGCCTACCTCGCCCGCGCAAAGCGGACCGCGGCGTACGGTCCGCAACCGCCGCACGTCCTGGCAACCGTCTCCAGCACGGGTCGCAACACGCGAACGATCTCGCGCTTCGATCGTTTCGAGCAGGCGCGAGTGCACGGATGGCTGCGGGAGGGGTACGTCCTCTACTCGACGACCCGCGAGCAGAACGACTGGGAGCTCTACTCGATGCGCAGCGACGGGAGCGATGTCCGCCAACTGACGGACGACGACCGCTACGAATCCGATCCGGCCTGGTCGCCGGACGCGCGGCGGATTGCGTTCACGCGTCCGAGCGACGAATCGATCCCGAGGAACGAGATCTGGACGATCGCTGCGGACGGGACGGACGTGCGACGCGTGACGGTGCCACCTCCCGGCACGGAGGACCGCGACCCGACGTGGTCACCCGACGGCCGCCAACTCGCGTTCGCCCGCTCCCACGCTCCGGAGGGCGGCTCGAACAACGTCGACGTCTGGATCGCGGCGGCGGACGGCTCGGCGCTGCACCAACTGACGCACGGCGGAGGCTTATCCCCGAGCTGGTCGCCGGACGGCCGCCGCATCGTGTTCGCGCGGCCGGAGGGCTTCTCGTACTTCCTCCACAGCGTCAACATCGACGGCAGCGGAGAAGAGCGGCTCTCCATGCCGGTCGGCGCGCTCTGGCCCGCGTGGTCCCCAGACGGCCGGCGGATCGCGTACGTCGCGCCGCGCGGCGTGAACGTGATCGGGTTGTGGGTCGCGAACGTCGACGGATCGAGCGCGAGGTTGCTCACCGAGGACCCCTTCGGCAGCCCCAGCTGGTCGCCCGACGGTACGGCGCTCGTCTTCTACAGGATGATCTCCGATCCGGCGACGGGCTTGCACGGACAGCTGTACACGGTCAGCGTGGACGGCGGACGCGTCGGCGCGCTGTCGTCTCAGGGCACGAGCGAGCAAGATCCCGACTGGTCGCGCGCACTGCCGTAAGCTCCTTCTTCGCCGTGGCCTGACCCGGCGCGGTTAGCATCGTTCTCGAGTGGACGCCCGCGGTATCCATCATCTGGGCGTGGCCGTGGAGAGCCTCGACGAGGCGCTCGACACGTACACGCGTCTGTTCGGCGCCGAGGTCGAGCACCGGGCGCGCATCGGGGAGCAGGGCGTCGAAGCCGCGGCCGTGCTGGTCGGCGGAGGACGCGTCGAGCTGCTGGCGCCGACGGGCGAAGACACGCCCGTCGGCAAGTTCATCGCCAAGCGCGGGCCCGGAATGCACCACGTTGCGTACGAAGTCGCTGACATCCGCGCGGCGCTCTCGTCGCTCGAGGCTGCCGGCGCGGAGCTCATAGACCTCGAGCCGCGGCCCGGGCTGTTCGGGCTCGAGGTCGCGTTCATCCATCCAGATTCCGTCCATGGTGTTCTCGCGGAGGTGGTGTCGCGTGCAGAATGAGCGCGTTCGGATCGAGATCGGCTTCGACGGCGGCCAGGCGCTGAGCCTCGTCGTCGACGGTGGAGCGGCTGAAGCCTTCGAACAGGCCGTGGCAGGGGCAGAAGCGCGGTCAGGTGCCGGCGAAGGCGCGGTCAGGCTGGACGCCGACGACGGCGTGTACACGATTGCACTCCGCCAGGTGACCTATGTTCGGCGATTCCTGCGCGAGGCGCGCGTGGGGTTCGGGGCCTGAGGAGTGGGAAAGCCACTCGGGTGACGGAACAGTCGACGAAGGCGGAGCGGCAGGACGCACCCGAGCACGTGCGCCGGCTCGTCGAGCGTGGCCAGCAGGGTGACCGCGACGCGCTCGAGGAGCTGTACCTGCTCCACTTCGACCGGATCTACAGCTACCTGCACATGAGCGTCGGCAACCGGCACGACGCCGAAGACCTGACGACGCAGACGTTCCTGCGCATGCTCGAGTCGATCAGGCGGTTCAAGTTCGGCACGGCGCCGTTTTCCGCCTGGCTCTTCCGGATCGCACACAACCTTGCGATGGATCACTTCCGCGCGAACCGTCGCTGGCAGCCCGAGGAGGACGTCCCGGAGCCCCGGGGCGCCGAGGAGCCCTCGGCCGAGCTCGGCGCGCTGGAGCGAATCGGAGAGCAGTCGATGCTCGAGATGATCAACGCGCTCTCTGTCGAGCAGCAGCAGGTCCTGACCCTGAAGTTCGTGTTCAACTTCGGCAACGGCGAGGTGGCGACGATCCTCGGGAAGACCGAGGGAGCGGTGAAGTCGCTGCAGCACCGCGCGTTGGCCTCACTGCAGAAGCAGCTCGAGCAGAAGAGCTAGAGCTCGCGCCGGTCGTCGGCGCGGAGGCGTCGGATCTCCAGCACGCGACTAGTCTGCCCCCCGCATGGCGCTGCAAGTCGGAATCGTCGGTCTGCCCAACTCGGGGAAGACGACCTTGTTCACCGCCCTCACGCGTACGGGTGGGGGCGGCGTCGGCAGGGAGAACGTCGGCATGGCGGCTGTCGCGGACGATCGACTCCAGCAGGTCGCTGACGTGGTGCACGCAAAGAAGGTGACGCCCGCGGCGGTTCGCGTCGTCGACGTGCCGGGAACCGGGGCCGAGCTGCTCGGCAACCTCCGGCAGGTCGACGCGCTGCTCGCGGTGCTCGACGGGTGGTCGGGGACGCGTGTGCCCGCTGACGATCTCGAGACGCTCAGGCTCGAGTTGCTCGTCGCAGATCGCGACCACGTCGAGCGGCGACTGGAGCGCGTCCAGAAGCAGGCGAAGTCCGGCGACCCGCAGCTGCGCGCCGAGGTGCGGGAGCTCGAAGCGCTGCTGGCGCACCTCGACTCGGGCAAAACGCTTGACGCGTGGACGCGGGAGATTCCTCCGGAGCTCGAGACGCTGACCACGAAGCCGCTGCTCGCCGTCGAGAACGGCCCGAACGGCATCGACGCCAAGCTCGAGGCGGAGCTCGCGGAGATGTCCGAGGAGGAGGCGGCGGAGTTCCGCGAGGGCGAGTCCGCGCTCGGTCGAGTCGCACAACAGCTGTTCGAGGCGCTCGACCTGATCACGTTCTTCACCGCGGGCGAGAAGGAGACGCGTGCGTGGACACTGCGTCGCGGCTCCAGTGCCCTCGACGCAGCCGAGACGATTCACACCGACATCGCGCGCGGATTCATCCGCTGCGAGGTGATTCGCTGGGACGACCTCGTCGCCGCCGGCGGCCACACGGAGGCGGCCCGCGCCGGCAAGCAGCGCCTCGAGGGCAGGACTTACATCGTCGAAGACGGCGACGTGTTGAACGTCCGGTTCAACGTTTAGTCGTGCAGCACCAGGACGAGCTCGTCCCGGCCGATCTCAACGGTGAACGCCGCCCCGCAGCACTGTGCCTCGAGAGCCGCGATCTCGGCCGCCTCGGCGGCGAGCGCCGGATCGGGAGGGAAGCGAAGCTCCAAGCCTCTCGGAGCTTGCTCCTGCCTCGTCGCTCGGGCTGCGAGGGCCGAGAGCCGGCCTTCGCGGGCGGTGCGTCCATTCGCGTCGAGCGAGCACTCGAGCCCGGCCAGGCGACTCAGGATGTCCGTCACGCGGCACCCTTTCGCGCCTGCACGATCGCTGCGTGGATTCCGTCGGCAACCTCATGCGTGAATGTCACCGAGACCGCTTCGAACCCGGCTTCGGCGAGTCCTCGCTCGTACTCGCCCTTGGACAGCGCTCCCGCGACGCAGCCCACGTAGCTTCCGCGCTCCGCGCGCTCCTCTGGAGCGAGCCGGTCCTCGGCCACCACGTCGCTGATGCCGACCCGTCCGCCGGGTCTTAGGACGCGGAAAGTCTCTCTGAGCACCTGCGGCTTATCGGTGGAAAGGTTCACGACGCAGTTCGAGATCACGACGTCCACCGAGGCAGTCGGCAGCGGAATCGCCTCGATCTCGCCCTTCAGGAAGCGGGCGTTCGCCACTCCGGCCTCGGCGGCATTGCGGCGGGCGAGCTCGAGCATCTCGTCCGTCATGTCGATGCCGTAGGCCAGGCCGGACGGGCCGACGCGGCGCGCCGAGAGGAGGACGTCGATCCCGCCGCCGGAGCCGAGGTCGAGGACGACCTCTCCTTCACGGAGCGCAGCGACTGCGGTCGGGTTGCCGCAGCCGAGACTCGCGAGTACGGCAGCGTCCGGCAGGTCGCCTCTCGCCTCGGCGTCGTAGAGAGCGGCGCCGAATGCCTCCGCCGTTGTTCCTCCGCAGCAGCCCCCTCCGTCGCCGTCACCGCAACAGGAGTCGCCGCACCCCGAGCCGGCCGAGCGCGCCGCCTTGGCGTAGCGCGTCCGGATCGCTGCTTTCAGGTCTGTGGCCATCTCGCTCCTTTCATCGAAGGATTTCAATACAGTATCTGGTACATTGATAGATGTCAATGAAAGCTCTTCGCGTCCTTCCCTCGATCTGCTGTGGACCGGAGACGCAGCCGCTCTCCGAATCGGAGCGCGAGGCCCTCGCGACCCGGTTCAAGGCGCTGGCGGATTCGACGCGGGTTGCGATTGTCAACCGGCTCTCTGCTGCTCCAGAGGTCTGCGTCTGTGACCTGAACGCAGCCTTCCAGCTCTCCCAGCCGACGATCTCGCATCACCTGCGAATCCTGCGAGAGGCAGGGCTCGTCGAGTCGTCGCGCCGTGGAACCTGGGCTTACTACCGGCTCGTGCCGGAGGCGATCGAGTCGCTGCGCGGCGCGCTCGGGTCGTGAACGTCCTTTTCGTCTGCGTCCAGAACGCGGGCCGGTCGCAGATCGCGCAGTTGCTCTACGAGCGGCGCGGCGGCGTCGCGAGGTCGGCCGGTTCGGCGCCTGCGAATCACGTGCATCAGAATGTCGCGGCCGTCTTCCCGGAGCTCGCCCCCCGCATCCCGCGCGCGCTCTCGCGCGGCGATGTCGAGTGGGCCGACCTCGTCGTGACGATGGGCTGCGGCGATGCGTGCCCATACATCCCCGGCAAGGAGTACGTCGACTGGGATCTCGCGGACCCGGCCGGCGGAACCGAAGACGACGTGCGAGCCCTGGCCAGGGACATTGAGCGGAGACTCGACGCACTTCCCAACTGACCAAATGCCCGCCGTAGCGCCGCGCTCGATTCTGATTCCGGCGCGCCCTCAGAGCCTGTCTCTCGAAGACCCTTACGCCGACGAAATCAGTCCAACCCCGGCGAGGGTGCCGACAACGCCGAGCCGCTGAGTGCGGTCGATCCGCTCGTGCAGCACGAAGCGCGCCAGCACCACCGTGACGATCGGGTACAGCGAGGCGAGCACGCTCGTGACGCTGATCAGCCCGTGGCCTGAGGCTGCGGCGAAGAGCACGTTGCCGAGCGTGTCGCCGACTCCGACGAAGGCAACGACGGCGAGATCACGACGCGGGACGCCGACGGGCGTTCCGGTGGCGACTACGGCGGTCGCGATGATTGCGAGAGACGTGAACCGAAAGAGCAGCGAGGCCCACCAGAAGTCGGATTCGCCCGCGGCATGCATGAACGGGAAGTAGCCGCCGAAGCCGACGGCCGCGAGCAGCGCCAAGGCGATTCCCGCTGCGAAGCGACGTCCCTCGCCTTCCTGGTGCTCGCGGGCCGCGAACAGCACGCCGACCAGCGCGAGGGCCATTCCGGCATCGTGGAGCGGCGACGGCCGGTCGCCGCTCGCGAAGCCGACGATCACCGGGACGACGGCGGAGACCCCGGCGACAGGAGCGACGACGCTCATCGCTCCTACCGCCATGCCGCGATAAAAGGCGTACAGGCCCAACGTGCCGGCGAACGAGGCGGGAATCGCGAGCAGGACGGCGACGTCCGCGGGACCTTCCCCACGGATTGCGACGGCCAGTGCGATCGAGGCGAAGCCGACGACCTGCGCGACGATGAGCACACGCAGCGCGCCGAGTGTTCTCCCCTTCAGCGGGCCGAAGAAGTCCGCGAGCCCCCAGGAGAGGCTCGCGGCGAGCGCGAGCGCCGGCCCCAAGACAGCCTACGGTGATCGGCGACTCGGAAAATTACCGACGCGGTGTCGCGTTCGGCCGTGCTCCCGACTCGCCCTCAGAGCCATTCCTACGAAGACCCATCCGCCGACAAGACCGGCTTGATTGCAGCGACCGCGTCGAGCTGGTTCGCGTGGAAAAGCACGGCGGCCTCCGCAGTGCGCGCGGCGCGCACGTCGTGATGGGCAGCCACTGCGTGCAAGAGCTCGGCGGGCGCATTCGCAGCCTCGAGCCGGCGCAGCCCGAGATGCACGTGACCGAGCAGCTTTCCTTCCTCCGTGGGGCGGAATGCCGGCGGGGGGCCGAGCTCGCGGGTTCGTCCGACGTCGTGCACGAGCGCAGCGGCGAGCAAGAGATCAGCGCGTAAGCGTGGATGGAGCTGGGCGACCTCACGGGACAGCGTCGCCACGCCGACGGTGTGCTCGAGCAACCCGCCCGCGTACGAGTGGTGGCCGTCGAGCGTCGCCGGATACGTACGCAGCGGCGCGTCCGCGAGCACCTCCTTCACGAGTGCTCGGAGATCCTTGTGGGCGATCTCGGAGACGAGGAACTCAAGAAATCCCTGCAGCTCGTCGGCATCGCGCCGCAACGCCGGAGCCAGCGTCGTTGCGTCCACCTCCGAGGGCTCCAGCGTGCGCACCTCGAGTTGCAGGCGGTCGCGGAACTTCTCCACGCGGCCGAGCACGCGGACGGCGTCGCCCTCGCCGAACCGGCCGTCGAGCAGCTCGACGTCGTTCCATACGCGCGCGTCGATCCTGCCGGAGGTGTCGACGAGCTGGAGCGCGAGATACGGCGCGCCGGCCCGCGTGCGCAGCTTCTCTTTCTTCGCGACCGCGAAGACGCCGTCCACGACGCGGTCCTCGGCCAGCTCGGCGATCGTCGTCACGCGCGGGAGTCTAGGGACAGGTCCCCGACCACCCGGACGAGAGCGCCGTTCGCGAGCGCGAGCACGCCGAAGGCCACTCCGAGCGCCACCGCACCGGCGTCGATCAGGGCGATCGCGGCGGCTCCGAACACGAGCAGCTCGACGGCCCAGCGCAGAGCCTCACCGCGCCGGATAGGCCGGCGCGGGGCGACGAACAGCCCCCAGAGGACGATCGCCAGCATCGGCGCACCGAGGCCGAGCAGAGCCGCGGCGAAACCGCCGTGCTCGTGGAAGCCCCAGTAGCCGAGGGCTGCGAAGGCTGCGAGCTCGAGCAAGAAGCGCAACACGAGACTCGCCGCCTTCATCGAGCCGACGCTAGCACCGAGGCCAGTCGCTATCGTCGGCCCGTGGCCCAAGTGCGTCCCTTCCGTGCAGAGCGGTACGACGAGGACGCCGCCGGTCCTCTCCGCGACCTGGTCGCGCCGCCGTACGACGTGATCTCGGACGAGCAGCGACGCGAATACCTCGCCCGCAGTCCCTACAACGTGGTGCATCTGACGCTCCCGGAATCGGAGCAGCAGGCTGCCCGCGACCTCGAGAGCTGGCGCGGGTCGGGCGTGCTGGTGCGCGACCAGCCCTCGGCGTGGGCGCTCTCGCAGACCTACGTGGGCCCGGACGGCGTCGAGCGCACGCGGAACGGCCTGGCGGTCTCGCTGCGGGTCGAGCCGTACGAGCACGGCGTCGTCCTCCCGCACGAGCGCACGCACGCAGGACCGAAGGAGGGACGCCTGCGGCTTCTTCGCGCGACGCGAACGCAGCTCGAGCCGATCTTTCTGCTGCACGACGGGCCGCGGATCGAGCTCCCGTCGCGCGAGCCCGATCTGGCGATCGAGGGAGACCGCCTGTGGCGCGTCGACGACCTGCCGGACTTCTCGGAGCTCCAGCTGCTGATCGCCGACGGTCACCACCGCTACGAGACCGCCGTTGCATTCCACGCCGAGGACGGAACCGAGGCGAGCGCCTGGATGATGGTCGTGCTCGTGTCCACCCGCGAGCGCGGGCTGACGATCTTCCCGACGCACCGCGTCGCGCAATCGGTGAACGGTGTCCGCGGCGAGCCGATCGAAGAGCCGGGCGACGATTTGCCCGGCGTCGTTCTCTACCGAAGCGGACGCTACGAGCTGCTCGACGGCGACGGGCTCGACGTCGACGTCGTGGACGCGCTCCAGCCGCAGGGCGTGACGTACACCGCCCAGCGCGCGGAAGCGGTCGCGGCAGTCGATCGCGGCGACGCCGAGGCTGCGTTCCTGCTTCGACCGACGCCGCTCGACGCGGTCTTCGAGCGCGCGCGCCGCGGCGAGGTCATGCCGCAGAAGACGACCTACTTCTTCCCGAAGCTGACGTCGGGGCTCCTCTTCCATCCGCTTGACTGACTGGCTCGCGCTTTGCCGCGCGGCGGTGGGCGACGTGCGCGTCGTGCTCGACGACCTCCCCACGCGTGCCGAGCGAGAGCCCGTTGTCTCCGCAGGCAAGGGTGGGGACGACACGACAGCGATCGACGCCGAGGCGGAGCGCGTCATTCTCGAGCGCTTCTCGGGGCTGGATGCGACGGTGATCTCGGAGGAGGTCGGCACGCGCGGTGACGGCCGCTGGCGTGTCGTGGTCGACCCGATCGACGGCTCGCTGAACGCGAAGCGCGGGATTCCGTTCTTTTCGCTGTCGATCGCGGTCGCCGACGGCGACTCGATGGGCGACGTCGAGTTCGCCTTCGTTCATGATTTCGGCTCGGGTGAGGAGTGGACGGCTCGGCGCGGCGAGGGCGCACTCCTGAACGGCAAGCCGCTCGGTCCGCAGCGTCCGAAGGATCGGATCGAGATCCTCAGCTTCGAGGCGACGCTCACCGCCGAGGTGGCGGACAAGGCGGCGGCGTTCACCGGTGTCGCCTACCGGCTGCGGATCATGGGCTCGCTCGCGCTGTCGCTCTGCCATCTCGCCGCCGGACGTGTGGATGCGGTCTGCTCGCTGAAGCCGTACCGCTCGGTCGACGTCGCCGCTGCTCAGCTGCTGGTCCGCGAGCAGGGGCTCGTCGTCGAGAACGCCGACGGCGGCGCGTTCCTGGAGGCGCCGCTCGACCTCGTAGCGCGTTCACGCATCGTGGCCGCGGGAACCGATGAGCTGTGTCAGCTCGTCATCCGCGGACTGTCCGCATAGGCTGCAGCGGCTGGAACTACGCGAGCTGGAAGGACGAGTTCTACGGCGGCCTGCCGGCGCGGCTGTGGCTGGAGCACTATGCCCGGCACTTCGACACCGTCGAGGTGAACAGCACCTTCTACCGCCTTCCGAACAAGGACGCCGTGGCGCGGTGGGCGGAGCAGACGCCGCCGGAGTTCGTGTTCGCGGTCAAGGCCTCGCGCTATCTCACCCACGTCAAACGGCTCACCGACCTCGACCAGGGCGTGGCGCGCTTCTACGAACGGATCGTGCCGCTGGTCGACTCCGGGAAGCTCGGCCCCGTGCTCTGGCAGCTTCCGCCGACGTTCAAGCGCGACGACGAGCGCCTTGCCGACGCGCTGGCGCGCTTCCCGCGCGGATGGCAGTGCGTCGAGTTCCGCCATGCGTCGTGGTTCACGGATGAGGTGTATGCCCTGCTGCGCGAGCACGGCGTGGCGCTCGTGATCGCCGACCGGCCGGAGGTCCATGCGTTTCAGGCGCACGTGTTCACCGCGGACTGGACGTTCGTCCGCTTCCACTACGGTTCACGCGGCCGCCGCGGCAACTACTCCGAGCGCGAGCTCGAGGAGTGGGCGGGGCGCTTCGAGGAGTGGCGCCGCGAGGTCGAGATCTGGGCCTACTTCAACAACGACTGGGAAGGGTTCGCGATTCGGAATGCGCTGCGTCTGAAGGAACTGGTCGGCTAGTCGTTGTCACACGCGACGTTGGCGTACCCGGAGCGGAACGGACTCGTTGCGCCGGATTCCGGGTCGTACGTATGCCGCCAGACGCAACCCGTGTCGTTCGTCAACAGGTGAATCGAGACCGACGACTCGGGAGAGGTGGTTCGCACGCAGTGGATGTCATCGCTCGGCGGGATCAGGACGTAGAAGTCGCCCGCCTCGAGGGGACGCTGATCGACGAGCTCCAGCGCGCCGTTGCGGCGGGCGTAGACCTCCTCGTCCTGCGTTCCGCGGTACAGACCGACGAGGCCCCACGCGAGGTGGTCGTGAATCGGCGTCTCGGAACCGGAAGGAACGACGAGCGCGAACAGCGAGAGCGATCCGTCTTCCGCGCGGTACATGAGCCACTGGGCGATGCCGCCGCCCATCGCACTCTCGGGTGCGGCCGCTTGGTACTCGAGTGGTAGCCAGTCGTCGTCCGCGAGCAGCTCGGCGAACCGCGGTCTGATCGACTCGCAGGCCTGTTTGGCTGAGCCCGCGCTCGCGATCGCCTGCTCGACGTCCGCGACGAAGGCTCGCACGGCCTGCGTGTCCAGGACGAACTCGCCGCCCATTTCGTCAGAGCATCTCCGCGATGTGCGCCGCTGCGCGTGCGGCGCCGTCGGTCTCCACCGCCCGGTACTCGACGGGCCTCCCGATCTCCGCCGCGATCGCATCTGCGATCACCTCCGGCGTCGACTCGTCGAAGTCCATGCAACGCCCCGCTCCGTAGCGTGCGAGCCGATGGCGCACGTGGAAGTTCTGCTCGAAGTGATGACGCAGCGGGAAGTAGAGGAACGGCCGCCGGTTCGCCGCCAGCTCCATGGTCGTCGTCAGCCCGCCCTGCACGACTGCGAGGTCGCAGGCGGCGAGGTGGCGATACAGGTCATGGACGTAGGCGCGCGCCTCGAGTCCGGGGTACGACGGTAGAGAGGCCGGATCGATTCGGGGGCCGGCGACGACGACCATCCGCAGTGCGGGAACGCGCTGCTTTGCCCCGGGAAAGGCTTCGATCACACGCCGCAGGAGATGGCTGCCGACGCCGGAGCCGCCGACGGTGACGATGCAGACCTGCTCGTCCGGCTGATAGCCGAGCTCGGCGCGCAGCGACTCGCGGTCGGCGAGCTCAGCTGGGTCGAACCCGGTGACGTAGCCGGCGAAGTCGTAGTGCTGCTCCGTCCAGTCGCGGATAAGCGGAAGGTCGGGACCGAACGCGTCCGGAACGATGTCGTCCGTGTTGCCGACGAAGATGGCGCGATCGCGCAAGCGCGGGAAGCGCGCGATGTGCTCGATCATCTCCGCGTTGTAGTCGGCGGTGAGGTACGCCTCCCGCTCTTCGCCGTCCGGCATCGGCAGCCAGCCGACGAAGTCTGTCAGCCACACGTATGCGGCGCGCTTCTGCTCCGGGTTCTCGTGTAGGTAGTAGTCGAGCTCCCACGCCTCGTCCCCGATCCAGAGGTCGTACTGGTCGTCGCGCACGAGATCGTGAAAGACCATGAAGTTCGCCAGCAGGATCTCGTCCATCCGCCGGATCGCCTGGAAGCAGTGCAGGTCGTGCTCGGCGGACTCGCTCTCGATGTGAGTCGACTCGTTGGCAAGCAGCGCGCTCGCGGGATGCACGCGCTCGCCGCGCGCATCGAGTACCGCGGTCACAGGATGCTGCGCAAGCCAGTCGATCTCGAGATCCGGATGGAGCTTGCGCAGCTCGTCGGCGATCGCGACGTCGCGCTGCGCGTGGCCGAGTCCGATCGGCGACGAGATGTAGAGGGCACGCTTGCGCCTGGACTTTCCGCGCACCCATCGGGACGCCGGCGGCGGCGGCGCGACGACGTCGCGAAGGAGCAGGTTCACCTTCACCGGGTCGCGTACGTGGGGAGCGTGGCCGGATCCCTCTAGCACCACCAGACGACCGTGTGTGTGCTCGGCCAGGTCGATGCCGCGGGTGACGGATGTGATCCCATCGCGGTCCCCATGGATGACCAGCACGGGACAGCGAACGCGCTGCGCGACCGCCCGTGCCTCCTCCGGATCGAGGCCCGGGCCTTCCTGCGTGAGAACGAGCGTCTCCCCGCTCGTCTCGAGGCCCCAGCCGACGGCGTCCTCGATCGCCTTGGTCGAATGCGGCTCCGTGAACATGCGCGACATGAAGAACTCGACGAAGTCGCGGTAGTTCCGCAACCAGTGATGCTTGTTGTACTTCGCCCAGCCCTCGTCGGTATCGAGCTCGTCCTCCCAGGAGTGCCCCAAGCGCTCCGTGAGGGGTGCACCGCCTCCCGGGTATGCGGGCCCGATGAAGACCGCCGCCTCGACTCGTTCGGGGTGGCCGGCGGCAAGCAGCAGCCCGCGTTGAGCGCCGAGCGAGAAGCCGACGATGACGGCGCGATCGGTTGAGGTCGCGTCCATCACCGCCAGCGCATCGGCGGCGAACTCGGATTCCGCGTACGCCTCCGCCCAGTCGGGCCGGTCTGAGCGACCGTTGCCGCGGCCGTCGAACGCCACGACGCGGCAGTGCCGCGCGAGGTACGGGATCTGCATCTTCCAGTGCCGGGAGTGGACGAGCGACCAAGTCGGAAGGAGCAAGACCGTCGGCTCGCCCTCGCCGTAGACCTCGTAGAAGACGCGCACGCCGTCACGCTCGACGTAGCCCGTCTCGTCCGGGTAGCGCGCCCGCGACTGCTCGCGCACCTGCGCTTCGGCTTCGATCGTCATCGAGCGGGCTCCCACGTCGTCATCGTGTCGCCTCCAGCCACTCGTCGATCCAGCCGAGCAGCTCGCGGTGCCCGGCTTCGATGCCTGAGAGCCGCTCGACCATGATCCCGAGGTTGAATGTCATCACGAGCGAGACGAGCGCGTCCAGCGGCATTCCGATCTTGTGCTCGCGCTGTGCCTGCTCGAACGCCTCGAGCAGCACCGCGCGCCACTCCGCGTCGACCCGGTCGACTCGCTCGCGCAGCTCGGGATGGTTCCAGGCGAGTGCATGCAGCTCGAGCCACACCTTCTCGTAGGGGACATCCTCCTGGAGCAGGTAGCGCATCGCCTGCCGCCACTTCTCGATGAACGGCAAGTCCTGCGCGTACATCTCCCGCTGGCGTCGGATCAGCCGCTCCGTGAACCGCTCGAGCGTCCGCACGAGCAGCTGCTCCATCGAGCCGAAGTAGTAGTGGACGAGCCCATGGTTCGCTCCGGCTTCCTCCGCCAGCCGCCGTGTCGTGATTCCGGCGTAGCCGACCTCGACGAGCAGGCGCTCGGCCGCGTCGAGGAAGGCATCCTCAGCGGCTTCACGCGGCGTCGGCTTCGCCTCGGTCAACGGCGTCTCCGCCGGCGCATGAAGTCCGCGAGACGTTCGCGTACGAGCAGGAGCCCGACCGATAGCCCGCCGACGCCGCCGCCGAGCGCGTTCACGAGCGTCGGCAGCTCGCCCCCGTGGTGGGCGACGATCACTGGAAGATCTCGGTCGTGCAGTCGCCGCCCTGGAGGCGCACCTCGTGCGCCCGCGCCGGGCCTCCCGGCCGCTCGTGGAAGTCGACGAAGAAGTTCTCGTCGATCGTCATGCCGCCGGCGGGGTCGCAGTCGATCTTGAGCAGCCATGAGCGCAGCTCAGGATAGAACTGGTTATCCCAGGTCGAGTAGAGCGAGTTGGTCACGTACAGGCGCCGCCCGTCCAGCGAGAGCTGGAGCATCTGCGGCCCGCCGTTCAGTTCGCGCGCCGAGTCGCTCTCGTGGCCTAGCACGCCGCCGAGCCAGAGCTGCCCGGTCAGCCGCGGGTTCGCCGGATCCGAAACGTCGTACTGACGCAGATCCCCATGCAGCCAGTTGGAGAGGTAGAGGAAGCGGTCGTCCATCGAGAGCACGATGTCCGTGATCAGTCCGGGTACCGGAAACGGCCAGCCTTCGAGCTCGACGCTGTCGACCGCGATCACCGGGTCGGCTTTCCAGCCGCCGTTGCGGTGCCAGAACCAGACCGTGCTCGAGAGCGCGGCGGCGACGAAGCCGGAGCCGGCGGCGGGGTCGTGCAGGCCGCGGATCTCCAGCGGCACGAGCCCCTGCTCGCCGAGGTCGATCGTCTGCTCGAGCGTCCGCTGGGCGAGGTTCCAGAAGTGGAGTCGGCTGCCGTAACGGCCGGCGCCGACGTCGTCGAGGTCGAAGCCCGGCTCGTAGGCGTTCGGCTCGCCGAACTCGGACGAGACCAGGACGTTGTGGCGCGGCAGGTACCAGAAGTCGTAGTTGAACGGTGGCGTCTCGCCGCCGTTCTCCCAGCGGCCCTTGACCTCGAACGTCTTCGCGTCGAGGACGGCGAAGCCGCCCGCGCCGCCGCCGTCCGCGTCGCCGAGCGCGGAGACGACGACGTTGTCGCCGGGCATGCAGTGCACGGTATGCGGCCGCGTGTAGCCTGTCTTGGCAACGAGCTCGGCGGGCTCGATCACCTTCTCGATCCGCGGCCGGCGAGGGTCGCTCGCCACATCGAGGACGTGGATGCGCGACGAGCGGAAGCCGGGGATCACCAGGTGCGAGCGGTCCGGCCCATGGCAGGCAGAGCTGCAGCGGTTCCAGCCGAAGTGGTGCAGTTCGTCGCCCACGTTCGGCATCGGCGTCTCGTGCACAACCTGCGCGTAGCCCGCCGAGTCCGGGTCGGTGTCGACCACGGCGAGGAAGTCGGGCGCGTCGACGCCGGTTCCCTCGTGCAGGCAGGCGAGATAGAGGAACTCCTCGCGCGATGCCTGCATCGCGTCTGCCGGCGAGGCGTACAAGGAGTTGACCGATCCATTACCGTCCATGCGCTCCTCCCTTACGAGCGACTAAGTCAAGTGACTAAGTCATCTGACCAGATTGCGGGCTGCTTGTCAAGGGGTAGCGTCCGCGGCGTGACGGAAACGAAGACTGTCGAGCTCTCGAGCGCAGACCGCGTCCTGTTCCCGGACGGCGGCATCACGAAGGGCGACCTCTTCGAGTACTACCGCGCCGTGTCGGGGTGGATCATCCCTCACCTCGAGAACCGTCCGTTCACGATGAAGCGCTACCGCGAGGGGATCAACGGGCCCGGGTTCTTCCAGAAGCAGGCGCCGAAGGGCATGCCGCGTTGGATCAAGACGCGCCAGTTCCGCACGTTTCCGCGCGAGGGCGGCTCGCGGCTCGTCGACTTCCCGCTCGTGAACGACGAGCCGACACTGCTCTACATGGTGCAGATGCACTGCATCGACATGAACGCGTGGTACTCGCGGGTCGACAAGCCGGAACGTCCGGACTTCGTGCTCTTCGACCTCGATCCGCCCGACGAAACGGACGGGTTCGCACACGCGATCGAAGTCGCGCACCTGATCCGCGAGCTGCTCGACAGGATCGGGCTTCCCGGGTACGTGAAGACGAGCGGCGCCGACGGGATCCACGTCGTCGCTCCGATCACGCGCCGCTCGAGCTTCGAGCAGACGTACGACTTTGCCGAGCGTGCATCGCGGTTCCTGGAGAGTCGCCACGACGGGCTCGTGACGACGGAGTGGCTGAAGAAGAAGCGTCGCGGCGTCCTTGTCGACCACCGGCAGAACGGGCACGGGAAGACGATTGCGTCCGTCTACTCCGTGCGGCCCAAGCCGGGTGCGCCCGTGTCGACGCCGCTCCACTGGGACGAGCTGAAGCCGGAGGTGCGTCCCCGCGACTTCACGATGGAGGTTGCGCTCGAGCGGGTGCGCGAACATGGGGACCTGTTCTCGCCGGTGCTCGAAGATCCGCGCCCGCTTGCGCCGGCCGCGCGTAAGCTGGCCGAGCTAGGCTGAGCTCGTGCCGACGCAGGAAGCGATTCTCGACGCGCTCAGCCGCGTCATCGATCCGGAGCTTCGCCGCCCGGTCACTGAGCTCGGGATGGTCCGCGCCGTCGACATCGACGGCGGCCGCGTGGCCGTGACGATCACGCTCACCGTGGCCGGCTGTCCGCTGCGCTCGAGCTTCCAGGAGCAGGTGGCGCGCGAGGTCGGCGCCGCCGACGGCGTCGAGTCGGTCGAGCTCTCCTTCGACGTGATGACCCCCGAGCAGCGCGAGGCGCTGGTCACGCAGCTGCGCGGCGGCGTCGAGCGCCGCGGGCTTTCGCTCTCCGAGCGCACGCGGGTGGTCGCAGTCTGCTCGGGCAAGGGCGGCGTCGGCAAGTCGACGCTCACGGCGAATCTCGCCGCGTCGTTCGCGCGCGCCGGACTCGAGACGGGCGTGCTGGACGCGGACATCTACGGATTCTCGATCCCGCATCTGCTCGGCATCCAGCAGCGCCCGATCGTCGTCGACAAGATGATCGTGCCGCCGGTCAAGGACGAGTTGAAGCTGATGTCGATCGGGTTCTTCCTCGACGACAACTCCCCGGTGATGTGGCGCGGTCCGATGCTGCATCGCGCGCTCGAGCAGTTCCTGCAGGACGTGCACTGGGGCGAGCTCGACGTGCTCGTGGTCGACATGCCGCCGGGCACGGGCGACGTTGCGATCTCGCTCGGGCAGCTCTTGCCGCGCGCGGAGGTGCTCGTCGTGACGACGCCGCAGCCCGCGGCGCTGGAGGTCGCGGCCCGGGCGGCGACGATGGCGCAGAAGACGGGCATGCGTCTCGTGGGAACCGTCGAGAACATGCAGGGTGAGGTGTTCGGCAGCGGCGGGGGCGACCGGCTGGCGCATGAGCTCGGTGTCCCGTTCCTCGGCTCGGTGCCGCTCGATCCGCGTCTGCGGGAATCCGGCGACGAGGGTGAGCCGCTCGTCTGGTCTGATCCCGATTCGGAGACGGCGCTTGCGATCGCCGCGATCGCGAATCGTGTTGCCGCGCTTCGCCCGCCGCAGATCGTCAAGCAGCTGAGCGTCGTCTCCTAAGAGCGGGATGGCCCGTGCGGGCGCCTTCTTCGACCTCGACCGGACGCTGCTCCGCCGGTCGAGCGCGCTCGCGCTGGCGGGGCCGTTCCGGCGGCACGGGCTCATCTCTCGACGGCAGCTGGTCAAGGCCGCGCTCTGGCAGATCCTGTTCGCCGCGCGCGGCGCTTCGCACGAGACGGTACGCAAAGCTGCCGAGGACGGGCTGTTGATCCTGCGTGGGATGACGCCGCAGCAGATGCGCGACCTCGTCTCCGGGGCGCTCGAGGACGTGCTCCGGCCGCTGGTGTACGGGGACGCGCTGCGCGTCGTCCGCGGTCATCACGAACGCGGCGAGCCGACGTACGTCGTCTCCGCCACGCTGCAGGAAGTCGTCGAGACGATTGCGGCCGACCTGGGCTTCGACGGAGCGCTCGGCACCTTGTGCGAGGTCGGGCCGGATGGCACGTACACCGGGCGGGCTGTGCGCGCGTTGCACGCGGAGGCGAAAGCGGATGCGCTTCGCGAGCTTGCCGGGCAAGAGGGCTTCGAGCTCTCGCGCTGCTGGGCGTATTCCGACAGCCACACCGACCTGCCGTTCCTCGAGGTCGTCGGCCACCCGGTTGCCGTCAACCCCGATCGGCGTCTACGGCAGATCGCCGCGCGGCGCGGCTGGTTGATCCTCCACTTTCGCGAACGCCACGACGTTGCGGCCTGAGGACGTGTTGCCGCGCCTGCGTGCGCTCGGCTTCGACGAGTCTGACGCGCAGACACTGGCGGATCACTTTCTCGCCGCGGAGGCGAAGGGCAAGGCCGGCCACGGGCTGTCGCGCGTAGCCTGGCTGGAGACGCTCGAGCTCGATCCCGCGGCGAAGCCGGTGCGCGAGCTGGACGAGCCCGGCTTTCAACGCTGGGATGGGAACGGCGCACTCGGCTACCTGACGCTCGCGGCGATCGTCCAGGCACAGCTCGCGGATCCGCCCGCGCACGCGCGTGTCGTCGCGGCGCGGCGAACCTTTCCCACGGGGATGCTCGGTTACTGGGTGCGCAGGCTCACCGAGGGCGGCCTCGTCGCGGCGCTCACCGCGACCTCGCCGCGCCGGCTCGCCCATCCGGACGGCGGCCCGAAGCTCGCCGGCACGAATCCGCTGGCGATCGGCGTCCCTTCCTCGGACGGGCGACCGATCGTGTCCGACGTGTCGATGGGCCAGGTGACGTACGGCGACGTCCTCGCGGGGCATGCCGATGAGTCGGAACTCGTGCCCTTCGGCGGTAAGCAAGCCCACAAGGCATTCGCGCTCGCGGTCGGGCTTCAGCTCGTCGTGGAAGCGCTCGCCGGCCCCGAGCACGGCGCGGTGCTCGTCGTGGCGCGGCCGGAGCACGATCCGGTGCCGGCGCTCCGAAAGCTCGCCGGAGGCGTCCGGCTCCCCGGCGACTCTTGAGCCGCGCGCGGCTGTCGAAGCCGCGGCACGAACGCATTGCAAACCCTCGACCACCCTCAACCGTGCCTGGCACGGGGACCTGGCTGGAGCGGTCTACCGCGCCGCAGGTAACAGAAACCGCAGCATTTCCGGCAACCGTCGAGCCCACGCCGTTTCGTGATGCCGCGCGCCGGGCTCGAGGAGCGTGCGCAACTGAGCCTCGCCGTAGCCGCGGTCGCGGAGAGTCGCCGACATCCGCTCGAAGCCATCCACGTACTTCTTGCTGAGCTCCGTGTTCTCCGGGTGCTCATCGTCGCCGACGTCCATCCAGATCCTGCCGTCGCGTCGCGGCGCTGCCGCGACGAGGTCGAACAGTGACTCGTCCCACCAGAAGGCGGGGCTCATGACGCCCGCGAAGGAGAAGACGTCGTTGCGTTCGACAAAGCCGTAGAGCGAGATGATTCCGCCGAGCGACGAGCCGGCAAGACCGGTGCCCGAGCGTCCGGACAGCGGATGCAGCGTGTCGTCGACGAGCGGCTTCACCTCGTCGGCGAGAAACGCGATGTACTCCGGGCCGTGTTGCGCCGGAACGTACTCGCCGGCTCGGTCGGGGCCGTGCGGCACGCCGACCACGATCGCCTCGATTCCTTCTGTGGCGAGCGCTTCCATCGTCTCGTCGACACGCCACTCCCCCGCGTAGCTCGTGTCCTCGTCGAAGAGGTTCAGCCCGTCCTGCATGTACAGCACGGGATAGCGCCGCGTGCCGGGCGCGTAGGACGGCGGCAGGTATGCGTACAGGTCGCGGTCGACTGCGCCGCGTAGGACGCGCACGTCGCCGACGATGCTTCCGCCGCGGAACGGCTCCCAGGTCAGGTCGGGAATGCGGGCTCGTCCCTGATCGGATCCAGGTCGGAATCCGTCTTGGCGAACTCGGCGAAGCTGGAGTCAGCCGCTGTTGCGACCCGCAGGTGCTCGAGGGCCTCTTCCTTCGCGCCGGCGAGCGCTGCGAAGCAGGCGAGGTTGTAGTGCATCCCTGGGTTGTCGGCGCCCGCCGCGATCCCCTCGCGCAGAACGGCCGCCGCCTCCGCATACTGCTTCTGCTCATAGAGCGGGAAGGCCCTCGAGTTCCATTCCCAGTTTCGCTCCCACGTCGAGACCGTGAAGGCCTCGCCGGGCTTGCCGCCTGCGGTGAGGATGAGCGTGTCGTCGTCGACAGGGGTCGCTCCGCGCGTGACGCCGGGGTCGCTGACGAAGACGATCGTCCCGGCCGGAGCGTCGATCTCGTCTTCGCCGACCGTGAACTTCGCGTGTCCCCGGAAGACGTAATAGAGCTCTTCGTGTCCCACGCTCTGCTCGTTGTGCGGGGCGATCAGCCCTCCGTCCGAATCGCGTTTCGTCCACGCGTTGACGCCGAACGCCTGGATGCCGAGGTGGTCGCGCACCGGGATCCAGCCGTTGTTCCGCTTCGGGATCTCGTCGAGGCGAGCACTTCGCCAGCCGCTCATGCCAATACTCCTTCCAGGTCCTCGTCCGCCTGCGCGCGCTCGCGCCATTTGGGATCGAGCTCGATCGCGCGCTCGAGGTGACCGCGCGCGTCGTCCTTCTTCCCGAGCCTTCCTTCCATGCACGCGAGGTGGTAGAGCAGCGCTGCATGCTCGCCGTGCTCGGCGAGGCCGGACTCGAGGATGGCCGCACCCTCCTCGGGCGTGCGCGCGTACGCCTCGAAGAACCACTCCCACACGGACGGTGTGTAGGGCGTGCCTGGAGGCGCGCCGAGCGCCAAGACCGTCGTCCCTTCTTCCACCGCGACCGCGACGCGCTTCACCTTCGGGTCTTCGATGAATACCAGCGTCCCGGCCGGAGCGTCGAGCTCTTCGCCGTCGAGCGTGAAGCGGGCGTGGCCGCGTATGACGGTGTACAGCTCCTGGTGCCGGAGGTTCTCCTCGGTGTGCTCCTCGACGATCCAGTCGCCGGGCTTCTCGGCCGTGTACGCGTTGACCCCGAAGGACCGCACGTCGAACCGGCGGCGGATCGGACGCCACTCGAGTCCGTGGGAAACGGGAATCCGATCGAGCTCGTCGATGGAGGCGACGGCGTAGGGCAACGTCAAGACATCCTCCTCAGCGCCTCGAGCACGACCGGATCGACCCGATCGATGCCGTCGACGCGCAGCTCGTAGTTCTCGGTTCCGGCCCAAGCGTTGAACGCCTCGGCCAGGCCGCCGTCGTAGCCCAGCTGCGCCAGCCGCCGCGTGAGCTCGTCGCGCAACGCGGCGTCGACCTGCAGCCACTGCCCGCACGGAGTCCGACCAAAGAGCTCGTCGTGCAGGCGGAAGAGACGGCGGAGCTCTTCGATCGGCTGCGCGTGGTCGTCGACGCGCAGGTCGACGAGGACGTCGCTGAGCTTCGCGTACCCACCCTCCTTCTCTACGACGAGCAGTGCGGCGGACTGTTGGCCGCGCCGGTCGCCGCCCGCCCGCTGGGCTGCTGCGAGACACCCGATCAGCCGCTCGGCCAGCGGCTCTCCGCGCGAGGACTCGAACGTCTCGGCGAGCGCGTCGACGGTGGCGGCCGAGACGAGAATGTTGCCCTGGGCGGCGTACCCGTCCCCGGTGCGTCCGCCCGCCCAGTCGTGGCACTCCTCGCCGGTGAACGTCGCCGCCCCGCCGCGCGTGTCGACGACCCCGACCTGACGGGTCTCGCGCCCGTCGTCCGGCTCCGTCAACCGGCGGACGACCTCCTCCGCGCCGAGCCCTTCACGGAGCAGCTTCAGACCGTCGGGCCCGTATTGCGGATTCGCAGCGGCCTGCGTCGCGACGGCCCCGGTGCCGGCCTCGGCCCACGGGACGATCGAGCCCACGCCGAGGAACTTCGACTGCGTCGCGACGCCCCATTGCCGCGCGTCCGGATCGAACGCCGCGATCGAGTACGTCGCGACTGGCTCAGCCATACGTGAGCTTGACGAGATCCAGCTTCAGCAGCTCGGGATCGGTGACGAGGACGCAGGCCACCTCGGGCCGGGCGAGCGCCTCCTTGATCTCCTCCGGCGTGTTCGCTCGAATCACGACCGGTTGCCCCCGTTCGTGCGCGGCGTGCAGCTCCTCGGCGTGGTCCTTCCAGGCGTCGAGGATCAGCGCGTCCGAGACGTCGATCGAGCCCTCGAGCGCGATGGCCGGAACGCGCCGTCCCGTTGCGCCGTACCAACGCTCCATCAGGATATGTCCCGGTACCCGGTACATGCCAGATACCGGGACCTGTCTGCGCGGCGCGAATGCCGCTTGCATAAGCGCATCGGCGATTCCGGTGTACCCGGTACGTGCCAGGTATGTGCCAGGTACGACGGCATCGCCGCAGAGCTCACAGCTCGATCGAGTCGCCGGGGTCGATCTCGACGACGTCCGCCGAGGGTGCGAGCTCCTTCAGCTTCTGCGGCGTCCCGGTCAGGATCGGGAACGTCCCCCAGTGGCACGGCACACAGCGCGGATTGCCGAGGAGCTCGAGCGCCACCGCGGCCTCGCGCGGGCCCATCGTGTAGTAGTCGCCGATCGGGAGCACTGCGACGTCGGGCTCGTAGATGCGCGCGATCAGCTGCATGTCGCCGAACACACATGTGTCACCGGCGAAGTAGACGGTCGTGCCGTCCTCGAGCTCGAGCACAAGCCCTGCGGCTTCGCCCAGATACTTGAACTCGCCGGCCTTGAAGGCGCTGCTGGAGTGATGGGCGTCCGTCAGCGAGATCTTGACCCCCAGCTTCTCGACCGTGCCGCCCTTGTTCGGCGCCTCCGTCATGTCCTCCGAAAGTCCCTGCGTCGACAGCCAGCCGCGAAGCTCGACTTGGGCGATGACCGGGCAGTCGAAGCGCTGCGCGAGCTCGATCGTGCTCCCCACGTGGTCCTCGTGCCCGTGGGTCAGCGCGATCAGGTCGACGCGCTCGGGCCGCTTCTCGCCTTCTGGGCACTTCGGATTGTCGAGAAACGGATCGACGTAGATGCGCTTCCCGCCCGGAGACTCGACGCGAAACGCCGCGTGTCCGAGCCATGTGAGCGTGCCGGCCATCACCCCTCCTCCCTCGTCGACTTCGGCCGAGCCTAACGAAAGAGGAACGTCCGACGGGGCGGCGAAGCTCAGGTCGTGCGCCGGTCGGTTCTCCCCGCTGGCTTGCTCGTCGGCACGCTCGTCGCCGATACGCGCGGCTCCCATTCGGTGTCCTTCTACCTGGTGCTCCTCGCCGTGCCCGCCCTCGCGTTCGCGGCGCTCTCCTTCTTCGGCGAGCTGGTGGACGGGACGGCGGACGAGGCGGCCGGCGCCCTGTACGTTGGCCTGTCGGCGCTGTCGCTGCTCCTCGTCCTCGTCGCGGCGGCTGCACGAGCGAATGCAGACGCGAGCGTTCCTGCGATCGGCAGCTCGGCGGTCGTGGGCGCGTTCGGCTTGCTCGCGATCCAGTCTGCAGTCTGGTGCTCGGGCCGATTGAGCCGCGCGGCGATTGTCTCGATCCTGCGAAGCCTGACCTAGAACGGCAGCGCCGCCGCTGCGTGCCGCGCGACGTCGATCAGCGGCTGCACCGCGAAGAAGGAGCCGACCGTCACGGCGACCGCGAGGAACACGCCTCCCTGGAGAAGACGCTCCGGCGGCGGAGATCCTCCGGTGGGCGCGAGCGAGAGCTCGAGCGGTGACCGCATGTACAGCGCGCGCACGACGCCGAGGTAGTAGTAGAGCGAGACGAGCGTCGCGAGCGCGCCGATAATCACGAGCCACGTCCAGCCGCGGTCGTACGCGGCGCTGAAGGCGTAGAACTTTCCCATGAAGCCGCCGGTGAGCGGGAAGCCGGCGAAGCCGAGCATGAACACCCACATCGCTGCGCCGAGGAACGGACGCTCCCAGCCGAAGCCGGCGAGGTTGTCCAGCGTCACCGCCGTGCGCAACTCGCGCTCGCGCGCCGCGACGACGGCGAACGCGCCGACGGACATCGCGCAGTAGGGGATCAGGTAGTAGAAGAGTCCGCGCGCGCCGAGGGCGTTGTTCGCGGCAATCGGGATCAGCATGAAGCCTGCGTGCGAGATCGACGAGTACGCGAGCATCCGCTTCAGCCTGCGCTGAACGAGCGCGCCGAGGTTGCCGATCACGAGCGACGCGATCGCGATCACCGCCAACGCGACCGTCCAGAGGTGCGCCTCCTGCGGGAACGCGACACGCAGCACGCGCAGCATCAGCAGCAGCGCCACCGCCTTCGTTGCCGCGGACATGAAGGCCGTGACCGGCGTCGGCGCGCCCTCGTAGACATCCGGCGTCCACTGGTGGAACGGCGCGGCGCTCGCCTTGTAGGCGAAGCCTACGAGCATCATCGCGAGCCCCATCAGGAACAGGACGTCGTCCGGGTTGGCCGCCTGCGCGATGCGCGTGAACTCGAGCTCGCCGGTCGAGCCGTAGACGAGCGCCGAGCCGAAGAGCAGCACGGCGGAACCGAGGCCGCCGATGATCAGGTACTTGAGCCCGGCCTCCAGTCCGCCGACGAGCTCGCGATCGATTGCGCAGAGCACGTACAACGAGATCGAGAACCACTCGAGGCCGAGGAAGAGCGTCATCAGGTTGTGCGCCTGGAGCAGGAACTCCATTCCGCCGACCGCGGTCGCGAGCAGCGCGTAGTACTCGGCGATGTGCTCGTCGCTCATGCGCTCCGAGTAGGAGACGAACACCGCCAGCACGCCGACGCCACAGACGATCAGCTGCCCGAGCGCGGCGTACCGGTCGCGCACGATCGCGTTGCCGATCTCGAGCGCGGAGGTCGCCGAGCGGTCGTAGACGAAGCCCGCGAGCACCCCGCCGGTGATGAAGCCGCCGAAGGCGAGGAATGCCCCGAGCGGCCGCCGCCACCTGCGCGGCGTCAGGACGGCGATCATCAGCGCGAGCGCGGCGGCGCCGAGGGGTGCGAGCACCGGCGAGAGCGCGAACCAGTCGACGTGCGGCGTGGCGATGGCAGCGATCACGGCGCCGCCTCCCGGAAGTTCTTCCCAACCGTCGTCTTCGCGTCATTCCTCGGGAACGCGTGCTCGGAGATCGCCGCCGGCCAGACGCTGAGCGCGAGCAAGAGCCCGACCAGCGGGGCGAGGAAGCCGAGCTCCGCCGGTCGCAGGTCGAGCGCTGCATCGGACACCGCTGCGCCGCGCTCTTGGTGCAGCACGCCCGAGACCAACCGCAGGACATACATCGCGGCCAGCACGATTCCGGCGGCCCCGACGGCCGCGTACAGCCAGTGCTGCTGGAAGACGCCGGCGAGGATCAGGAACTCTCCGGCGAACGCGGTCGAGCCCGGAACGGCGAGCGCGATGATCCCGCTCGTCATCAGCATCGTCGCGAGCACGGGCCGCCCCTTGGCCATTCCGCCGAGGAGCAGGAACTCGCCCGTCGCCGTCCGCCGCTCGATCCCGCCCACGAGCAGGAACAGCGTCGCGGAGATCAGCCCGTGGTTGATCATCTGGAGGACGGCCCCGTCCAGCCCGAGGTCGTTCGACGCGAACAAGCCGAGCGTGATCAGCCCCATCTGCGCGAGGGAGGAGTACGCAACGACACCGCGCAGGTCTGCAGAACGAAATGCGAGGAACGATCCGTAGACCAGTCCTACGGCCGCCAACACAAGAATCACCACGCGAAAGTCATCCGTAGGACCGGGGAACTTCGCGATCGCGATCCGCAGGAAGCCGTACGCGGCCGCCTTCGACACGACACCGCTCAACACGGCGCTCACCTCCGGCGACGCTTCGCGGTACGCGTCGGGCAGCCAGCCGTGCAGCGGAAAGAGCGGCGCCTTGATCGCGAACGCGAACGCGAAGCCGAGGAAGATCCACGAGCTCGAGCTCGTTCCGCCGTCGATCAAGTCGAACGTCCCCTGCGACAGTCCGAGCACGATGATCGCGACCAGCATCAGCAGCGAGCCGGCCATCGTGTAGGCAACGAACATGAACGTCGCCCGCAGCCGTCCGGCTCCGCCCCAGACGCCGACGAGCACGTAGAGCGGGATCAGCATCGCTTCGAAGAAGACGTAGAACAGGAGCAGGTCCTGCGCCGCGAAGACGCCGACGAGCGCGCCGAGCAGGAGCAGCATCAGCCCGTAGTAAGCGCGCGGCTTGTCGCGTCCGGCCCAGAAGGCGTACGCGATCGCGGCCGTCAGCACGACTGCGCTCAGGCCGACGAGCCAGAGCGAGAACGGGAACAGTCCGACGTGGTAGGAGACGTGCAGGTCGCTGAACCACGTCGCGCGCTGGTCGAACTGCAGTCCCTCGCCGAAGTCGAAGCGTACGAGCGTCTCGATCCAGACGCCGATCTCCGCCAGCGCGACGAGCAGCGCGAACGATCCGATCGCGTACTCGCCGAGCGGCAGCAGGAAGCAAAGCGCCGCGCCGGCCACCGGCAGGAAAATCAGGATCGTGGTCAGCCAGTTGTTCACTTCACCGAGATGAAGACGACGACGAGGACGGCGAGCCCCGAGGCGAGCGCGAGCGCATACGCGCGCAGATAGCCGGTCTGCGTCTCGCTGACGAGCTCTCCACTCTCGCGCGCGCCGAGTGCGAGGCCGGTTGCGGAGCCGCCGATGACCGGCTGCTCGAACCAGCGCAGCAACGACACGGCGATGAAGGCAGCGGGCCGGTAGAAGACCCAGTCGTACAGCTCGTCCCAGTAGAACTTCCGCTCGAACAGCCGCTGCAGGAGGGCGACCCGCGGCACCGCCGCCCGGCGCGCGCCGTAGAACCACCACGCGACGCCGATCCCGAGCAGGCCGACCGCCGGTGCGAGCACGCTCGAGAGCAGCTCCTGCCACCCGTGCGCCTCGACGAGTGGTTCGGCGACCGGGCCGAGGAAATCCGAGACGGGCGTCCAGAACGGCGCGAACTGGATCCAGCCGCCGAGCAGCGACAGCAGCGCCAGGACGGCGACGGGCCAAACCATCGTTGCCGCTCCTTCCCTGCCGTGGTGCGAGTGGTGGTGCTCGCGCGCGTACGCGCTCAACTCCCCGTGAAAGACGAGGAAGAGCATCCGGTACGTGTAGAGGCCGGTGAGAAACGTGCCCAGAATTCCGGCCGACCAGAGCAGCCAGCCCAGCCAGCCGTGCTCGAGCGCGGCGGCGAGCAGCGAGTCCTTCGAGAAGAAGCCGGCGAACGGCGGCAGCCCGACCAGCGCGAGCGCGCCGATCGCGAAGCACCAGTACGTCAGCGGCATCAGCCGCTTGAGCCCGCCCATCTTGCGCATGTCCTGCTCACCGGCGACCGCGTGGATCACGATGCCGGCTGCGAGGAAGAGCAGCGCCTTGAAGAACGCGTGCGTCATCAGGTGGAACATTCCGTTCGCGTACGCACCGAGACCCGCGCCGAGGAACATGTAGCCGATCTGCGACATCGTCGAGTAGGCGATCACGCGCTTGATGTCGGTCTGCGCGAGCGCGATCAGCCCGGCCATCAACAGCGTCGCCGCCCCGAGGATCGCGGCGAGGTCCTGGATCTTGGGCGCGAGCTCGAAGACCGCGTGACAGCGGACGATCAAGTACACGCCTGCGGTGACCATCGTCGCCGCGTGGATCAGCGCGCTGACCGGCGTGGGCCCTTCCATGGCATCCGGCAACCACGTGTGCAGCGGAATCTGCGCCGACTTGGCGACGGCTCCGCCGAGCAGCCCGAGTGCAACGAGATTCGCCGTGGTCCCGTGCACGCCGTCGAGCGCCCCGAAGGAGATCGACCTCGCGTGCACGATCAGCAGGAACAAGGCCAGCGCGAAGGTCGCGTCCCCGAAGGCGTTCATGATGAACGCCTTCTTCGCCGCCGCGATCGCACTCGGCCGTTCGTGGTGGAAGCCGATCAGCAGGTACGAGCTCAGTCCGACGAGGCCCCAGCCGGCGAGCAGCAGCAGCAGGTTGCCGCCTTCGACGAGCAGCAGCATCGAGAAGACGAACAGCGCCATGTAGGCGAAGTAGCGGCGCTCTTCGTCCTCGCCGTCCATGTAGCCGATCGAGTAGCCGACGATCAGCGAACCGACGCCGGAGACGACGAGCATCATGAAGACGGACAGCGGGTCGACGAGGATCGACAGCCCGAAGTGGAGCCGGCCGGCGCCGAGCCACGTCCACGACGTCTCGAGCTGAGAGCGCTGTGCCCCGTCCTTCGAGGTCAGGTCGACGAACGCCCACAGCGCGCCGCAGAAGGCGACGGTCGTGGACAGGGTGGCCAGCACTCCCGCGGTCCGGCGCGAGATCGCGTTCCCGGCGAGCGTGATCAGCAGAGCCGCGGCGAGCGGCGAGAGCAGGCAGATCCAGGAGCCCCAGGTCAACCGGTCACCCGCGCAGGCTGGTCAGTCGGTCGACGTCAAGCGGCAGCTTGCGGCGCGACATCGCGACGATCAGGCCGAGGCCGACGACCACCTCGGACGCTGCGACCGCCATCACCGCGATCGCGAACACCTGGCCGGATGCTTCGCCGTTCTGCCGCGCGAACGCGATCAGCGCGAGGTTGGCGCCGTTGAGCATGATCTCCAGCGACAGCAGCACGATCAGCGGCGAGCGCCGCAGCAGCACGCCGAGCGCACCGATCGAGAAGAGGATCGCGCTGACCGCGAGGTACCAGGTGACGTCAGGACCGAGCATCGAGCTCCCGTGAGTGATGTCCCAGGATCACGCCGCCGACGGCCGCGGCGAGCAGGACGATCGACGTCACCTCGAACGCGAGCAGGTGGTCGGTCAGGAACAGGCGTCCGATCTGCGCCGGAGAGCCGAACGCGCTCGTGATCTTCTCCTCGTGGTCGAGCCGCCCGCCGCCGGCCTGACCGATCGCGACGACGATCTCCGTCAGGATCGCGGCGGCCGCTCCCACGGCGGCGAGGACCTGCCACGAGGGACCGCCGGCCCACGGCGCATCCGCCTCGCCGCCGAGGTAGGCGATCACGAACAAGAACATCACCATCACCGCGCCGGCGTAGACGAGCACCTGCGCCGCGGCGACGAACTCCGCGCTCAAGAGGAGATAGAGCACCGCCAGCGAGCCGAGATTCCCGATCAGCGCCAGCGCGCTGTAGAAGGGGTTCTGGAACGAGACGACCGCGAGACCCGAGACGAGGCAGCCGAACGCGGCGGCGAACCAGACGATCCAGACGAGCACGTTCCCCATCAGGAATGTGTCTTGTAGTAGGGGATCGGCTTGTCGTAGAGCGCGAGATCCGCGACCGGCACGCGCTTCGCCGGCGGCGCGAGCAGCATGTCCTTCGTGTAGATCAGATCCTCGCGGTTGTACTCGGAGATCTCGAATTCGTTGCCGAGCGTGATCGCGTCGAACGGGCACGCGAGCTCGCAGTAGCCGCAGAAGATGCAGCGGCTCAGGTTGATCTCGTAGATGCGCGCGTAGCGCTCGCCGGCGGAGACGCGGTGCGTGGGCGTGTTCTCGGCGGCGACGACGCGGATGCAGTCCGCAGGACAGGCGGCGGCACACAGCGAGCAGCCGATGCACTTCTCGAGCCCGTTCTGATGCCGGTGCAGGCGGTGTCGCCCGCGGAAGCGCGGATAGACCGGTCGCTTGTACTCCGGGTACTGCTGCGTGATCGGCTTCTTGAACATCTGCCGGAAGGTGAGCGCGAATCCCTTGAGCGTGTCGACGGGCTGTGGCACCGCTAGATCCAGACGATCAGGAGAGCCGTGACAAGGGCGTTGATCGTCGCGGCGGGAAGCAGCACCTTCCAGCCGAAGCGCATCAGCTGGTCGTAGCGCAGCCGCGGCAGCGAAGCGCGGATCCAGATGAAGATGCTGACGAAGATCACGACCTTGAGGAAGAACCAGAGAGGCCCGAGCGGCGCCCAGGGGCCGTGCCAGCCGCCGAAGAACAACGTGACGCACAGCGCCGAGAGCACGATCAGGTTGACGTACTCGGCCATCTGGAAGAGACCCCAACGCATCCCCGAGTACTCGGTGTGGTAGCCGGCGACGAGCTCGGTGTCCGCCTCGGGAAGGTCGAACGGCGCGCGCGAGGTCTCGGCGACTCCGCCGATGAAGAACACGAGGAAGCCGACGAACTGCGGGACGATGTACCAGATCGTGTCGCCCTGCTTGTCGACGATCGCGGAGAGGTTCAGGGACTGTGCCATCAGCACGACGCCGAGCACGCTGAGCGCGAGCGAGACCTCGTAGGACACGAGCTGTGCGCAGGTGCGCATCGAGCCGAGCAGCGAGTATTTCGACTCGGAGGCCCAGCCGCCGACGACGAAGCCGTAGATCCCGATCGAGCCGAGCGCGAAGATCACGATCAGCCCGATCGGCACGTTCGCGACGACGCCGTTGACGTGCCAGTGGTAGATCGTCCACCCCGCGCCGAAAGGGATCACCGCAAACGCTGCGAGCGCGGTCGTCGCCGAGAGCGCCGGGGCGAGGATGTAGGGAACGTTGCTCGCAGCGGCCGGGAAGAACGCCTCCTTGCGGATCATCTTGATCAGGTCGGCGAACGGCTGCAGCAGGCCGAAGGGGCCGGCGCGGTTCGGGCCGTAGCGGTTCTGCATCCGTCCGAGCAGCTTGCGCTCGAGCCAGGTCGTGTACGAGAGCGCGAGCAAGAGGAGGTTGACGATCAGCAACGACTTGATGAGGCTGATCCACCACGGCTCGCTCACGCCCCTGACCCCCTTCGGCTCCCGCCCGGCGGAGCCGGGCTCACGCGGCCGCTTCGCGGCCACGTCGCGCCGCTGACCGCGCTCCACCCGACGGGCCGGATTTCAATACTGTCCCGCCGGGCTACGCGCGCCCAGCGACGCGTCAGGAACGTGAGCAAGCTCACGCGCGCGTCACCTCCACCGACTCGTGCATGTCGGCGACGTGCTCTTGCGGGGCGCGAACGACGCCCGGGCGCACGGTTCGCGACAGCCGCGCGCGCAGCTCCACCGAGGTGCCGTTCGAGCGGACCGTGACCGCGTCGCCGTCGCGGATGCCCAGCCGCCGCGCGTCGTCCCGCGCGAGCTCGAGCTCGGCCTGAGGGCGCTGGAACTGCAGCTCGGGCACGCGTTCGACGGCGGGGCCCGAGAAGAGGGGGCGGTAGGCGACGAGGCGCATGCCCTCGGCCCGCGACGGCTCCGGCGCGGCGGCGGGGAGCGGCTCGGGTTGCGGCTGGCGCGGGTGCAGCTGCGCGGTCTCACCGACCTCGCCGAACGGCATCCCGTTGAAGAGCAGCGGGGAGAGCTCCGCGAACACGGTCGACGGATGCGGGGAAACCTGAACGCCGAACCGCTCGGCGAGCCTCGAGATCCACGCGAGCTCGTCGGGCCCAGGCGGGACGACGGCGCGCCGCAGTCGCTGCACGCGGCCTTCGAGGTTCACGTACGTACCGTCGCGCTCCAGGTAGCTCGTTCCCGGCAAGATCAGGTCGGCGAGGCCTCGCGCGGGTGCCGTGAACATCGAGATCGCGACCACGTTCTCGGCCTGCTCGGCGAGTGCACGCACGGCCGGGTTGACGAGGGCCTCGTCGCCGGAGATCACGAGCAGCTTGACCGGCTCGGGATCCTCGACCTCCTCGACGTCCGATGCCGCCGCCCACGCTTCGCCGACGCCGCGCGCATTCGGCGTCCGCGGCAGGTAGAACGCCTTCTCCACGCCGAGCCGCTGTGCCGCTGCCGCGCAGCGCTCTTCGCCGTCCGGGCCCGACCAGATCAGCACTGCGTTCTCGGCGTTGCGCACGGTGTCGTCGTCCAACTCGTAGAGGATGCGCGCCCCGCGGCGCGCCGCGAGCCGAAGCCAGAGCCCGACGACCGGCGCACGCTCGTCCACGGGGTCGTCGCCGAGCACGACGACGACGTCCGCAGCGGCGATCGAAGACAAGGGCGCGCGGAAGGCGTCGAGGCAGCGTGCGTTCTCGGCCTCGGGCACGAGCGCCGAGTGTGCGCCGAGCGCGCCGCGCAGGAGCTTCGCGAGCGCGAAGGCCTGCTCCACCGTCTCCGACCCGGACAGCGCCGTGACGATGTGCGTGCCGGCGTCACGCAGGAGGCGTTCCGTACGATCGAGCGCGTCGTCCCAGGAGATGGGCTGGAAGCGGCGGCCGCCGGCGCGCGCGAGCGGCTCGCGGACGCGGTCTCCGGCGTAGAGGTGCGAGAACGCGAAGCGCCCCTTGTCGCACAACCAGCCCGCATCGACGTCGGGATGGTTCCGCGACAGGATGCGCTTCACCTTTCCCTCGCGCGTCGTCACGTTGATGTTGCAGCCGACGGGGCACATGCCGCAAATGCTCGGCGCGTTCTGGATCTCCCACGGTCGTCCCTCGAACCGGTACTGGGTCGACGTGAGCGCGCCGACCGGGCAAAGCTCGATGACGTTGCCGCTGAAGGCACCGCTGTACGGCTCGTCGGCGAAGGTCGCGATCATCGTCTGCGCGCCGCGGTTGACCGCCACGAGCTGGCCGTCCTCGGCGACGTTCTCGCTGAAGCGCGTGCAGCGGTAGCACAGGATGCAGCGCTCCCGGTCGAGCGCGATCGTCGGTGACACGGGGATCGGCTTCTCGAACGTGCGCTTGGGGAAGAACATCCGCGTCTGCCCCGGGCCGTAGCGGAAGGTGAGGTCCTGCAGCGGGCACTCGCCGCCCTTGTCGCAGACGGGGCAGTCGAGCGGGTGGTTGACGAGGATGAACTCGAGCGTGGCGTTCTGCGCCTCCGCCGCCTTCTCCGAGGTGAGCGCGGTCCGGACGACCATGCCGTCCTGCGCGGTGAGCGTGCAGGCGGCCTGCGCCTTCGGCATCCCTTCGATCTCGCAGAGGCACATCCGGCAGGCGCCGACGGGCGGCCCGAGCCGCGGCTCGTAGCAGAAGACGGGGATCTCGATCCCGGCGGCGACCGCAGACTCGACGAGCCCCGTTCCTTTCGGAACGGAGACCTCGACCCCGTCGACCGTCAGCGTCACGGTCGGTGCGGGCTGGCTCATCGGGACGGCTCCGTTTCGCAGACGTCCCGGGCCAGACCCGAGCGGCCATGGCTCATGAGGGCACCGTCGCGGTCGGATGGCCCGCGTGCTGGTCGACCGGCGCCAGGATCCCCTCGATCGACGATTCGCCGCCGAAGGGACAACCGCCCTGCTCGACGTGTGCCGCGAACTCGTCGTAGTACTTGTTCAGGTAGCTCGACGCCGGATAGACCGCGAAGTCGCCGAGCGCGCAGAGCGACTTGCCGAGAATCCGGTCGCAGACGTTCAGCAGGAGGTCGAGATCCGCGAGCTCGCCGCGACCCTCCTCGATCTTCGTCAGCAGCTGCACCAGCCACCGCGTGCCCTCGCGACAGGGCGTGCACTTCCCGCACGACTCGTGCATGTAGAACTTCGCCGCACGCAGCGCCAGCTGCACCATGCAGCAACGATCGTCGATCACCATCACGGCGGCGCTGCCGAAGAAGGAGCCCGCGTCCTGGATCGAGTTGTAGTCGAGCGGCGTGTCGATCTGATCCGGCGTCAGGATCGGCACCGAAGAGCCGCCGGGGATGATCCCTTTCAGCTCACGACCGTTCGCGACCCCCCCGCCCCAGTCGTAGACCAACTCCCGCAGCGGCGTACCGAGCGCCAACTCGTAGTTGCCGGGCTTAACAACATTCCCGCTCAGCGAGAAGATCGCGGTACCCGGGGAAGTGTCGACGCCGACCGACTTGAAGTCGTCGACACCGAGCTCGAGGATCTTCGGTACGGTCGCGATCGTGCCGACGTTGTTGATCTGCGTCGGCGCGCCGTAGAGGCCCTGGATCGGCGGAAACGGCGGCCGCGGGCGGGGTTGGCCGCGCTTGCCCTCGAGCGAATCGAGCAGCGCAGTCTCCTCGCCGCAGATGTATGCCCCTGCACCGCGGTGGACGACGATCGAGACGTCACCGAGGAGTCCGTCGGCAGCCGCGTCGTCGACCGCCCGCTGCAGGATCTCGTACTCCGCGAGGTACTCCCCTCTGATGTAGATGTACACCTGGGTCGACTCGATCGCGTGTGCCGTGATCAAGCAGCCCTCGAGCAGCCGGTGCGGAACCTGCCCCATGATCTGCCGGTCCTTGAACGCGCCCGGCTCGGACTCGTCCGCATTGACGACGAGGTACTTCGGCTTCGGCGACCGGCGGTCGATCAGCGACGCCTTGCGCCCCATCGGGAAGCCCGCACCACCTCGACCGCGGAGGTTCGCATCGTTCAGCAGCTCGATCAGGTCGTCGGGCGTCATCCCGCGTGCCTGCTCGATCGCCGTGTAGCCGTTCGCCGCGCGGTAGCCGTCGAGCGTCGTCAGGTCGTAGCGGTCGGTGCCCGCGAGCAGGAGGTCAGCTTTGGGCACCGCGCACCTCGGTCACGATCCGTGGGACGTCGTCTGCGTTCACGAACTCCCGGTAGCGGTGGTCGACGGCAACCACGGTCGCGTAGCCGCAGCCGCCGAGGCATTCGACCGTACGGAAGGTGATTCCGCCGTCCTCCGTCGTCTCCCCAGCGTGGACGCCGAGCCCGGACTCGAAGGCCTCGACGACTCTCTGCGCGCCGACGAGCGCGCACGCGAGATTCGTGCACACCTCGACGAGGTGCCGGCCGACAGGCTCGAGATGGAGCATGTCGTAGAAGCTGGCGATCGCCTTCGCGTACGCCGGCGTCACCTCGAGCGTCTCTGCGACCTCACGCAGTGCTTCGTCCGGCAGCCAGCCGTCGTGCCGCTCCTGCGCGAGCCTGAGCGCCTCGAGCACCGCCGAGCGGCGGTCCGGATAGCGCGCTGCAGAGGCTTGCACCTGCGCGAAGTAGTCGCTCACCTGTCGACCTCGCCCATCACGGTGTCGAGCGAGCCGACGATCGCGATCAGGTCCGCGATCAACGCATCGTGCGTGCACGTCGCCGTCGCTTCCAACGCGACGAACGACGGCGCCCGGAACTTCACTCGCCAGGGACGCGGACCGCCGTCGGACACGACGTAGCAGCCGCACTCGCCGCGGGGCGACTCGATCGTCACGTACACCTCGCCCTCGGGCACGCGGTATCCCTCGGTGACGAGCTTGAAGTGATGGATGAGGCTCTCCATCGAGGTGTGAAGCTCTTCGCGCGGCGGCAGAACGATCTTCCGATCGTCGGCGATCCACGGCTCGCCTTCCATCAGCTCCAGCCGGTCGAGGCACTGCTCGACGATCCGGACCGACTCGCGCATCTCGTCCATGTGAATCCGGTAGCGGTCGTAGACGTCGCCGTTCGACCGAACCGGGACGCGGAAGTCGACCTGGTCGTAGGCGAGGTACGGCTGGTCGCGGCGCAGGTCCCAGTCGACGCCGGAGCCACGGAGGACCGGGCCGGACTGGCCGAGCGCGAGCGCGTCCGCCGCCGAAAGCTGTCCGATTCCGACCGTGCGCTCGAGCCAGATCTGATTGCGGTTGACGAGCTGCTCGTACTCGTCGACGGCGTGCGGCATCCGTTCCACGAACTTGCGCGCCTCGGGGAAGAAGCCCGGCGGAATGTCGTCGGCGAGCCCGCCGACCTGGAAGTAGCGCGTGTGCATCCGCTGGCCGGTGACGAGCTCGAAGAGGTCGAGGATCAGCTCGCGCTCGCGAAAGCAGTACCAGAACATCGAGATCGCCCCCAGTTCGAGCCCGGACGTCCCGAGCCAGACGAGGTGCGATTGGATCCGGTTCAGCTCCGCGAGACACATGCGCATCCACGTCGCCTTTCGCGGCATCTCGGTCGCGAGCAGCTTCTCGGCCGCGAGCACGAACACGAGCTCGTTGTTCTGGTAGGCGACGTAGTCGACTCGAGGCGCGTACGTCACCGCCTTCCACCACGTCTTCTGCTCCATGTTCTTCTCGAAGCCGGTATGCAGGTAGCCGACGACGGCCTTCAGCCCGACGACCGTCTCACCGTCGAGGTCGACGATCAGTCGCAGCACGCCGTGCGTCGACGGATGGTTCGGCCCGAAGTTGACGGTCAGAATGTCGTCGGACGCGCGGACGGACTCTGGGACCACGAGTGCCGTCGGGATCGGCGAGGGGATCCGCGAGCCCTCGTAGATGCGCGGCCGTTCCGGTGCGAGCGTCATCACTCTTCTCCCGAGAAGCGGACCGGCTCGCCGCCGATCGGATAGTCCTTGCGGAGGGGGTGGCCCTCCCAGTCCTCGGGCATGAGGATGCGCTCGAGGTTCGGGTGGCCGTCGATCTCGATCCCCATCAGGTCCCAGGCCTCGCGTTCGTGCCAGTCGGCCGTCGGCCACACGCGGATCACGCTCGGCACGCTCTCGCCGTCGTCGAGCCAGACCTGTACGCGCACGCGCGGGGCGTCCGGACGCACGGCGAGCAGGTGGTAGTTGATCGCGAAGCGCTTCGCCTTCGGCGCCGGCAGCTTCTGGAAGCCCTGTGTCATCGGCGCGTTCAGGTCGCGGCCCGACGGCGTGCCGATGTAACCGGAGACGCCCTTACCGGCCCAGCCGAGGTAGTCCACCGCGGAGATATCCGACAGGAAATCGAAGCCGAGCTCGTCGCGGAGGTACGTGCACGTGTCGATCAAGGAGTCACGTTCGACGACGAACGTCGTCTCGCCGTGCGCATCCTTGCGCTCGACGATCCCGGGGATGTCGTCGTAGGTCAGGACGCGACTCCGCGGATCTCGTACGCCGGCGGCACGCCTGCCTGCACCGCCTCGTGCAGGCGAATGATCCCTTCGATCAACGCCTCCGGCCGCGGTGGGCAGCCCGGGACGTACACGTCGACGGCTACGACCTTGTCGACCCCCTGGAGAATCGTGTAGTTGTTGAACATCCCGCCCGAGCTCGCGCAGGCGCCCATCGCGATGACCCACTTCGGCTCGAGCATCTGGTCGTAGATCTGTCGCAGCGGCGCAGCCATCTTGTGCGCGACCCGTCCGGAGACGATCAGCAGGTCGGCCTGGCGCGGCGAGGCCCGGAACGCCTCCATCCCGAAGCGCGCGATGTCGTAACGCGCGGAGACGATCGACATCATCTCGATCGCGCAGCAGGCGAGCCCGAACGTGTCCGGCCACATCGAGTACTTCTGCGCCCAGTGCACGGCCTTGTCGAGCGTCGTCAGCATCAGCCGCTGCTCGAGATCGCCCAGCTCATTCTCGATCGCGCTCGGGTCGTCGCGGATCAACAGCCGTTCGGACTTCAAGCCGTACTCGCGAAGCCGCTTCACTGCCACTCGAGCGCGCCCTTTCGCCAGATGTACACGTACGCGACCGCCAGGATCGCGATGAAGAACAGGAATTCCACGAAGCCGAACCAGGCCAGCGAGTGGAGGATCACCGCGAGCGGGTACAAGAAAACGATCTCGATGTCGAAGAGGATGAACAGCATCGCCGTGAGGTAGAAGCTGATCGTGAAGCGCTGCGTCTTCAGCGGGCCCGTCGAGACGCCGGATTCGAACGGAATCACGCGGGCGCGAGTGCGGTGAGTGGGCCGCTTCGAGAACGCGAACGACATCACCACCATCGAGGCGGGGATCAGGAGTGCGAAGGCCCCGTAGATCAGAAACGGAAGCCAGTTGTCGAGCACGTTTCTCCCTCCGCCGAAGCGCCCGGAACCTACCAGGTCCCAATGGAGCACGAGCGCAGTCGAAAACCGCTCAGCGAAGCGTGATACGGGTGTTACAAAGTCGCCCCGAAGAAACTGCCGACCACGTTGCTACGATGAGCGAGATGGAAGTCGCGGAACCGCGCATCGAGACGACCCCGGTCCTGTCGGTGACCGAGGCTGCTGCCTCGAAGATCAAGCAGTTGCTCGCCGACGAGGACGACGTGAGCGTCCTGCGCGTCGCGATTCAGGGCGGCGGCTGCTCCGGCTTCCAGTACGGCCTCGGGTTCGACCGCGGGGCGGCCGACGGCGACCTCGAGTTCGAGCAACACGGCGTCACCGTCGTCGTCGACCCGTTCAGCGCTCCGTATCTTCAGGGCGCACAGGTCGACTACGTCGACTCGATCCAGCAGTCCGGCTTCGCGATCGACAATCCGAACGCGGTCGCCTCGTGCGGCTGCGGCCACTCGTTCCAGGTCGCCGAGGGCGAGACTACCGAAGCAGACGCTGCGGGCGGCTGCGGCTCCGGCTGCGCGCACTAGTCCGTCGACAACCATCCAGATGTGCGCGGGCTAGCATCGGGCGCATGAGCGCGAACCCGTTGCGTGTCGCCGTCGTCGGCTCGGGCCCCGCCGGCTTCTACGCCGCCGGCGCGCTGCTCGACGCCGAGGTACCTGTCGAGGTCGACATGATCGAGCGCCTGCCGACGCCGTGGGGGCTCGTCCGCCTCGGCGTCGCACCCGACCATCCGAAGCTGAAGAGCGTCTCCCGCGCCTTCGAGCGGATCGCCGACAAGCCGGGGTTTCGCTTCCTGGGCAACGTCGAGCTCGGACGCGACCTGCAGCACGGCGACCTCGCGCAGCTCTACGACGCGGTCGTCTATGCGGTCGGCGCGCAGAGCGATCGCAGGCTCGGGATCCCCGGCGAGGACCTTCCTGGTTCGTGGTCTGCGACCGAGTTCGTCGCCTGGTACAACGGCCATCCCGACTTCCAGGACCTCTCGTTCGACCTGAACGTCGAGCGCGCGGTCGTGATCGGGAACGGGAATGTTGCGCTGGATGTCGCGCGGATGCTTGCGCTCACCCCGGAGGAGCTCGCGCCGACCGATACGACGGAGCAGGCGATCGCGGCGATCGGCTGCTCAACGCTGCGCGAGATCGTCGTGCTCGGCCGTCGCGGCCCGGCGCAGGCGTCGTTCACGACCCCAGAGCTGCAGGAGCTGGGCGAGCTCGCGGGTGCAGACGTCGCAGTCGACGCGGCCGACCTCGAGCTCGACGCGGCGAGCGAGGCCTTGCTCGAGCACGACACCAACGCGCGGCGCAACCTCGAGGTCCTGCGGGGGTTCTCGGAGCGCAAGCCGAGCGGCAAGCCGAAGACGCTCCGCCTCCGCTTCCTTGTCTCGCCCGTCGCGATTCACGGCGACGAGCGCGTCGAGTCCGTCGAAGTGGTGCAGAACCGCCTCGAGGAGCGCGACGGTCGCCAGGTTGCGGTGCCGACCGACGAGCACGAGGCGCTCGAGTGCGGCCTCGTCTTCCGCAGTGTCGGCTACCGCGGGGTCGCGGTGCCCGACGTTCCGTTCGACGAGCGGCGCGGGACGATTCGCAACGACGGCGGGCGCGTGCTCGACGAAGGTGGCGAGGCGCTCCCGGCTGTCTACTGCGCCGGCTGGATCAAGCGCGGGCCGACCGGGATCATCGGTACGAACAAGAAGGATGCGAACGAGACGGTCGCGCTGCTGCTCGAGGACGCCGCCGCAGGCCGCCTGCGCCACAGCCCGGACGCGACTGCTGAGGCCGTCGACGCTCTGCTGGGCGAGAGGAACGTGGACGCCGTCCTGTACGCCGGCTGGGCATCGATCGACGACGTCGAGCGCGCCGCCGGCGAAAAGCTCGGTCGGCCGAGGGTCAAGCTCGTGACCTGGGATCAGCTGCTCGAAGCTTCCCGGCAGCTGGCAGCCGAAGCGGGTTGACGCACCCTCGAACGAGGGAGCGCCCGTTTCCCCGCACTTTCCGATCTTGTGCCCGTGGAGAAGCGCCACGTCGAGTGCTTGAGCTGCGGCGCGACACGGGCCATGCCGGTCCACTCGCGGCCCGGCGACTCGAACGAATGCACGCGCTGCGGCTATCTGGGCTGGGCCGAGGCAGAGTCGCTGAACGAGACGCTCCGCCGCCTGATCCGTCAGCATCCGCTCGCTCGCAGGCGCCTCCACGCCCTGTAGTTACAGTTTCTCGCGTGAGCGAGACCGAGACCCGCGGTGAGCTCTGGGGCGGCGAGACGCGGAAGGCGATCGGGAACTTCCCGGTCTCCGGCGAGCCGATCCCGACGCCTGTTGCCCGCTGGCTCGGACGCCTGAAGGCGGCTGCCGCCGAGGTCAATGCCGAGCTCGGCTTGCTCGACGCGGACAAGGCCGAGCGGATCGCCGCGGCAGGGCGGCGGATCGCGAATGGCGAGCTCGACGATCAGTTTCCGATCGACGTCTTCCAGACCGGCTCGGGAACCTCGTCGAACATGAACGCGAACGAGGTGATCGCCTCGCTCGCAGGCGAGGACGTGCACGCCAACGACGACGTCAACCTGGGCCAGTCGTCGAACGACGTCTTCCCTTCCGCCGTCCATCTGGCGGCGCTCGGCGAGCTCGCGAACGACCTGCTGCCGGCGCTCGAGCAACTCGCCGCGTCGCTCGAGGCCAAGGCCGGCGAGTTCGACGACGTCGTCAAATCCGGGCGCACCCACCTGATGGACGCGGTTCCGGTCACGCTCGGCCAGGAGTTCTCGGGCTACACGGCGCAGGTTCGGCAGGGCGCCGCGCGGGTGCGCGACGCGATGCCCCGGCTCGGCCAGATCCCACTCGGCGGCACCGCGGTCGGAACAGGGTTGAACACGCATCCGGAATTCGCCGCGCGCGTACGGGCAAGGCTGAGCGGCGAGACCGGTCTGGAGATCAACCCGCCCGCCGACCCGTTCGAGGCCCAGGCTGCGCGGGACGGATTGGTCGAGGCCTCGGGCGCACTGAAGGTCGTCGCGGTATCCCTGACGAAGATCGCCAACGACCTCCGCCTCATGGGCTCAGGGCCGCGCGCCGGACTCGCCGAGCTACGGCTGCCGGAGCTGCAAAAAGGCTCCTCGATCATGCCCGGCAAGGTCAACCCGGTCATTCCGGAGGTCGTGACGCAGGTGGCGGCGCAGGTGATCGGCAACGATGCGGCGATCACCGCCGGAGGAATGCAAGGTCACTTCGAGCTGAACGTCTTCATTCCGATGATGGCGCGCAACCTCCTCGACTCGATCAAGCTGCTGGCCAGTGCGTCGCGGCTGCTCGCCGACAAGTGCGTCGACGGTCTCGAAGCCGATCGAGAGCAGTGCGGGCGCTACGCCGAGCTCACACTGTCCGCCGCGACGGGGCTCAATCCGTACATCGGCTACGACCTCGCGTCGGAGATCGTGAAGGATGCGGCATCGTCCGGACGCTCGCTGCGCGACGTCGCGCGCGACAAGGGAGTCGACGAGGCTGTGCTCGACAAGGCGCTCGACTATCGGGCGATGGCGAAACCCGACGCTACGGAGCCGCGCACTCCCTGACCGGGATCCTCGCGCGCTACACTGCTGAGCGCGTCGCGCCCCGTCGACGTGGACGTCGACCCTGCCCGCGCCGGAATAGTTCGGGCCGGACGGGTGTTCGACGAGCGGGCCCCCCTTGCGGCCGTTTAGTAGACGTTCCTCGATTATCGAGCTACAGTCCGCTTCCTCACCCGGGTCGGTCAGGGCCGAGCTCCGCTTGGAGCTGGGTCAGGGGAATGTCGAAGGGAGAAATGCACATGCGGAAAGCTCTATCCGGAGCGCTCGCGCTCGTGGGTCTCACCGTCATGCTCGTCCTGCCCGGCGCGGGGTTTGCAGGCAAGCAGACGGCGCGGCCGGCCACTGCGGTCAACGACGTACAGCACCCGAGCACGGCGATTCGGGACGGAATCCTGCCGCTCGACGTGAGCAACACGAGCGCGCTGAAGCAGAGCAAGGTCTTCAGCAAGCTCCGCCGGATGGCAGCCGACCCTGCGGTCGGGACCCAAAAGACGTGGCTGATCCTGGACGACTTCTTCGGTCGCTACCGGCTTGCCACCTTCACGCTCCGCGCTGTCGGCGGCCACGGCGAGGTCTGGGTGCAGAACGCCCTCACGTTCCCGACCGGCGACTGCCGGAACGCGGCGCCCGACAGGATCGCCGTCACCGATGCACAGGTGAACTACCTGCTCGGCCAGTTCAACGACAACATTTGGCCGAAGGAAGCCGATGCCTTCGCGATCGCGCCGCCCCACGACGGAACGAACGCGATCCTGCCGGGCCTGCTCGGCCTGCCGCAGAACACCTACGAAGGCGACGGCAACAAAACGGTCATCCTGATCTCCAACGTTCGGGACGACAACTACTACGACACCAACAACACGCACGGCTTCTCGTACATCGCCGGCTTCTTCTCGGGGCAGTTGAACGACTTCTTCGATCGCAACGTGATGACGATCGATTCGTACGACTGGCTCCATCGCACGACGGCGACGCCGCCGGACGACACGGCAACGCACACGCTCTGCACGCCGGGTCGCCCGCGTCCGTATCTGTACGAAGGGACGTTCGCGCACGAGTACCAGCACCTCCTCGAGCACTACTCGGATCCCGACGAGGTGAACTGGGTCAACGAGGGGCTGTCCGACTGGGCGATGTCGCTCACCGGTTATGCGCACCCGGAGATCCAGGCTCCGACGGTCGGCTTCGACTCGCACATCCAGACGTTCCAGGGCGCGTTCCCACCGGACGCGTTCGGACGCCACGGCGGGCCGGAGAACTCTCTTACGCGCTGGCAGGACCAGGGCGGAGCGGAGATCCTCGCCGACTACGGCGCGGCGTTCTCGTTCATGACGTACCTCGACGACCACTACGGCGAGGCGTTCATGTCCGCGTTGCACAAGGGCCAGGGCAACGGCCTGGTCGGTCTCGACGACACGCTCGCGGCGTTCAATGCGACGAAGACGTCGGCGATCGACACGGTCAACACCTGGGCGGTGATGGAGGCGACCGACGGTCTGATCGACGCCGGCGCCCGCATTCTCGGCTCCTACAACGAGTCGACGTACAGCGCCAGGCACCTGAGCTCGACGATCAACTGGTCGAACCCAGATGCGTACGACTCGCCGGGCGCCCCGTCGAACGGGTCGGACTACGTCCGCCTTCGCGCGCCCGACGGATCCTTCCTCGGTGGGCGTGACATCGACTCGTTGTCGTTCGCCGGCTCGACGACGCTGCCGCCCAAGCCCGTTGCGTGGACGAGTGTGACCGACGCTCCGTCGCACGCGGGCAACCCGGCCCTCTACTCGGGCTTCGGGGACCGGCGGGACGAGGCGATCGTCAGGCCGGTGACGGTGAACGGCGGCACGTTGACGTTCGACGCCCTCTGGAACGAGGAGCTCGGTTGGGACTTCGGCTTCGTGCAGATCTCGACCGACGGCGGCGTTACGTACACGAGTGTGGCCTGCACCGACACCACCACTGAGACGAACCCGGACGCGTTGCCGACGGCGAAGAACAACGTCCCCGGCTTCACGGGCTACTCCGGCGGGTGGAAGGCGGAGTCGTGCAGCCTCGCCGGCTACAGCGGCTCGGTGCTGCTCGCCTTCCGGGCGTTCAACGACCCCGCGACGTTGGGTGAAAGCGCGGCGATCCCGCCGGGCTTCTGGGTCGACAACGTCACGATCGACTCGACGGTCGTCTCCGACGGATCGGACATCGCGTCGTGGAAGTCCCCGACGCAGGTGCATCCGGGCTCGGTTGCGAACTTCGTCGTGACGATCATGAGCGTGAACGGCAACAAGATCACGCTCACGCAGCTCCCGCTCAACGGCGACTTCGCTGTGAAGAACAAGGCGGACCTGCAGAAGTACATCGACAAGAACGCGGACCTCGTGGCAGCGATCGTCACCTACGACGACCCGCCCGAGACGTCCGAACAGTACGCGCCGTACCAGCTGACGGTCAACGGCGTCGTACAGCCGGGCGGGGCCTAGAAACCCGCGCGATGCAAGCACGGGAGGGCCGCCGCAAGGCGGTCCTCCACGTTTGGGGCGGCCACGTTCGGGGGCACGAACGCCTCGTGAGCGAAAGCTCGATTTTTCTGGCCTTGAGCGCCGATGTCGGCGGCACCGCTCTGGCGAATGCTCCGGTTCAGCGTTGACAAATCGCACCTTCGTAGGCAATAGATGTTTGAGTATCACCACGCCGGTGGTGGGCACTGGCGTTCCAATCTTCAGGGTAGAGAGGAGATAACGTGAGCTCGAAACGGTTGCGGCTGGTGGTCGCGGGGGCTTTCGTGCTCGCTGCGGCTGCCATGGCCGCCGGGGGCGCGCTCATGAGGGCCCCGAGCGGTTCGTCGAGCGCTCCGCAGTACGGCGGGGAGGAACTCTCGCCGGTGATGGCCAAGAAGCTTGCGCTCGCGGCGAAGTTCACGCCCGCCGGCTCGCTCTCGCATGTCGAGGGTGACCGTGGAAGTGAGGTAGACGACGGGTGGATCCAGCACTCGACGCCGGGCCTGGACATCCCGAGCGCCGGGCTCGACGCCGCCCGGAGCGACTGGCAAAAGGCCAAGGGGCGCGGTGCCCAGGGCGGCGGCGCCTGGAAGCCGTTAGGCCCGGTCGATCCGCTCGGTCAGGCCAACCCCTACCGCGACCGCTCGGTCTACAACGCCGGGACGCCCGACTTCAGCGGGCGCATCGCGCACGCGGCGATCGACCCGAACTGCGGTCGGCAGGGGAACGGCAACGGCTCCGGGAACTGTCGGCTCTGGATCGCGAACGCGAACGGCGGCGTCTGGATGACGGACGACGTCCTCGCTGAGCACCCGAACTGGCAGTACGTCTCGGAGAGCTTCGCGCACAACAACACGGCGTCGATCGGGCTCGATCCGAACGACTCCAAGTCGGACACGCTTTGGGTTGGAACTGGTGAGCCAAACGCGTGCGGCAGCGGCTGCGAGGCTGGGGTCGGGCTGTACAAGTCCACGAACGGCGGCCGGAACTGGACTGGTCCGTACGGCAGCGATGTGTTCAACAACCGCGCGGTCGGGTCGATCGTCGTCGAGCCAGGTGAATCGAACACGATCTTCGCGGCCTCGGGCCGCGCGATTCGCGGCCTGTCGAATAGCTGCTGCGGCGGCGCGGACGCGTTGATTCCGGGCGCGCCGCACTTCGGCCTGTACCGGTCCAAGGACGGTGGCAGCACGTGGAAGCTGGTCAACCAGGGCGCCGCCACGCTATGCACCGACGTGCCGCCGGACGCCTATTCGCTCGGCGCCCTGCCGTGCTCGCCGCGCGGCGCCCGCCGGGTGAAGTTCGACCCGGTCGACACGAACACGATCTATGCCTCCTTCTTCGCGCGCGGGATCTGGCGCTCGAACGACGGCGGCGACACATGGGCGCAGATCATGACTCCGCTCGGCGGCGGCAACAACGAGCGGGCCGAGTTCGACGTCGTGAAGCTGCCGAACGGGAACACGCGCATGTACGTGGGCGTGGGTGGAGGCGCCGGACAGTTCGCGAAGTTCCGGCGCAACGACGACGTCCGGAACACTCCCGCTGCGACAGTGCAGGGGACGTGGATCGACCTGACCAACGCGGTCCCCGACACCCCCGGGTACTCGAGCTTCGGTTACTGCGATCCGCAGTGCTCGTACGACAACTACGTCTACGTACCGCCGGGAGCGAGCGCAGACACCGTGTATCTCTCCGGTGACAACGAGTACGACGAGAACAACTTCGGGCCGGGCCCACCCGGGCGTTCCAACGGCCGGGCTGTCCTGCTCTCGACGGACGCAGGCGCGACGTTCACCGACATGACAGACGACGCCAGCGATCAGCTCTACCCCAATGAGCTGCACCCGGACCACCACGCGCTGGTCACCAACCCGAACAACTGGAAGCAGTTCATCGACGTCGGCGACGGCGGCATCCAGCGCTCGAACGGCAACTTCGTGAACGACTCGGGCGACTGCGTCGATCCAAAGCACTACGTCGGAGCGCAGCTCGCGTTCTGCCAGATGGTGCTGTCACGGATCCCGGAGAAGCTGACGGCGCTGAACCTCGGGCTTCGGACGCTGCACTTCTACGACCTGAACTACAACCCGCACGATCCGGACATGATCTCCGGTGGTACGCAGGACAACGGGACATGGGAGACGACCGGCAGCCACACGACCTGGGTGAACACGAACATCGCCGACGGCGGTCAGACGAATTTCGACATCGCCGACCGGAACTTCAGCCAGACCTCGTGGCAGTCCGGTCAGCTCATGGTCAGCTACGAGGTGCAGAACCAGGTCGACCAGAACTGGATCGCGGACACGCTGTTCGTGTTCTACGTCGGCGAGGCTGTGCCCTTCATCGCGCCGGTGATCAACGACCCTGCGCAGGCGGGATGGCTGTTCACGTCCCGTCAGCACGTGTTCCGGTCCACGAACTACGGGCGCAATCCGGTCATGACGAAGGCTCAGCATCGCAAGCACTGCAACGTCTGGTACGGCGACGGTGACGTCGACGAGAACGGTGTCTACGAGCCGCCGAAGGACATCTGCGACGACTGGAAGCCGCTCGGCGACCCGGGCCCGGGTGGTCAGCTGACCGCAGCGGGGTACGGCACCCGCGCAGGCGGCACGGTGTCGTACGTCGCCCGCACGCGAAGCGACACCTCCACGTTGTGGGCGTCGACGAGCACCGGTCGCGTCTTCGTGGCCAAGAACGCCGACGCGGCGGATCCTGCGACGGTGCTGTTCCGGCGGATCGACGACAAGGCGGCGAACTCGCCGCCCCGTTATCCGACGGCGATCGTCATCGATCCCGAAAACTCGAACCATGCGTGGATCACCTACAGCGGCTTCAACGCGAAGACGCCGACGACGCCGGGGCATGTCTTCGACGTGCTGTTCGATCCGGCGACGGGTGGTGCGACCTTCACCGCGCTCGACGGGACCGGTGACCTCTCCTTGGGAGACATCCCCGCGACGTCGCTGGCCGTGAGCGCCCGCCACGTCATCTACGTTGGCACCGACTACGGCGTGCTGGCGAGCACGCGCGCCGGCCAGTGGCGGCCCGCCGGCACGAACCTGCCTGCGGTGGCAGTCGCCGACCTCGTCCTGGTGCCGGAGCGCGGTCTGCTCTATGCCGCGACGCACGGTCAGGGCGCGTGGGAGCTGAGGGTCGACTCGGCCGGGAACGGCTAGTCCGGCCGACACGTGGAATCGATGGGGCCGCCTTCGGGCGGCCCCATCGCAGCTAAGGGCTCAGGGCGCGACCGGCGGCGGCGCGATGTCGGCCGTGCACGCGCGCGGCGGACTGAGTGTCGCCGTCGCGCCGCGGGAGCCGACCGCGCCTGCATAGAGCCCGCAGGACGTTGCGGAGACGTCCACGAACTTGGCGCGGAAGGTGCCGGTGGCGCTGCGGCGGTCGCCTGCGAGGCGGCCACCGCAGCGAACGCTCCGAGTACCAGGAGCCTGCGCACGGCCGCAGTATGCCGCAGGCGTTGCTAGTACGCGACGGCGCCGCGTCCGGTGGCGGCGGCATGCCGCTGCTCGTCCGCGCGGTAGCTCGACCGCACCAGGGGGCCCGCGAAGACCGAGCCGAAGCCGAGTGCCTTGCCCTGCTCGCGGAGCCAGCGGAACTCGTCCGGATGCACCCAACGGTCGATCTGCGCGTGCTTGGACGACGGCTGCAGGTACTGGCCGATTGTCACGACGTCGACGCCGTGGGAGCGCAGGTCGCGCATCGTGTCCACG
>WNFU01000191.1_pt1 | contig 139464 bp, 119 predicted proteins | sample 5400121 | NCBI WGS metagenome assembly WNFU01 (sample SAMN13153360, study PRJNA577476) | soil metagenome | isolation source: 100 cm soil or saprolite under grassland replicate 1 | place: USA:California | collected 2016-06-15
GCTTCGGCTTCGAGGCTCCCCCCCTCAGCGCGACCTCGGCCATGTCCCTCCCGTCCGGGGCCCGGAAGTCCGAGAAGCCGAGCAGCCGGGCCATGGTCGGGGCGATGTCGGCGGAGGTCACCGGCCGGTTGACGATGCCCACCGGCTTGATGCCGGGCCCGTACCAGCACATCGGGACGTGCTGGGTGTAGCCCCAGGGGGTGGAGTGGGTGACCAGCCCCCCGCCGGCCAGGTAGTCGAGTCCGTGCGGTACCAGGACGATCCGGCCGCTCCGGTCTGCCCGCCACCCCCGCCAGATCCGCACGAGGACGTCGTGTGGCAGGTCACACGCCGAATCCGGGCCGTACGACCGACCGGTGGCCGCGGCAGCCGGGACGGCCTTCGAGAGCCACAGCCCGGCCGGGGCGGCCGCGGCGCCGGCGAGGAACCGCCGGCGGCTGATCCGCCGACGGCGGCCGAGATCGGCCCCGGTCCGGGGGACGGGGCTGGACCCGCGTCGGCGGCCCGAACCGGCCCGGTCGTCGGTCGCCACGGCCTCCGAGCCTACGCCGGGGCCTTCCGTTGAGCCAGCCCCCCCGCTACGAACCCGGCGATGGCGTCCGCCATCTCCATCGTCGACGAAGTCCCCCCCAGGTCGGGCGTCACGGTGCGGCGCTCCTCCAGGACGTCCACCACGGCGAATTCCACGGCCGCGGCGGCGCGGCGTTCGCCGACGTGCCGGAGCATCATCGCGGCCGACAGGATCATGGCCACCGGGTTCGCCAGCCCCCGCCCGGCGATGTCCGGGGCGCTCCCGTGCACCGGTTCGAACAGCGCGTACTCCCACCCCAGGTTGGCCCCCGAGGCCAGCCCGAGCCCCCCGGTGAGCCCGGCGCAGAGGTCCGAGACGATGTCCCCGTACAGGTTCGGCAGCAGGATCACGTCGAACGTCTCGGGCTCCCACGCCAGCCGCATGGCCAGCTCGTCGATCTGGATGGCCTCGAGCTCGATCTCCGGGTACGCCGTGGCTTCGGCGGCCGCCGTCCGCAGGAACACGCCGTCGGAGAACTTCATGATGTTCGCCTTGTGCCCCACGGTGACCCTGCTCCGGCCGTTCCGGCGGGCGTGGTCGAACGCGAACCGCACGATCCGCCGGGTGCCGGTCACGGAGATGGGCTTCACGGTGACCCCGGCGTCCTCGCGGAGCGCGTAGCCGGACAGCTCGAGCAGCTCCCGGCGCAGGGCCGCCGCCTGCGGCGTCCCCTGTTCGAACTCGATCCCCGCGTACAGGTCCTCGGTGTTCTCCCGGACCACCACCAGGTCGAGGTCCGTCCACCGGCTCTGGACCCCGGGCAGGGAGCGAGACGGCCGGATCGCGGCGAACAGGTCCAGCGACTGGCGCAGGGTGACGTTCACGCTGCGGAACCCGGCGCCCACGGGGGTGGTGACCGGGCCCTTGATCGCCGTCCGGGTTCGCCGGATCGACTCCAGGACGCGCTCGGGGAGCGGGGATCCCTCGCGTTCCATCACGGCGGCCCCGGCCTCCTGGACGTCCCACTCGATCGCCACGCCGGTCGCGTCGAGGATCAGCCGCATGGCGTCCGACACCTCGGGCCCGATGCCGTCGCCGGGGATGAGCGTGATCGCGTGGGCCACGTTCGACAGGCTACGGAAAAGGCGGTGGGTCGGCCGGGCTCGCCGACCGTCAGTGAGCCTCGGGGAGACAGGGGAGCGTCGCCAGGAGCGATCCGGCGAAGACCGCGTCGAACACCCGCTCGGAGGCCTCCGTCGCCGTGAGCGGCACCCCCTCCGAGGCCGTCTGGCCCTTCGTCAGCGCGGCCAGGAACCGGCTGACGTCCTGCAGCGTGGCGCCGTTCGCGCGCAGCTCGGCGGTGTCGAGGTTCAGCCAGATGGGCCGGATCAGGTCCACCACCGGGACCCCGTCGTGGTCGGTGTCGAACCTCGCTCGAAGGAGCGAGTTCAGCTTCCCCTCGTTGATGGGGAAGCTCGGGGCCGCGGGCGGGGCCGCCGTGTGCCCGTGGTCCGCCGTGAACAGCAGGACCCAGTCGCTCCCCACGTGCTTGTTCAGGAACGTGACCAGCCGTTCGAGCTGGTGGTCCTGCGCCAGCACGGCGTCCCGCATCTCGATCCCGGACGCGAAGAACATGTGACCGGCCTCGTCCACCAGTTTGAAGTTCAGGAACAGCAGGTCCGGCGAGGCGTGGGTGCCGAACCCCTCCTGCCGGATCACCTCCTCCACGACGCGCTCCTGGTAGGGCAACCGGGCGGGGGTGTGGAACCCGCCCTGGAGCGATGCGATGTCGTGGCCCCGCCACGTGCCGTCCGGCCGGCCGTCGATCTTGTCGGCGTAGCCCCAGTAGTCGCTGAGCGGCGGGAGGTCGTTCACGTAGTCCGGGAACCGGTAGAAGTCCTGGACGGAGGGGAACAGCCCCCAGTCCGGCGACTCCGAGCCCCGGTTGCCGGGGGCGTCCTTCATGACCACCACCGGCTGCGGGCCGCCGGCGGCGGCGCCCCGCCCGATCATCCCCAGGTGCCACGGGACCGTCCCGATCATCCCGATCGCGGCGTCGGTTCCCACCGCGGCCAGGTACCGGTCGGCCAGTGCGTCCACCAGCAGGGCCTGCTCCGGGCCCAACGCGTAGGGGTCCCGCAGCACGCCGTCGGGGAACCGGATCTCGTTGTCGACCACGCCGTGCGTCATCGGGAACGTCCCCGTGCCGATCGTGGCGTGGATCGGCGCCGTGTTCGACGGGTTCGACCCCACGCTGGCGTGGTCGTACCAGGTCCCGTTCGGCTTCAGCGACTTCAGGAACGGCCACGCGTCGGGCCACAGGTTCAGGACGAACCGCCCGCCCCCGTCCACCACCAGCACCACGACGAGCTTGGGCGCCGCGGCCCCCGACACCAGCGCCTCCTGCATGGCCGTCCCCCCGGGGTCCGCGGGCTGGAAGTCGAACCCGATGAGCTCGGCGATCGTGGGCGCGACGTCCGCCGACGTCACGGGCCGGGTGACGGGGCCAGGACGGGCCTGGATCAGCCCCGGGTCCGGGCTGTACCAGAACATCGGGATGTTCTGCGTGTAGGGGTAGGGCGTCGAGTGGCTGATCCCTCCTGCCATGTAGTTGGCGCCGTGCGGGACCACGACGACCTGGCCGCTCCGGTCGGACCGCCATCCCCGCCAGATGCGCAGGACAACTTCGTGGTTCAGGCGGCAGGCGGCGTCCGGCCCGGCGCCGTACCGGGCGGCCCGCTCGGCGGCCGCCGCGGGGACCTTGCCCTGCAGCCACAGCGCCACCGGCGTGGCGGCGGCGCCCGCCAGGAAGGTCCGGCGAGTGATCCGGCCCGCCCGGCCGTCGGCGTCGGCTCCGGCGACGGCAGGGTCGACGGTGGGGAGGAAGTGGTCTCCGGGAGCAGCGGTGGGCACGGCCGCCGGAGCCTAGCACCCGACCCCCGGCTCGGACCAGGCCCATGCGAACCCACGCGACGGGGGCGGCCCCCCTTGGGAGGCCGCCCCCGTTCGCGTTCGAACTGGTGTCCGCTGCGGCGCTACGCCACCGCGTTGGGCACGGTGAAGATGTCGGTCTGGCCGTGGGGCGACGGCAGCGTGTTCCGCCCATCGGTCCACACCGGGTACTCGAGGACCTGTGTGTTCACGCCCGCGGCGAGCCCGATGTAGTCGCCGATGAACGCCCCGGAGGAGAAGAACCCGGCGTTCGGGTCCCACGACTCGGTCGACAGGTTGTCGTTCGGGCCCCAGACGTGGGTGTCGGACGTCACCGCGTGGAACGTCTCGATCAGCACGTCGCCGGGGTCGTTCCGGTTGTCGAACCAGATCGCGTGGCTGGCGCCGGCCTCGTCGACGGCGAGCCACGGGAGGTACTGGTCCTGGAGGGCGGGGTCGCCGCTCCCGTCCACCGAGACGAACCGCATGTGCTGCCACGTGTCGCCGTAGTCCTGCGACTCCGTGTACGAGATGTCCGCGCCGGTGGGCGTGCCGGTGAGTTTCCCGTTGCGGTTGATGTTGTTCTGCACGATGAACTCGAACGCCTTCGTCGTGTCGTTCCACACCAGCGGCGCCCCCGTGGAGGCGGGGAGCCGGGCGAACTTGTTCGGCAGGAGGTCGTGCTTGTTGGGGTTGTCCTTCCACTCGCCGGCCCGGTTGACCTGGATCACCGGTCCGAGCGTCCCGCCCGAGGACAGGTGGCGGAAGAGGATCCGCCGGTCGAGCGCGGTGTTGCAGTCCTCCTGCATGAACGTGAACCCGACCCCGCCCTGGTCGTCCACCGCGGGCTGGACGCCCTGGTTGGCCGAGCGGCTCACGCCGTCGTCCCCGGGGAGGTCCGGCATGAGGCCCATCGAGGTGAACGTGGTGTCCCGGAGGTCGCCGTCGTCGTTCACGTCGACGTCGTCCGTGTAGGAGACCTGGCCGGGGCAGTAGTCGCTGAACCCGTTCGGCTCGAGGTGGAACTTCACGTACGTCACGTACAGCCGCCCGTAGTGCGGGCTGGTCGGGAAGTTGTCGACCGCGAGCTGCTCCTTGTCGTAGAACACCGACGGGTCCACGGAGCCGTCGGCGGCCACGTTGCCGATCGGGGTGGCGGCGTACCGGAAGCCCGTCCAGTGGTCGCCGCCGTCGCGGGACTCCGAGACCTGGACCAGCGATTCGGGGTGGGCCCGCATGAAGCACAGCTGGGCGATGTAGAACACGTGGTCCCGTGCGCTGTACGCCACCGCCGGGTCGCCCCCGCTGCAGAAGTCCCCGGTCTGGGGCACCCTGGGGACCAGTCGCTGGCTCTTCCAGGTGTTGCCGCCATCATGCGTCGTGCCGATCCACACCCCGCCGTCGACGTAGTCGTTCGAGTCCGCCACCGCAGTGAGCGGGTCGTCCTCGCTGTAGGCCACCTGCGTCTCGTTCTGGGGGAGCGGCGGGTCGGTGTCGTCGTTCATCTGCACGTTGGCGCCGGCCGCCGCGCCGACCTCTCCGCGAGAGGCCACCCGGTTCGACGGCGATGTGGAGTTGATCACGCCGGCCTTCAGCGTCGCCCGTACGGTGCCGTCGAGGCCGCCCGGATAGCTCCGGACGTGCTTCACCCACCTCGGGACGTACGTGGACCCGGACGCGGCCCCGACCATCGTGAGGGTCATCGCCGCGATGACCGCGAGGACCACGCCCGCATGCAGCGCTCGTCGCATTCCCGCTCCTTTCGCTCAGGGGGAGCTCGCCCCACCGTATGAGGCGCCGACGCAGCCTCCGCCGTTTCGGAGAAGTCCGTCAAATCGGGCGTTGACCTGTGGGGGAACGGCAGAGCGACCATCGCCATCGCCGCTCGTGCCGTGGTCGCGGGCGCGGTCTATGCTTCCGCCATGCCGGTCGTCCGATGGCTGTCGTGTGCCCGGTTCGCCCCCCCGGCCCACCGGAGCTGAGGTCGAGGCTGCCATGGCGGACGTCAGGCTGGGGGAGATCCTCGAGGATTCCGACGGGCGGGAGGTCAGGCCGCTGCGGCCGCCCCGGGGGCCGCGGACCCTCCGGACGGACCGATGGTGGGCATTGCCCCTGGTCACCGCCGTGGTGCTGCTGGGGTTCGTGGCGTACGGGAGCTGGGTGGCGTTCCAGAACGCGAACTACTACGCGGACCCGTACATCTCGCCGTTCTACTCGCCGTGCCTGGTGGGGACGTGCCTGCATCCCACGGCGTCCTTCATCGGGTCGTGGTGGAAGTGGTCGCCGGCCCTGCTGATCCTGCCGTTCCCCCTGCTGTTCCGGCTGACCTGCTACTACTATCGAAAGGCCTACTACCGTTCGTTCTGGTGGTCGCCGCCGGCCTGCGCCGTCCGCGACGCCCGGTTCGGATACTCGGGCGAGACCCGGTTCCCGCTGATCCTGCAGAACGTCCACCGCTACGCGTTCTTCCTGGCCCTGCCGTTCCCCGTGTTCCTCACCTGGGACGCGATCCAGTCGTTCTCCTTCCCCGACGGGCTCGGGATGGGGCTCGGGACGCTCGTGCTGCTGGTGAACGTGTTCCTGCTTTGGGGGTACACGCTGTCGTGCCATTCGTGCCGCCATCTGGTGGGCGGCCACGTGGATCAGTTCTCGAAGGCCCCCGTCCGCCACTTCCTGTGGCGGCGGGTGTCGTGGCTGAACGTCCACCACGCGCGGTGGGCGTGGGCCAGCCTGTTCAGCGTGGCCATGGCCGACCTGTACGTCCGCCTGGTGGCGAGCGGGACGATCAACGACGTGAGGTTGTTCTAGTGGGGGTCCGGGGGGCTCAAGAGCGAGGCCGGATGGAGAATCGGGATTGGCCGGCACAGCCGAGCGTTCGCCCCCCGGTCGGAGAAGAGCGTTGAGCGAGTACGAGAGCCACGAGTTCGACGTCCTGGTGATCGGCGCCGGAGGCGCGGGCCTCCGGGCCGCGGTGGAGGCCATCGCCGTGGGGGCCCGGACAGCCGTCATCTGCAAGTCCCTGCTGGGCAAGGCCCACACGGTGATGGCGGAGGGGGGGATCGCCGCGGCCCTGGGCACGGTGTACCCGGAGGACGACTGGAAGGTCCACTTCCGGGACACCATGCGCGGCGGCAAGATGCTGAACAACTGGCGCATGGCGCAGATCCACGCCCAGGAGGCCCCCGAGCGCGTGTACGAGCTGGAGGAGTGGGGGGCCGTGTTCGACCGGACGGACGACGGCCGGATCCTCCAGCGGGACTTCGGGGGCCACCGCTATGCGCGCCTGGCCCACGTGGGGGACCGCACGGGCCTGGAGCTCATCCGGACCCTCCAGCAGACCGCGGTGCACCGCCGGGCCGAGGTGTTCATGGAGTGCACGGTGGTCAACCTGGTCACGGACGGCACCCGGATCTCCGGCGCGGTGGCGTACCGCCGGGAGACCGGCGCGTTCCTGGTGTTCCGGGCCAAGGCGGTCGTCCTGGCCACCGGGGGCATCGGCAAGGCCTACAGGATCACGTCGAACTCCTGGGAGTACACGGGCGACGGGCACGCCCTGGCCCTGTGGGCGGGCGCGGACCTCATCGACATGGAGTTCGTGCAGTTCCACCCCACGGGAATGGTGTGGCCGCCGTCGGTCCGCGGGATCCTGGTCACGGAGGGCGTCCGGGGGGACGGCGGGATCCTGCTGAACTCCGAGGGCCGGCGGTTCATGTTCGACTACATCCCGGAGATGTTCCGGGGGGAGACGGCCGACACGGAGGAGGAGGCCGACCGCTGGTACGCGGACAAGAGCGTCCGGCGGACCCCCGACCTCCTGCCGCGCGACGAGGTGGCCCGGGCCATCAACACGGAGATCAAGGCGGGGCGGGGGACCGAGCACGGCGGCGTGTTCCTGGACATCGCCTCCCGGCGCCCGGCGGAGGTCATCAAGCGCAAGCTCCCCGGGATGTACCACCAGTTCAAGCAGCTGGCCGACGTGGACATCACGAAGGAGCCCATGGAGATCGGGCCCACCTGCCACTACATGATGGGCGGGGTCCGGGTCGACGCCGAGACGGCGGCCGCGACCATCCCCGGGCTGTACGCGGCGGGCGAGGTGGCGGCGGGGCTCCACGGCGCGAACCGCCTGGGGGGGAACTCGCTGTCGGACCTCGTGGTGTTCGGGCGGCGGGCCGGGATGGCCGCGGCCGAGTACGCCCTGGGGGTGGAGGGGCAGTTCGTGATGGACCCCGCCGAGGTGGACCGGATCGCGGCCGACGCCGTGGCGCCGTTCGAACGCGACCGGGGCGAGAACCCGTACGCGATCCAGCGGGACCTCGAGGAGTGCATGCACACCCTGGTGGGGATCATCCGGACCGAGGCGGAGCTGAAGCAGGCGCTCGACGAGATCGCGGCGCTGAAGGAGCGCGCCGGGCGGGTGGCCGTGGAGGGCAACCGGCAGTTCAACCCGGGGTGGCACCTGGCCATGGACCTCGCGCCGATGCTCGCGGTGTCCGAGTGCATCGGGCGGGCGGCGCTCGAGCGGAAGGAGAGCCGCGGCGGGCACACCCGCGACGACTACCCGGACACGGACCCGGAGTTCGCGAAGGTGAACGTCCGGATCCACCGGAACGGAGAGGGCAACGGCGTGAGGGTGGACCAGATCCCGCTGCCGGAGATGCCGGCGGAGCTCGCAGCGCTGTTCGAGGAGCAACACTGATGGCCGACCAGACGGTGACCATGCGGCTGTGGCGGGGCGACGCCGAGCAGGGTGAGTTCCGCGATTATCAGGTGGATGCCCAGGAGGGCGAGGTGGTCCTCGACGTCATCCATCGCATCCAGGCCACCCAGGCCGGCGACCTGGCGGTGCGGTGGAACTGCAAGGCCGGCCGGTGCGGGTCGTGCAGCGCCGAGATCAACGGGAAGCCCCGGCTGCTGTGCATGACGCGCATGAACCTGTTCGAGCCGGGGGAGCCCATCACGGTGACCCCGATCAAGGCTTTCCCGCTGATCCGGGACCTGGTGACCGACGTCTCGTTCAACTACGAGATGGCCAAGAAGGTGCCGGCGTTCGCGCCCCGGGCCAAGGACCCGAAGACCGAGGCCGACGGCCACTACCGGATGGCCCAGCGGGACATCGAACGGGTCCAGGAGTTCCGCAAGTGCATCGAATGCTTCCTGTGCCAGAACGTGTGCCACGTGATCCGGGACCCCCACGTGACCGAGCGGGCGTTCGCCGGCCCCCGATTCTTCGTGCGCTACGCGGAGCTGGAGATGCACCCGCTCGACACCAGCGACCGCCGCGAGCTCCTCCGCCAGCGCATGGGCCTCGGCCTCTGCAACATCACGAAGTGCTGCACCGAGGTCTGCCCGGAGGAGATCCACATCACGGACAACGCGATCATCCCGCTGAAGGAGCGCGTGGTCGACAAGCGCTACGATCCCATCCGCCGCGTCGCCCGCCGCCTCCGCCGCCCGAAGCCCGCCGAGCCTCCTGCCCACCCCGGGTCCTGACCCGGCTACTGCGGACCGGCGGTCTCGGGTTCGCCGACGATGTGGGTGACCGGCAGCTGGAACATCGCGGTGACTCGGCTGAGCACGTCCCGACGGAGCCATCGGGAGCGGCCCGAGGGCAGCGTCGACAGGATGATCTCGTCGAAGTGCCCGGCCCGGAGCGCGTCGCCGATCGCCTGCACCGGGTCCGCGTCGCCGACCTCGCCGTCGGCCTCGGCGCCCAAGTCCCGGAACCGTTCCAGCGCCCGGTCCAGCCGCTCCTGCGCGACGGACCTCGCCTCGCCCTCCACCCACGTCGCGTGCTCGCGCGGGGGAGTGGCCGGCACGACGACGTGGAACGCGCTCGACCCCGCGGCGATGCGCTCGCGGACCTTCTCGGCGAGCGCCTCTCCGCCGAGCGTCTGGTTGGCCACCACCAGGTAGCTAGGCATGGCGACCTCCTTCCCCTGATTGTCCGCCCCTTCGCCATGTACGGCGAATCCGAGCCTCGTGGTTCCGCCCGGAATCAGCGGGCCGGCGAGCGGGTGCGCCGGCCCGGTGCGTGTCAGGGGACGAGCCGGTAGACCGGCCCGTCGAGTGAGAGGGCGTACGTCTCGCCGTCCGCGTCCTCGCCGAAGGCGACCAGGTTGCGGACGTCGTCGTCGGAGATCAGAGGGGGCGCACGGTCCCCCCCATCGCGTTCCAGCCGTAGTTCTCGCCGCCGCGGGAGTCCGCCGGCTGCACGTCGATCTCTTCCCGGTCGCCCGATCGCGTAGGCGCTCGGGCCGGGTTCGACGCTGCCGTCCGGGAGGCGCTGCCGGATCCCGAGCATCTTGCCGAGGAGCACGCCACCTCAATTGCCTCTGGGACCCCGCGAATGTTCGACGACGGACCTAGGGTTGCATTGACGAGGCGTCGAGCCCGACGCCGATGACGCCCGCCACACGTGCAAGATCGAGGTCGAACGCGAGCAACGTCGCGCCATGCCGCCATCCGACCGATGCGATCATGCAGTCGATCATGCCGTGTGGCGTGATCCCTTGGCCCCGACATCGCCGATAGATTCGCGCCGCGCTTTCGAAGTCCGCCGCGGTGTCGAACGGGAGGAGGGCGAAGCGGGAAAGCAGACGCCGAAGGTCGTCCTCGCGTTCGTCTGAGCGTGCTCCCGCGAGCACCTCCATCATGATGGGCTCGCTGACCGCCAGATCGGCCCCGGTGTCGATGAGTTCCGTGAGCCGCTGATCCACAGCGCTTCCTGTCGCTCGGTCGAATTCCACCCAAGCGGATGTATCGACAAGGATCATGCAGTTTCGGGGCCTGTATCCGGCGGAGGCTCCGCGATCGCGTTCGCTCCTCGCATCGCCAGCGCTTCCTCACGGGTCATCGGCTGCCCAGCGAGGTGACGCAGGGCGAGCTCGACGGCCTCGCGCTTCGTCCTGACCCCGTATCGCTTCATGATCGTCTGGACGTAGGTGTCTTCGATCTCGATGTTCGTCCGACGCCGCATACACCAATCGTACACCACAGGCGCTGGAGGAGGACGCCGTGGACTCGGTGATCGAATGTCAACCCCAACCGAAGGGTCCGGCTGCGGCGCGCGAGCGCAGTAGACCCGAGGGCGATGCGTCCCGACGAGGACGCAGCGACGGTCCGCAGCGTCGGCGCGCCCACCGTGCGCAGCCCTCAGTAGTTGCCGAACAGCATCGCGCGCTTCACTTCCTGGATCGCCTTCGTGACCTTGATGCCGCGGGGGCAGGCCTCGGTGCAGTTGAAGGTGGTGCGGCACCGGAACACGCCGGACTTCTCGGCCAGGACGCGGATGCGCTCGTCGGCGCCCTGGTCGCGGGAGTCGAAGATGAAGCGGTGCGCGTTCACGATCGCCGCCGGACCGATGTACTCGCCGTCCCCCCAGAAGATCGGGCAGGATGTGGTGCACGCGGCGCACAGGATGCACTTCGTGGTGTCGTCGAACCGTTCGCGTTCCTCCGGCGACTGGCGGCGCTCCCGGTCGCTCACGCCCTCCTCGTTGATGAGGTACGGCAGGACCCGCCGATAGCCGTCGAAGAACGGCTCCATGTCGACGATGAGGTCCTTGAGGACCGGCAGGCCCCGGATGGGCTCCACCGTCACCTTCGGCGCCACCTGCTTCACCAGGACCTTGCAGGCCAGCTGGTTCTTGCCGTTGATGAGCATGGCGTCCGAGCCGCAGATGCCGTGCGCGCACGACCGGCGCAGGGCCAGCGTCCCGTCCTGGTACCACTTCACCAGGTGCAGGGCATCGAGCAGCCGGTCGGACGGCTCCGCGTCGACGACGAACTCGTCCCACCACGAGTCCTCCCGGACCTCCGGGTTGAACCGCTTGATCCGGATGGTCAGGCTGACCTGGCCGGTGACCTCCGGGCCGCCCCGCCGCTTGGCCCCGGGCTCCCGCGGCGGTCCCTCGGTCCACTCGGTCTCGCCCGAGCCCTCCAGCACGTCGCCGAGGCCAGGCTGCCTTCGCTTCCCCTTCTTGACCGGGGGGCTTACGCTCGGCTGTGCCGGCATCGCCTGTGCTCCTTCCGGCCTCGCTCTTGAGCCCCCCGGACCCCCCACTAGTACTTCCTCTCCATCGGGATGTACGGCCCCATCTTCACGTCCTTGTGCTCCAGGCGCACGGAGCCGTCGGGCTCACGGTACGCCAGGGAGTGCTTCAGCCAGTGGTCGTCGTCGCGCAGGGGATGGTCCTCGCGGTAGTGGGCCCCCCGGCTCTCGTCCCGGGCCAGGGCCGCGGCGGCCACGGTCTCCGCGACGTCCAGCAGGAACCCCAGCTCGACGGCCTCCATGAGCTCGGTGTTGAACATCCGGCCCTTGTCGCTCACGCCGATGCCCCCGTACCGGTCCTGGAGCCCGCCCAGGATGCCCTGGAGCTCCCGGAGGTTCGCCTCGTTCCGGACCACCCCGCACAGGTCGAACATGTGCTGCTGGAGCTCGAGGCGGATGTCCGCCGCCGGCTCGGCCGCCGGGCCCTCCCGGATCCGGTCGAGCATCTCCACGGTGGGCCCCTCCGCGCCCTTCGGCAGTGTCGGCTCGTCCACCGAGAGCGCGAACTCCGCCATGGCATGTCCGCCCCGGCGGCCGAACACCACGATGTCGAGCAGCGAGTTCGTTCCCAGCCGGTTCCCCCCGTGGACCGAGACGCACGCGCACTCCCCGGCCGCGAACACCCCCGGCACCGGCTCCTCGGAGGGGCCCACCACGACACGCCCGTCGACGTCGGTGGGGATGCCCCCCATCGCGTAGTGCGCCGTGGGCTGGATGGGGACGGGCTCGGTGGTCGGCTCCACGCCCAGGTAGATCCGGGCGAACTCCGTGACGTCGGGGATCTTCGTCTCGATGACCTCGCGCGGGAGGTGCCGGACGTCGAGGTGCACGAAGTCCTTGCCCTCCACGCCCCGGCCCTCCTTGATCTCCTGATAGATGGCCCGGCTGACCATGTCGCGCGGCGCGAGGTCCTTGATCGTGGGCGCATAGCGTTCCATGAACCGTTCGTCCTCGCCGTTCAGCAGGATCCCGCCCTCACCCCGGACGGCCTCGGAGATCAGGATCCCGAGCTTGTAGATCCCCGTCGGGTGGAACTGGTACATCTCCATGTCCTGCAGGGGGATCCCCCGCCGGTAGCACACCCCGGGACCGTCGCCGGTCAGCGCGTGGGCGTTCGACGTGATCTTGAAGATCCGCCCGTACCCACCGGTGGCGAACAGGACCGTGCGGGCCCGGAACACGTGGAGCTCACCGGTGGCCAGCTCGTAGGCCACCACGCCGCCGCACCGGCCGTCCTCGATGAGCAGGTCCAGGACGTAGAACTCGTTGAAGAACCGGACGTCGCGCTTGATGCACTGCTGGTACAGGGTCTGCAGGATCATGTGGCCGGTCCGGTCGGCCGCGTAGCAGGCCCGGCGGACGGGGCCCTCGCCGTGGTTCCGGGTGTGCCCCCCGAACCGCCGCTGGTCGATCCGCCCGTCCGGGGTCCGGTTGAACGGGAACCCCCAGTGCTCGAGCTCGATGACCCGGTCGATGGCCTCGTGGGTCATGATCTCGGCGGCGGGCTGGTCCACCAGGTAGTCCCCGCCCTTCACCGTGTCGAACGTGTGCCACTCGGGGTAGTCCTCCTCGACATTCCCCAACGCCGCGCACATCCCGCCCTGGGCCGCCCCGGTGTGCGAACGGGTGGGGTACAGCTTCGAGATCACCGCCACGTTGACGTGGTTCGAGGCCTCGATGGCCGCCCGCAGCCCGGCGCCCCCCGCGCCGACGATCACCGCGCTGTACGTGTGGGTGACCGTCACGTCGTCGGCGGGCCGAAGTTGGCGGCGTTGAACGTGAACACGACGACGGTCCCCAGTCCGAACAGGATCACGCCCACCACGTTGAAGAACCAGGTCAGGGCGAACCGGGCGGCGGGTCGGCGCACGTAGTCGAGGATCACCGTGCGCAGTCCGTTCACGCCGTGGAGAAGCGCCAGCGAGAGCATCAGCCAGTCCCAGGTCCGCCAGAACGGGCTGTCCCAGCGGACCTTCACGAACTGGAAGTCCACGCGTTCCACCCCGCCGCCCAGCACGTGCATGATCACGACGTGGCCCACGGCCAGGACCAGCAGAAGGATCCCGCTGATCCGCATGAACAGCCACGACCACATCTCGTAGCCGCCGACGGGTCGCTCCCGGCCCGTGACCGCGCCCCGGACCGTGGGGCCCTTGTACCGCGAGGGACGGGGATCGGTGCCGACGGCCATGGCTCAGAGATCTCGGAGGATGGCTCGGCCGATGACCCACGTCACCGGGACCATGGCGCCGATCACCACGACCAGCGTCCCGTACCACAGCCGGGCCTGGTACAGCGAGGCCTTGGGCCAGAAGTCCAGGAGCATGATCCGGATGCCGTTCGCGGCGTGGTAGATGACCATCCCCACGAGGACCAGCTCGAGGAGCTGGACGCCTGGGTTGTGGTAGACGGACAGCACCCGGTTGTATGCCTCGCGTCCCCAGCCCACCACCGCGGTGTCCACCACGTGGGCGAACAGGAACAGGATGATCCCGATGCCCGTGACCCGGTGCAGGACCCACGACCACTGGCCCTCGCGCCCCCGGTACAGGCGCCCGAAGTCGCCGGGCGCGGACGGCAGCCTGTTCCTCGTCGCCACGTCGAATCCCTTCCGGTTCGTGCCTGAACGGGCGCCGGCCCGGGTCGGGCGGCGCCCGGGGTCGACCGTGCCGGAGTCTACCCGCTCGGTTCGGTTCGAAGCTCCCACCGCCCGGTCTGGGGTCCGAGCCCCGAGTCCGGGGTCAGCAGGAGGATCGCCGGCCTGGTTCCGCTCGGGACCTCGAACCACAGGTAGCCCTTCACCGACTCGCCGGGGGCCAGGTGGATCACGGCGGTCGACCGGCCGTGGAAGACCGAGGCCGGGCTCGGCGCGTACCGTCGGCCGTGGGCGTCGACCAGGATGGCGCCGTTCGCCGGCGCGTCCTCGTAGCGGATCGATCCGGTGTTCTCGATCGTGAGCAACGCCGCGTAGTGGTCGGGCGGCGGCCGCCGGCCGGGAAGCGGGGAGGGGTGCGGGCCGGGCTCGAGACCCCGGAATGTCACGGTGATCTCCTCGCCCGGCCGGAACCCGGCCAGGGTGAGCGCCTCGCCCGGGGACGCCGTGAACGTCTCCGTCGGGCTGATGCTGGGGAAAGCGAGCGAGGGCGGCGCGATCGAGAAGGGCGGAAAGGACAGGCTCGGGACCACCGGGAGGCTCGGGTGCACGTTCCCGATGTCCTCGTCCCCGAACTGCTGGAGGAGCGCCCCCACCGCGAACAGCCCCCCGATCGTCAGGACCCCGGCGAGCACCCGGTTCACGGTCCGGCCCCGTCGGCGCTCCCGCTGGGGCCGGGGGGCGGGGCCCACGGGGAGCGGGTCGGGGTCCGGCGCGCTCCCCGCCGGGTGCTGCTGCGTGAGGATCCACGGCACGTGGTCGGCGAGGTCGGACACCATGTCGATCAGGGCCCGTTCGTCGGCGAGGTGCGTCACGGCCTCCTGGAAGGCCAGCACGTACGGCCCGGACACCTCGAACCGCCACCGGTGGTCGAGGCCGAGGAGCCACCGCTGGACGTTCGCGTCGACGATCTCGCGCGCCAGCTCGGGGTCGGTGCTCTGGACGCGCCACGAGTGGTCGAACTCCTCCCCGAACGAGACCTCCTGCGCCCCCCGGAGCTTCTGTTCGACCTTCGTGAGCTGCACGCCGTCGATCACCACGTGGGGGAGCGCCGCGTCGATCTTCGTGAGGGCCACCTGGTGCGTGTACGTGACGTTGCCGTAGCGGCTGCCGGGCTCCGTGTAGAGGAAGCGGAACAGGTACACGTCCCGGCCCCGCCACTGGCCGGCGTACACGTCGCCGATCCACCGCTTCACGCCCCACGACATCAGCGACAGCGGGAGGTCCACGAGGTCGAACGGGTCCTGCTCGGAGTACCCGAGGCCGAGGCGCAGGGCCACCGCCTGCTTCCTGCGGAGCCGTCGCTGCTCGAGCCGCCGGGTCAGGCCGACCACCGGCGGGAACTTCAGCCACATCAAGACGGCCCACAGGATCGCGAGCAGGGCCAGCGCCAGCGCGGCGAACCCGAACACCCCGACGATGATCGACCAGACCGATGCCTTCACCCCTCCGGCCCCCTCCGCGGACTCGACACCGGCCGACTCCACCACGACCGAGCGGGCCGGGCAACCGGCGTGGCCGGGCCGGGATCGGCTGGATCCGAGGATGGGGGTTTTCCCGTGGGGCTTCCGCATGGAATGATGCCGCCGTGGGGAGGGGATCGATGCGAAGGGCGGGGGGGACCATGCTCGCCACGTGCCTGCTCGCTGGCACGCTGGTCGTTGCGCTGGCCACGCCCGGGATCTCGGGGACGCGACACGGGGTCTTCTGGCTGAAATGCGCGTACTCGCACTCGGCCCCGGACGACCCCATCACCAAGCCGGGCCTGGCGGGGGGGAGCCACCTCCACGACTTCTTCGGCAACCGGTCCACCGGCGCGGACAGCACGGACGGGACCATGCTGGCCTCCACGACCACGTGCGGCGTGGGGAGCGACACGGCGGGCTATTGGTTCCCCGCGTTGCTGCGCGCCGACGGCACCGTCGTGGAGGCGCGGACCATGCACGTCTACTACTGGGGGGTGGTCGGCGCCACCGAGGCCTATCCCCAGGATTTCAAGCTCGTGGCCGGCGCCACCGTGGGGACGCCGATGGGATACCACATGTACTACTTCTGTCGCGGGACCCAGGGCGTTCACTACACGACGCTACCGGACTGCGGGACCGACCTGGTCCGTGACCATGTGGAGTTCCCCTCGTGCTGGGACGGCTCGACCTCGTACGACTCCACCGGCCACGTCGCCTATCCGATCCCCGGGACCGACGACTGCCCCGCCTCCAACCCCCGCCATCTGCCGCGGTTGATCCTCCACGTCACCTGGTCCATCCGGGATGCGAGCAACGCCCGGCTGGCGTCCGACGGCCCCGACGCGGTTCCGGGTTCCACGCTCCATGCCGACTTCTGGAACACCTGGAAGCAGCAGCGACTGGAGGAGCTCGTGGCCACGTGCATCAACGCCGACGCCAGCTGCAGGAACCTCCGCGAGGCCTAGCGGGGCCGCACAGATGGGCCCCGCGGCTCGGATGTCCGACGTTGCCACTACCATGGATTCGGCCTCCCGCGGAGCTGGGGGCCGTCCGAACCACGCCACGAACCATGCCGACCGATGCGGTGATCCGGGACCCTGACGGCGGGGACATGCGCCGCTTCTCTCCGCTCACGCGGGCCTGGTTCGGGGAGGCGTTTGCGGGGCCCACGGCGGCCCAGGCGGGGGCGTGGCAGGCCATCCAGTCCGGACGGCACACGCTGGTGGTGGCGCCCACGGGCTCGGGAAAGACCCTGGCCGCGTTCCTGTGGGCCATCGACCGGCTGGCCACCTCGGAGCCGGCCACCCCCGCCGGCCGGCTCCGCGTCCTTTACGTCTCGCCGCTCAAGGCTCTGGCGGTGGACATCGAACGCAACCTCCGGTCGCCGCTCACCGGGCTCCGGCGGGCGGCGGGGCGCCTGGGACTCCCGGTGCCCGATATCGAGGTGTCGATCCGGACCGGCGACACGCCGGCGGAGGACCGCCGCCGGTTCGCCCGGCATCCCCCCGACATCCTCATCACGACGCCGGAGTCGCTGTTCCTGCTGCTGACCTCGCAGGCCCGGGAGGCGCTGCGGTCGGTGGAGACCGTGATCGTCGACGAGATCCATGCGGTGGCCGGGACCAAGCGTGGGGCCCACCTCGCGGTGTCGTTGGAGCGCCTCGGGGAGCTCCTCTCCGGGGAGGCCCAGCGGATCGGGCTCTCGGCCACCGTCCGTCCGGTGGACGAGGTGGCGCGGTTCCTGGGCGGAACGGGGCGGGACGTGACCGTGGTGAACCCGCCGGCCGTGAAGCGGTGGGAGCTCTCTGTCGAGGTCCCCCTGGAGGACATGAGCGATCCCGGCGCCGAAGCGGAGCCGTTCGAGCCCCTGCTGCATCCGGACGACGATGACGTGTTCGGCCAGCCGGCCAGGACCGGTCCCTCGGCCATCGGAGGGCTGTCGGGGGTGTCCGGGCCGATCCCGGACGCCGAGGAGCGGGCCAGCGTCTGGCCGGCCATCGACCGGCGCCTGGTGGAGCTGATCCGCACCCACCGTTCAACGATCGTGTTCGCGAACTCCCGGCGGCTGGCGGAGCGCCTGTGCGCCCGCCTGAACGAGATCGCCGGGGAGGAGATCGCGCGGGCCCACCACGGCTCGGTGAGCCGGGAGCAGCGCCTGCTGATCGAGGAGGAGCTGAAGGCGGGCCGGCTCCCGGCGGTCGTGGCCACCTCGTCGCTCGAGCTGGGGATCGACATGGCCGCGGTGGACCTGGTGATCCAGGTGGAGTCGCCGCCCACGGTGGCCAGCGGGCTCCAGCGGGTGGGTCGGTCCGGGCACGGGGTGGGCGACGTCAGCCGGGGCGTGATCTTCCCGAAGTTCCGGGGCGACCTGGTGGAGTGCGCGGTGGTGGTCGAACGGATGCGGGCCGGGCAGATCGAGGCCCTGCGGTTCCCCCGGAACCCCCTGGACGTGCTGGCGCAGCAGGTGGTGGCCGCCGTGGCCATGGAGGACCGGGACGCCGGCGAGCTGGAGGCCATGGTTCGGAGGGCGGCGCCGTTCGCGGATCTGCCCCGCAGCGCCTACGAGGGCGTGCTCGACATGCTGTCCGGGCGGTACCCGTCCGACGAGTTCGCGGAGCTCCGGCCCCGGCTCAACTGGGATCGCATCGAGGGGAAGCTGTCGGCCCGGCCGGGCGCCCAGCGCCTCGCCGTGACCTCCGGCGGAACCATCCCCGACCGGGGGCTGTTCCCGGTGTTCGTGGCCACCGAGAAGGGCCCCCGGGTGGGCGAGCTGGACGAGGAGATGGTGTACGAGTCCCGGCCCGGGGACGTGTTCGTGCTGGGGACGTCGTCCTGGCGGATCGAGGAGATCACCCACGACCGGGTCCTGGTGACGCCGGCCCCGGGCCTGCCCGGGCGGATGCCGTTCTGGCACGGGGACTCGCTGGGCCGGCCGGTGGAGCTGGGGCGGGCCCTGGGGGCGTTCGTGCGAGAGCTGTCGGCGCTCGAGCCCCAGGCGCAGATGGCGCGCCTGCGGGAGGCGGGGCTCGACGACCTCGCGGCGAGCAACCTGGTGCGGTACCTGCAGGAGCAGCGGGAGGCGGCCGGGGTCCTCCCCGACGACCGGACCATCGTGGTCGAACGGTTCCGCGACGAGCTGGGGGACTGGCGACTGTGCGTCCACTCGCCGTTCGGGGCCCGGGTCCACGCGCCGTGGGCCCAGGCCATCGAGCTCCGGGTCCGCGAGCGTCTGGGGCTCGAGGTCCAGACCATGGTGGACGACGACGGCATCGTGGTCCGCCTCCCGGAGGCCGACGAGGTCCCGCCATCCGACTCCGTGCTGTTCGAACCGGAGGAGATCGAGGAGCTGGTCACCGACGCGGTGGGCGGCTCGGCCCTGTTCGCCTCGCGGTTCCGGGAGAACGCGGCCCGGGCCCTGCTGCTGCCCCGCCGCTCGCCCGGCAAGCGCACGCCGCTGTGGCAGCAGCGGCAGCGATCGGCCTCGCTGTTGCAGGTGGCGTCGCGGTACGGCTCGTTCCCGATGATCCTGGAGACGTTCCGGGAGTGCCTCCAGGACGCGTTCGACCTCCCCGGGCTGGTCGAGCTGATGGCGGCCATCCGGCGCCGGGAGGTCCGGCTGGTGGAGGTGGACACGGCGGTCCCGTCCCCGTTCGCGTCCTCGCTGCTGTTCGGATACGTGGCGGCGTTCATGTACGAGGGCGACGCGCCGCTGGCCGAACGGCGGGCCCAGGCCCTGACCCTGGACCGCCGGGTCCTGGCGGAGCTGCTGGGCCGCGACGAGCTGCGCGAGCTGGTGGACCCGGGTGCGCTGGGCCGGCTGGAGCTGGAGCTGCAGCGCGTAGTGGACGGGTGGAAGGTCCGCGGTCGCGACGGCGTGCACGACCTGCTCCGGACGCTCGGTGACCTCACCGGGGACGAGGTCGTGGCCCGAGCCGAGGACCCGGTGGAGGCGGCCGGGTGGCTGCCGGACCTGGAGGGCGAGCGGCGGGCCATCCGTGTTCGGGTTGCGGGGGAGGAGCGGTGGGCCGCGGCCGAGGACGCCTCGCGGTTCCGCGACGCGCTGGGAACCGCGCTGCCGCCCGGGCTCCCGGCGGCGTTCCTGGAGCCGGTGGACGACCCCGTCCGGGACCTGGTGGGCCGGTTCGCCCGGACCCACGGGCCGTTCGTCGAACACGACCCGGCGGCGCGGCTGGGGCTGGGCGTGGCCGTGGTGGCCGAGGCGCTGCGGCGGCTGGAGGAGTCGGGCCGGGTGGTACGCGGGGAGTTCCGACCCGGCGGCGGGGGACAGGAGTGGATCGAGGTCGAGGTGCTCCGCCGGCTCCGCCGGCGGTCGCTGGCGGCCATGCGCAAGGAGGCCGAGCCGGCACCCCAGGCCGCGCTGGCCCGGTTCCTGCCCGGGTGGCACGGGATCGGCCGGGGCGGCCCGTTGCGGACCGACGCCGACGCCGTCCTCCGGGCGGTCGAGCAGGTCCAGGGCGTGCCCATCCCGGGTTCGGTCCTGGAGCGACAGGTCCTGGCGGCGCGGCTCCCCGGCTACCGGCCGGCGCTCCTCGACGAGCTGTGCGCGGCCGGCGAGGTCGTGTGGGCGGGCCACGGCGCGATCGGGGCCGACGACGGGTGGGTGGCGCTGTACCTGGCGGAACGGGCCCCGCTGCTGCTGCCGGAGCCCGTCCCGGCCGAGCTCACGCCGCTGGCCGAACGGGTCCTGGAGGCGCTCCGGTCGCGGGGGGCCCTGTTCTTCCGCCAGATCGTGGATGCGGTGGGCTCGCTCGACGACCGGGAAGTGGTCCTGGCCCTGTGGGAGCTGGTGTGGGAGGGCCTGGTCACCAACGACACGCTCGGCCCGCTCCGGGCGTTCCTGGCCGGCGGGACCCGGGCCCGGCGGCCCAGCCGGCGAGCGGGCGCCCGCAGGCGGGGACCGGCGTTCCCCGCGCGGATGGGCCCGCCCGCCGCGGCCGGACGGTGGAGCCCGGTCCCGGATCGGGAGCCGAACGCCACCCGGCGGATGCACGCGACAGCCGAGCAGCTGCTGGCCCGCCACGGGATTGTGACCCGCCCGGCGGTGGCCGCGGAGCGGGTCGGCGGCGGGTTCGCCGCCGTGTATCCGGTGCTGAAGGCCATGGAGGAGTCCGGCCGGTGCCGGCGGGGGTACTACGTCGAGGGCCTGGGCGGCGCTCAGTTCGCCCTGCCGGGGGCGGTGGACCGGATGCGGGCCCTCGCGGAGCGGCCGAAGGAGCCCGAGACGCTGGTGCTCTCGGCCTGCGACCCGGCCCAGCCGTACGGCGCGGCGCTCGGATGGCCCGACCGGCCGGGGCGCTCGGATGCCGGCCCGGCGCGCGGCGACGGGACGGGTGGGGATCGTCCCGGCCACCGGCCGGGGCGCAAGGCCGGCGCCGTGGCCGTCCTGGTAGACGGGGTCCCCGCCCTGTACGTCGAGAAGGGTGGACGGACGGTCCTGTCGTTCACCGAGGATCCCGTGTGGCTGCAGGCGGCCGCCGAGGCGCTGGCGCTGGCGGTGAAGGACGGCCTGGTGGCCGGGCTCACCGTGGAGCGGGCCGACGGCGCCGGGGTGTTCGACTCCCCGCTGGCCGACGTGCTGGCGGGCGCGGGGTTCTCGCTCTCGCCCCGCGGGCTCCGTCTCCGCGGCTGAGCGCGCCGTGCCGGAGGGCGACGACGTCCACCGCCTGGCCCGCCGGCTCCACGCGTCCCTGGCCGGGCAGGTCCTGACGATGACCGACTTCCGGGTCCCCGCGCTGGCCGGCGCCGACCTCGCGGGCCAGCGGGTGGACGGCGTGGCCGCCAGGGGCAAGCACCTGCTGCTGCGAACGGACGGCGGGCTCACCGTCCACAGCCACCTGAAGATGGACGGCCGGTGGCGCCTGTACCGGCCGGGGGAGCGGTGGCGGGAACCCGACCACGAGGTCCGGGCCGTCCTGGCGACCGATCGTGCCGTCGCGGTGGGAACGCTCCTGGGGATCCTGGAGGTGTGGCCGACGAAGGAGGAGCCGCAGCGCTTGGGCCACCTCGGTCCCGACGTGCTGGGCCCCGACTGGGATCCGGACGAGGCCCTGCGCCGCCTCACGGCGGACCCGTCCCGGCCGGTCGGGGAGGCGGTCCTGGACCAGCGGGTCATGGCCGGTCCCGGGAACGTCTACCGCTCCGAGGCCTGCTTCCTGCGAGGCCTCGACCCCCGGACGCCGGTGGGCACCGTCCGGGATCCGGCGGCCCTGGTGGCGCTGATGAAGCGGCTCATGGAGGCGAACCGGACCCGGCCGGTCCGGGTCACCACCGGGGACACGCGACCCGGGCGGAACCTGTGGGTCTACGGCCGGGCCGGCCGGCCGTGCCGGCGGTGCGGCACGGCGATCGAGCGGATCACGCTCGGCGACGCCCCCGAGGAGCGGGTCGCGTTCCTGTGCCCGTCCTGCCAGCCGCCGTCCCCCGGGCCCTTCGAGCCTCCTCCACGCTTCGTCTCAGGGCCTCCATGAGGTCGAACACCGCGGGCTCCGGTTCGGCCCCGGCGGGAACGGGCGGGCGCTCCGGCGCCGGGCCGGCCTTCCCCCGGATCAGCTCGAGCACCCGTTCGCGGTAGGTGTCGGGGTACCGGGCGGGGTCCCAGTCAGTGGCCAGGGCCTCGATCAGCCGGACCGCCACCCGGACCTCCCGCTCCGACGGCTCCTCCATGGGCCGGACCCCCAGCTCGGAGGGGTCGCGGACCTCGTCCGACCGGAACAGCGTCTCCAGCAGGAGCGCGCCGCCGGCCGGCCTGACGGCGGCGACGTGCTCGCGCGTTCGCAGGACGAACCGCCCCACGGCCACCCGCCCGGCCTCCTCCATGGCCCGGACCAGCAGCAGGTAGGGCTTCTCCCCGCCCCGGCCGGGAACCACGTGGTAGCTCTTCTCGAAGTACACGGGGTCGATCTCGTCGAGACGCACGAAGTCCTCGATGTCGATCGAACGACTGGGCTCCGGGGCCAGCTCCTCGAGCTCCTCCGAGGTGACCCGGATGAACCGCCCCGGATCCACCTCGAACCCCCGGACGACCTCCTCGAACGCGACCTCCCGCCGGTCCGGCTCATCGGGTGCCGCCGGCGGCGGCGGCGGCGATGGCGACGGGACCGTGGGCATCGACCGCTCGGCTCGCTCCTCGCGCCGGGGCTCCTCCACCGGTCCCGGCTCGCCGGACGATGTGTCCGGGCCGACATCCCACAACGGGACGTCGGCTTCGTTCGCCACCCGGCGATATCGCACCCGCCGGCCGGTCCGGCCCTCGAACTGGTGGAACCGGACGTCGCGGGGGGTGGTGGCCCCGTACAGCTTCACGGGGATCCCCACCAGCCCGAACGAGAGCGTCCCGGTCCACACCGCCTGCGCCATGCCTCCGCAAGTGTCGCAGCCCGCCGCGAGCCGGTCCACCAGTTCCTTCCGGACACGGCGAGGGACCGGAGGATTAGCCTCCGGTCCCTCGGCCGCCGCGAGCCGAGGGTGCGGGCTACCCCGACTGCGAGGCGAGGAAGTACGTGTCGCCCCCGAACGTCGCGGTCACCGCAGTGCGCTTGGGCGTCGGGTGCTTCAGGACGGCCACGCCGTTCGCGTTCGTCACGGCGGTGCCGACCGAGGTGCCGTTCACGAAGAACCGCACGGTCCGCCCGGCCACGGGGACCAGGGATCCGGCCGCCTTCAGGGTGGCCTGCAGCGTCTTCGTCTTGCGGACGGCCGTGAGCGTGGTGGCGTCCTTCGTGATGGCGAACGGAGCGCTGGCCGACAGCCCCGCTCCCGACGCGGTCAGCGTGTACGCGCCCGGCCGCTGCGACAGGACCATTGTGGCCGAGGCCACGCCGTCGGAGCCCACGGGGGCCGTGACCGACTGGCCGCCGACGGTGAAGGTGACCGGCGTCCCCGTGTCGACGTAGTGCGTCACCGCCGAGAGGTTCACGGTCGTCGTGTAGGCGCCGCCCGCCGGAGTGCCTGCCGCCAGGGCGAGGGTCGGCGTGTAGGCCCGGGTCCCGGACACCTGGTTCGCCACCATCATCCCGGTGAGCCCGCCGGACTGGTTCGCGGTGAACGCCGCGTGGGCGAACCCGTCCCGGCCGACCGAGATGTCGATGAAGTCGAGCAGGCTCCGGTCGGCGCCGGTGACCGGAAGGCCGGTGGTGGCGTCGATGCAGAAGATGCCGAGCGTGCACACGTCGCCGGTGTGGATCGACGTGGGCGTCGCCCGTGTGACGTTCCAGGTCGGGGAGCCCGACAGCAGGTTCACGGACTGGGCCATGTACGCGTACCACACCGCACCGTCGCCGCCGCCCGGGGTGGGCTTGCCGTATGCCGTGGTCGGGATGACGTTCGAGGTGCGGATCCAGGCCACGTCGACCCGGCCGGGGTCGCCGACCGCGATGGCCGGGAAGAAATGGGTGCCGGTATCGGAGTTCACCTTGTACGGCGTGCCGGTCCCGTCGGTCTTGCCGTTCCACGTGGTCCCGCCGTCGAACGATGCCATGACGTACATGTCCCATTCGCCGGTCAGGTTGTCGGCGAACCCGACGTACGGGTTCCCCGCGTTGTCCAGGGTGAGGTCAGAGAACAGCCCGGAGGCGTCGTGGCCGATCCCGCCGTCGAACACCAGGTGGTCCGTCCAGGTCGCGCCCTGGTCGTCGGACCAGGCCACCCAGATCGTGTTGAACGTGTTGAGCTGGGTGACGTTGCAGCCGGTGGCCGCGTCCGTGGCCACGCTCCCGCCGAGCCAGGACACGTACACCCGCCCCGCGTGAGGACCGGCCTGCGCGACCTTGATGCCGCCGGGGATGCTGTCGCAGAACGTGGCGGCTTCGGCCTCCGGGGACGTGATGACGTCGACCGGTGCCCCGAACGTCTTCCCTCCGTCCGAGGACTTGTTCACCCACACCTGGCTGGGACCCCAGTCGTGGTACGAGAAATACACCAGCGCCTGGTCGGTGGTCTTGCCGGGCGGGATGTAGGCGTCTGCCCACTGCCGGTCCACCAGCGCCGGGTTGTTCGTGGAGTTCGAGCCGGACAGGAAGCCCGCGCCCTTGCTCCAGTGGGCTCCGCCGTCGAGGGACTTGTAGACCACGCCCTGGAGCATGTCGGCGTCGAACGTGAACCCGTTCAGGTTGCTCTCGTAGACGGCGCCCGACGCGTCGACGTTCACCGAGGTGTCGCCGCTCTGCGTGTCGGCCAGGGCCCCGGCGGTCCAGGTCTGCCCCTGGTCGGTGGAACGGTAGAAGGCCATCCCGGGGCCGCCCGGGTAGGAGTAGTACAGGTGCCCCTCGGGGCCGGTGGCGATCGACGGCTCGCCGCCGTTGTACGGGGCCACCTGGACCACCGACACGTCGCCGAACGTCCCGTTCACGGTGGCGAGCGCCGAGGCGGTGGTCGCGGTCCCGGCACCGGAGTCCGAGGCGGGGTGCTGAGCGGGGGCCCGGAACAGGGCGGCGGGCGCCGTCACCGTTCCCTGGGCCTGGGCTACCGGGATCGCGAGCAGCAGGCCGAACGCCGCCACATTCCGGGCGAGCGCGAAGAATCGTGTGCGCACGACGAAGTCCTCCCTCGTTGTCGGGAAACCGAACGTTTCGCGGATGGTGCGGGCACTGGCTCGGGCGCGGCGGGCGCCGCGACCGTCTACGGGGCGCTTGCGGTGGTGTTCGCCAGTGGCTCCTTTCCCCCTCTGATCCCCCTCGAGCTGACCAAGCGAATTCGGGCTGCGCGCCACTGATTCCCTTGCAGGGGAATGGCGAAACGTTGCGGCGCCGGGTTTTGGCGGGGTCAGCGCAGCCGGAGGGCCACCATCACGCCGTCGCGGGTGGGGACGATCGTGGACAGGTACCGCTCGTCCCGGGCGATGGCGTCGTTGTGACGGCGGATGGCCTCGGTCCACTCGGGCCGGGAGTCCTCACCGACGTCGGGGTGGCCCGTGACGCGGCCGGACCACAGGACGTTGTCGCACAGGTACAGCCCGCCGACCCGGATGCGTTCGCGGGCCTCCTCCCACGCCTCGGGGTAGCCGTGCTTGTCGATGTCGCAGTACACGACGTCCCATTCGCCGCCGGTCTCGCGCAGGGCGGTCACGGCGTCCCCGACGTGGAACGTGACGGAGGAGTCCAGCCCGGCCCGGCCCAGGTAGTCGAGGGCCCTGCGTTCGTTCTCCGGGTTGCCGTCGGTGAGGTGCAGTTCTCCGTCCGGCCCCACCGCCCGGGCGAACCAGTACCCGCTGTAGCCGAACCCGCTCCCCAGCTCGAACACCCGCCGGGCCCCGATGGACCGGGCCACCACCTCGAGGGTCACGCCCACGAGCCGCCCCACGATCGGGAACCCGCGCTCCTTCCCCTCGGCCTCCATCTCCAGCAGCACCGGCTCGTCGTGGCGGGCCTCCAAACCGCGCATGTAGTCCTCCACGGCTGGGTTCACGATGTCCACGGCGTCTCCTTCGCGGTCGGGAAGCCCTGACCCTACCCCCGGGCCCCCGGTGGGTGGTACAACACGGCGCGATGACCGACCTCGCGCCGGGAACACAGCTGGGTGGGTACCGCATCGACTCCGTCCTCGGCCGGGGCGGGATGGGCGTCGTGTACCTGGCCCAGCAGCTCGCCCTGGGGCGGCGGGTGGCCCTGAAGGTCATCAACCCCGACCTCTCGGACGACGTCGAGTTCCGTGACCGGTTCTCGCGCGAGGCCCAGCTGGCCGCCTCGATCGACCACCGCCACATCATCCCGGTCCACGACGCGGGGGAGGCGGGTGGCCGGCTGTACATCTCGATGCGGTACGTGCGGGGACGCGACCTGGGGGCCGTGCTCGCCCAGGAGGGGGCCCTCTCGCCCGAGCGGGCCCTCGCCATCCTGGGCTCGGTGGCCGACGCGCTGGACGCGGCGCACGCGGCCGGGCTGGTCCACCGGGACGTGAAGCCGGCGAACGTCCTGATCGAGGACGGCCCCGGCCAGGAAGCCGAGCGCGTCTACCTCACCGACTTCGGACTGACGAAGCGGGTGGACGTGGAGAGTGGGCTGACCCGGGCCGGGATCTTCGTGGGGACACCCGACTACGCTTCGCCGGAGCAGTGCGCGGGGAAGCGCGTGGACGCCCGGACCGACGTGTACTCGCTGGCCTGCGTCCTGTACGAATGCCTGACCAGCGACACGCCGTTCCCCCGCGATAGCGGTGCGCAGGTCATGGCGGCCCACCTGCTGGAGGCGCCCCCGAGGGCCTCCACCGCCCGGGCCGGGCTGCCCTCGGCGCTCGACGACGTCCTCCTCAAGGCCCTGGCCAAGGACCCCGAGCAGCGGTTCGACACGTGCAGCGAGATGGTCGACGCCGCCCGCGCGGCCCTCTCGGCGAAGGGACGGACCGTCGTCGCGCCGCCCCCGCCGATGCCCGGAACGCCGGGGCCGCAGACCGCGCCCGCCGGCCCTGTCCCGGCCGGCGTTCCCACCGGAGGCCCCGCCGTGGCACCGGCCGGTTCGAGCACCGTTCCCGGGCCCCGCGCCGGGCCGGGGCCCGGATCGAGGCGCCGCTGGTGGCTCGTCGCCGCGGTGGTCGCGGCCGTGCTGGTTGTCGGGGGAGTGGCGCTCGCGATCGCCCTCAGCGGCGGCTCGAAGCCCGGCCCGGGTCCCAGCGTCAGCTCGAGCGGCGGCCCGGCCACCACAGCGCCGCCCACCACGTCCGGGCCGACGACGAGCGTGGTCCCGGTGGGGACGGTGACCCCGATCCCGGCTGCCAAGCCGGTCGCGTGCGGCGCGTCGGTTCCGCCCGGTGCGGGCGACCCCAAGCCGCAGTTCTCGGCTCCGCCGCCCCTGCAGATCGACAAGGCGACCACCTACACGGCCACCGTGCGGACATCCTGCGGGACCATGGTGATCGAGCTGCTGCCGGACACCGCCCCGGAGACGGTGAACAGCTTCGTGTTCCTGGCGGAGCACGGGTTCTTCGACGGCATGTACTTCCACCGGCTGGCCGACGAGATCGACGTCGTCCAGGGCGGCGACCCGACGGGGACCGGGAGCGGCGGGCCCGGGTACACCCTCCCCGACGAGCTGCACGGGGACGAGTCGTACCGGCCCGGGATCCTGGCCATGGTGAACACGGGCCAGCCACACACGGGGGGGAGCCAGTTCTTCATCATCAGCGGGCCCCAGGGCCGCCGGCTCGACTCGAACAACGTGTACACGGTGTTCGGCCGGATCGTGTCGGGCCTCGACGTGGCCAGGACGATCCAGGCCGTGCCGGTGGAGGGCTTCGCGGAGGGGGACCCGACCGCCGACGGGCGGCCGGCGCAGGCCGTCTACATGGAGAGCGTGACGATCTCCCGTCAGCCCCGGACCCCGTCCAGCAGCGGGCCGCAGGTGGTCACCATCGAGGAGTACGTCAACCAGGTTGACGACCTCCTCAGCGAGTCGAACAGCTTCCGCCAGCAGCTGGTGACGGCCGTCGGGAACGCGTCGAACGGGACACCCGAGGAGCAGAAGGCAGCCCGGGAGACCGTTCGCAGTGTGATCGATGAGCGGCGATCGGCGCTCCAGCGGGTGACCACATGGCGGGTCCCGGTGGAGGCCCAGGTGACGAACGACCTGCTGGCCCAGGCCTTCCGGGACTCGATCGCCGACGACCTGGACTACGAACGGCTGGTGCAGGCGTTCATCGACGACGACCAGGCGGCCGTGGACGACGCCCTGCAGGCCCTCAGGGACCACCGGGCCGCGGCCACGGATCCGGACAAGGACGCGTTCGTCCGGAGCTTCAACACGCTCCGGGCCCGGGTGGGGCTGGAGCCCCTGCCCCCCGACTTCCGCTTCTGACGCCCGGGCGCGGCGCGATGGGGAGTCACGGCAGCCACCGGGCCCCCCGCCGGGCAGGCCGCACGGCGCTGGCCCTGGCAGCCGCCGCGGTGCTGGTGGCGGCGGGGTTCGTGGGAACGAAGGCCGTCCTGGACCGGGGGAGCTCGCCGACGGCCACGCCACCCGGTCCGGCCTCCCCCTCGCGGTCGTCACCGGCGTCCCCAGCCGAGACCGGCACGCCACCGTCCACAGGGGCGCCGTCGACGCCCCCGGCCACCACCTCGCCCCCTGTCGCCACGTCCCCGGGGGGGACGCCCCGGCCGGACGTCGACGGGCTTCGGCCCCCGATCGTCCAGGAGCCGATCCCGTTCCCACCCGAGCGGGTGCGGGAGATGGCGGCGTACTCGGAGCGCCACTACGGCATCTCGAGCGCGGACCTCACCCATCCGGAGGTGATCGTGGAGCACTTCACCGGCGGGACCTCGTTCACCTCCGCGTGGAACACGTTCGCGTCGAACGACCCCCACCTCGACGAGCTCCCCGGCACGTGCGCGCACTTCATCATCGACACCGACGGGACCATCTACCAGCTGGTGCCGCTCTCGCGGATGTGCCGGCACACGGTGGGACTCAACTACACGGCTTTCGGGATCGAGGACGTCGGGCAGAGCGACCAGGAGGTCCTGGACGACCCGGCGCAGCTCCGTTCCATGCTCCGGCTGACCCTGTGGCTGATGGCCCGGTCCCACATCTCGGTGGGAAACGTCATCGGGCACAACGAGAGCCTGACCAGCCCGTTCCATCTCGAGCGCTTCGCGCCGTGGCGGTGCCAGACCCACCAGGACTGGAACCGCGAGGACATGGACGTGGTCCGGGCCCGCCTGGCCGACATGGCCCGGGAAGCCGGCGTTCCGGTCGGGCCGCCCGCCCGCCGGGTCACGCCGGACTGCTGAGGCTCGTTCGGACGGTTGTGGGTAGACTCGCCATTGACCCCGACCCCCGGAGGTGACCGCGGTGGATCCCACGAAGGACACGACCCTCACCGACGACGACATCGAGACGGTGTGGCCGGGTGAGGCCCCCCGGGCCACCGTCGGCGACGACACCGACACGGTGGACCAGTCCGACGACACCGACACGAGCGACACCGGCGACGACACCGGCGACGACACCGACACCCAGGACGCGGACGGCACGGACACCGCGGACCAGACCGACACCCAGGACGCGGACGGCACGGACACCGCGGACCAGACCGACACCCAGGACGCGGACGGGACCGACACGACGGGCACCGGCGACACCGACGGCACGGACTCCTGAGGCTCGGGACACCGGGCAGCCGGACGCGGGCGACGTGACCGGATGACCGCACCCTCCGGCGAGGAGTCCGAGCTCGAGCGGTGCGTGGGCGACACCCGATCGTTCCTGCGGGACCACTGGGCCTCGTGGCCCCTGCGCCGGGAGGGGGGCCGTCCGTTCGACGACCTGCTGTCCCTGGCCGACGTGGACCATCTGCTGACCGGGGCGTCCCTGCGGCTCCCCGCGTTCCGGCTGGTGAAGGACGGCGCCACGCTCCCGACCTCCGGCTACACGAAGTCCGGGCGGACCGGTTCGCAGCCGGTGAGCGGGATGGCCGACCCGCCCCGGATCCTCGAGCGGTTCCGGGAGGGCGCCACGATCGTGCTGCAGGGGATGCACCGGTACTGGCCGCCGCTGGCCCGGTTCTGCCGGGGCCTGGAGGCGGCACTGTCCCATCCGGCGCAGGTGAACGCCTACGTCACCCCTCCGGGCTCCCGGGGGCTCGCCGTGCACCAGGACTCCCACGACGTGTTCGTGCTCCAGGCGTTCGGCGAGAAGCGGTGGGACGTGTGGGCGCCCCGAGCCCTGGGCGAACCGATGCCGGGGCCGAGGGAGGACCCGGTCCTGTCGGCCACCCTCGCGCCCGGTGACGCCATGTACCTGCCCGTGGGCACCCCCCACGCGGCGTCCACGCAGTCGGTGCTCTCGGGGCACCTCACGGTGGGGATCCTGTCCACCACGTGGGCCCAGCTCGTGGGCGAGGTGATGAAGGGGCTGTCGGACGCGCCCGCGTTCCGGGAACCGCTCCCGGCGGGCTTCCACCGGGACCCCGAGGGGTTCGCCGCCGCGGTGAAGGACCGCCTGGGTGAGGTGGCCCGGTGGCTGGACGGCGTGGACGCCCAGGCCGGCGCGGACCGCCGCATCCGCTCGTTCCTGACCACGCGCCTGCCCCTGCTGGGAGGCGGGCTCGTGGACGTGGCCCGGCTGGACGAGATCGGTCCGGACACGCCGGTCCGGCGAAGGGACGGTTCGTTCTGCGAGCTGCGCGTGGAGGGCGAACGGCTGGTTGCGTTCCTGGGTGACCGCGAGCTCCGGATGCCGCTCGGCCTGGAGGCGGCCATGCGGTTCGTGGCGGCGGCGGCCCCGGGGTCGGCCTTCTCCGGGAATGACCTCCCGGGCCTGGCCGACCAGGAGAGCGCCGCGGTCCTGGTCCGCCGGCTGGTCCGGGAGGGCCTGCTCGGGCTGGCCGGGTGAGCCATCGGCGCTGATGGCGGGGCGTTCCGGTGCTCGGCGACGTCGCGGTCGCTGGGAGAGCCCATGTTCGCCACCGCGTCGACCGTGGTCCGGTGGCTGCTGGTGGAACAGCCGGGACCCTGGGGGGCGGATGCGGTACCCCAGAGCCGTCTCCCCCATGTCGTGTCCGCCACGCTGGTCGAACGGGCCGTCGCCCACCGCGTTCGCGTGGTGCTGATCCGCCGCCCCGGCCGGCACGTCCCGGACGGCATCCAGGTCTACGCGGCCCACGCCGGCGCGGACCGTCCCTGGCTGGAGCACGTGCACCTCCCGGAGGCCGGCGCGCTCCTCGAGCTCGACCTGTCCCGCCTGGCCCGGGGTGAGCCCCTCGGGGCCGGCACCCTCCAGACCGAGCCGGTCCACCTGGTCTGCACGAACGGCCGTCACGACACCTGCTGTTCCGAACGGGCCCGCCCCGTGGCGGCGGCCCTCCGGCACCGGTTCGGGGACCGGGCCTGGGAGGTCAGTCACATCGGGGGGGACCGCTTCGCCCCCACTGTCGTGTGCCTGCCGGCCGGCGTGTACCTGGGCCGGGTGGACCCGGAGGTGGCCGTCGGCGTGGTCGAACGGTTCGAGGATGGCCGGCTGGACCTGGCCCGCTACCGGGGCCGGTGCGCGTACGACTTCCCCACCCAGGCGGCGGAGTTCTTCCTGCGGGAGCGGCTGGGGCTCGACGGACTGGCCGACCTCCGCCTGGTGGACCGGCGGCGGCCGAGGCGCGGGCTGGTGACGGCCCGGTTCGAGGCCGGGACCGCGACCCACACGGTCACGGTGGCGGTGGAACGGGCTGCCGGGGAGCGGCCGCTGACCTGCCGGGTGGACGCCGCCGTGCGCCCCCCCGCGTACCGCCTGGTGTCGATGGAGGAGGTTCCGCCTCCGAACTGACGGGCCCAGTCGCGTGGGCAGTCCGTTCGGGCCGGGGGTCCGGGAGCGCGGAGGACGGCCCCCGCCCCGGCCAGTGGCTGGCCCGGCCGAACAGGGTCATCAGCGCCGGCACCAGCAGCGAGCGCACCACGAACGAGTCGATCAGCACGCCCACCGCCATGGCGAACGCGAACTCCCGGAACGGGACCAGCGGGATCACCGCAAGGAGGCCGAAGCTCCCGGCGAGCGCCAGGCCGGCCACCCCGATGGCCCGCCCGGCCCGCGGCGCGGCCACCCGGATGGCGTCCCGGAGCGGCCGGACCCTCGCCTCCTGCCAGATTCGGCCCACCACGAACACGTTGTAATCGGACCCCAGTGCGAGGAGCAGCACCGCCGTCGCGAACGGGACGTAGTAGGTCAGCCCGGGGTGTCCCAGCCCTGCCTGGAACACCAGGGTGGTGAGCCCGAGGGCGGCCGCCACCACCAGGGTGCTCGCCGCCAGCAGGTACAGGGGCGCGACGAGGGCCCGCAGGAAGATGGCCAGCAGCACGAAGTCCGCGACGAGCGCCGCGATCACGATGGCGCCCAGCGCGTCCACCGTCCGGTCGACGGTCTCCCCGGCCAGCGCGGAGTCCCCGGCGATCCCGAACGTCGCCCCCCCGAGGCCGGCCCGGTCGATCAGCGCGGGCATCCGGGCCCGGAGGTGCCGGAGGGCCTCCAGGCCGTCCGCCCCCAGGGGGTCGTCCGACAGGAGCACCGACATCCGCGCCGCCGACCCGTCGGAGGCCAGGAACACCTTCGGGGTCACGCGGGGCGGGAGGGTTCCGGGACCGATCACCCCCGCCAGGCCGCGCTCCCGCGAGACCAGCATGTTCAGGCGGGCCAGCGCTCCCGTGTCCGAGGTGATCCCGTCGCGCCGGACCAGGATCTCGCTGGGGGAGGTGACGCCGGGAGCGAAGCCCTGCCCCGCCGCGGCCGCCGCCCTCGCCGCCTCGGCGTCCTTCGGCAGCTCGTCGGGGAGGCTGATCCCAAGCCCCGCGTCGCGCAGGAAGCTGGCAGCGAACAGGAGCCCTCCCAGGATCACCACGGCGACCACCGCGGCCACCGGCTTCACGGTCACGGCGCGGACCACGGACGCGCGCCACGTCCGGGCCGCCGGCTGGGCCGGCGTCTCCGGGGCGGCCCGCGACTCGGCGTGGAGCGGCAGCGGCCGGGCTCCCCGGGGCGGCGAGACCGGCCGGGTCGCCGTCGGGAGGGCGGTGGGCCAGAACAGGGCCCGCCCCGTCGCCCCCATCACGGCCGGCACGAACGTCACCGAGACGAGCAGCCCGATGGCCACCGTGATGGCGAGGCCGGGCCCCAGGGCGCGGAAGAACGTCAGCGAGGTCATCACCAGGGCCGCCGTGGCCGCCACCACCACCATGCCGGCGGTGAGGATGATGCGGGCCAGCTCGCCGGTGGCGGACTTCGCCGCCAGCACCGGCGGACGGCCCTCCGCCAGCCGGGCCCGCATGCCGGACAGGAAGAAGATCGAGTAGTCCGTGACGATGCCCAGGAGGAGCACCACCACCAGCGGTTCGATCTCCTCCGGCACCGGGGTCCCGGTTCGCTGTCCCAGCCACACCAGGACCGGCATCGTGACCAGGTACGCGACACCGGCCGCCACGAGCGTGAGCAGGGGGGCGCCCACGGCCCGGAAGTGCAGCCCCACGATGAGCGCGACGAGCACGATGGTGGCCAGCTCGACCCACGGCAGCGCCATGCTCACCCGGTCGCCCTCCTCGGCCCTGGCCGGGATGGCGCCGGTCACGCCCACCAGGTGGTCGTCCGGCAGCGAGATCTCGGCCCGGGCGTAGTCCTCCGCCACGGTCCGCTGGGTGTAGATGTCGAGGCCAGGGTCGACGAACAGGTACGTCACCGCGGTGGTGGAGCTCTCCCGGGACCCCGGCATGAGGCCCGCCGTGTTCAGCATGGGGATCGCCCCCAGGATCTCGGGGTACCGGCCCTTCAGCTTCCCGGTGTCGAGGTCCACCGCCCGGCTGATCACCCGGGCCTGGGCGTCCCGCGAGAGGCCACCGGACGCCCGCTGCACGATCTGGATCCGGGAGAACAGCGGATAGTCGAATGCCCGGTTGATCTCCTCCTCCGCGGCCACCGCGGCGGAGTTCCGTGGCACGAGCGAGGACAGCGAGCTGCTCTGGGTCTCGTCCGTCGAGGGCAGGAACGTCGTGGCCAGGACGGCGGCAGCGACCCAGCCCAGCACGAACACCAGACGCAGGTGGACGATGATCCACGCGAACGCGCGGGAGAGCGGTCCCTCCCGCCGTGCAGCGGGATCAGGCGCGCCCCCTCCCGTGCCCGCCCGGGAAGATGGCGTGCGACTCACTGCACCGTAAGTTCCCCGGACGCCGCCGGCTCAACCCGGCGTGCGGGGCCCGACCGGCTTCCCGGGTGCCGTGGCGGACGCCCCACAGGCGGCAGGCGGTACCCTTCGATCAGCGATGGCCGAGGACGAGCGCGACGACCGGCGGGTGACCGACTCCGGGATCGAGGTCCGGGCCCTGTACGACGACGTGGAGGGGTTCGACCCGGCCCGCGACCTGGGGGCGCCCGGCGAGGCGCCGTTCACCAGGGGTCCCTATCCGTCCATGTATCGGGGCCGGCTGTGGACCATGCGCCAATACGCCGGCATGGGCACCGCCGACGACACGAACCGCCGGTTCCGGTACCTCCTGGACCGCGGCCAGACCGGTCTCAGCGTGGCGTTCGACCTCCCCACCCAGATGGGCTACGACTCCGACCATCCCCGGGCCGAGGGCGAGGTCGGCAAGACCGGCGTGGCCATCGACTCCATCGACGACATGCAGCGGCTGTTCGCCGAGATCCCACTCGACCAGGTCACCACGTCGATGACCATCAACGCGACGGCGGCCATCCTGCTGCTGCTGTACGAGCTGCTGGCCGAGGAGCAGGGCATCACCGCCGGGAAGCTGGGCGGAACGGTCCAGAACGACCTGCTGAAGGAGTACGCGGCCCGGGGGACGTACATCTACCCGCCGAAGCCGTCCATGCGCCTGATCACCGACATCTTCGCGTACTGCGGGAAGCGCATCCCCAAGTGGAACACCATCTCGATCTCCGGCTACCACATGCGGGAGGCCGGCTCCACGGCGGTGCAGGAGGTCGCGTTCACCCTGGCGAACGGCATCGCGTACGTCCAGGCCGCGCTGGACGCGGGACTGGGCGTGGACCAGTTCGGCCCCCGGCTTTCGTTCTTCTTCGCCTGCCACATGAACTTCTTCGAGGAGGTCGCGAAGTTCCGGGCGGCCCGCCGGATGTGGTCGAAGATCATGCGGGAGCGGTTCGGCGCGAAGGACCCCCGCTCGGCCATGCTCCGGTTCCACACCCAGACCGGGGGCGCCACCCTCACCGCGCAGCAGCCCGAGAACAACATCGTGCGGACCACGCTGGAGGCCCTGGCGGCCGTCCTCGGCGGCACGCAGTCCCTGCACACGAACTCGTTCGACGAGGCCCTGGCCCTCCCCACCGAGAAGGCTGTGAAGATCGCCCTGCGGACCCAGCAGGTCATCGGGTTCGAGAGCGGCGTGGTGGACAGCGCGGACCCCCTGGGGGGCTCCTACCTGGTGGAGTCGCTGACGAACGAGATCGAGCAGCGAGCATGGGAGTACATCGAGAAGATCGACGGGATGGGCGGACCAGTCGACGCCATCGAGGCCGGCTTCTACCAGGACGAGATCGCGGACGCCGCGTACCGGATCAACCAGGGCGTGGAGTCCGGCGAGCGCGTGGTGGTCGGCGTGAACCGGTTCGTGGACGCGGACCAGGACTCGGTGGACATCCAGACCATCGACGAGGCGGAGGTCCTCCACCAGGTCGACCGGGTCCGTGAGCTCCGTGCTTCACGCGACCAGGCGGCGGTCGACGAGGCGTTGCAACGCGTCGAGGACACCGCGAAGGGCGACGGCAACCTCCTGTACCCGATGAAGGACGCCCTCCGGGCCCGGGCCACCCTGGGCGAGGTCAGCGACGTCCTCCGCCGGGTGTTCGGCGAGTACCACCCCTCGCACTGACCCGCCGGTGAGCGAACCACAGGTCGACGGCCCGACGAATGGATCTCCCCGGCCGCCGCTCGCGTTCGACCGGGTGGCCGAGACGTACGACCAGACGCGCGGCGGGGAGGAGCGGGGCGAGCACTACGCCGACGCGCTCGGGCCGCTGCTGGACCCCGGATCGCTCACGCTCGAGATCGGCGTCGGCACCGGCATCGTCGCGATGGCCCTTGCCCGGCGGGGGTTCCGGGTGGCCGGCCTCGACGTCTCGCTGCCGATGATCCGGCGGGCCCGGGACCGGATCGGGGATCGCGTGGTCGTGGGCGACGCCCGGCGGATGCCGTTCGCGGACGCCTCGGTGCCTCAGGCCGTGTCGGTGTGGGTTCTGCACGTGGTGGGGGACGTCCCCCAGATGCTGGCAGAGGTCGCGCGCGTCCTCCGGCCGGGCGGCCGGTACGTCGTGGTCCCCGGCCAGATGCAGGCCAGGCACGACGAGATCGGCGAACGGGTCCGGGCCCTGGAGCAGGCGCTCGATCCGGAGCGACGGCGGAACGACTCCCCCGAACGGATCGCCGGCCTCGCTCCGGCGGCCGGCCTCCGGGTGGTGGGGATCCCCGAGCACACGTGGGAGTTCCATCTGGCGCCGGAAGCGGTGGCCCAGATGATCGAGGCCCGGTCGCAGTCGTACCTGTGGGACGTCGACGACGAACGGTGGCGGACGCTGGTCGTTCCCGTGATCGAGTGGCTCCGGTCGCTCCCCGACCCGGAACGTCCTATCGTTCGACGCTCAGACGAGCGGCTGGCAGTGCTCGAACGGACGTGAAGAGGAGGTCCCGAGATGGCCGACGAACGCGACGAACAGCTCGAGTACGGGTTCACCACGGCGGTGTTCGTGCTGGACCACACGGCGCGGAAGCTCGATGCCGAACATGCCGAGCGCGAGTTCGCCGACACCACGAAGGAGAACTTCTGGCGGATGTGGCCGGCCGTCCGGGACTGGGCCGACGAGCTGTTCCGGCAGATCGACGACGAACGGGGCCACATGGCGACCCCGGTGCAGGACGACGACTACGACGAGACCGGCGGCGGGGGATAGGCCCGGGGCAGGGCTACGCCTCGCCGAACACGATCACCAGGTCGCCCTCCACCACCCGTTCGTCGCGGGACGGGTTGGGGACGGTCTCGCCGCCCGGGCGGCGGAGCAGGACCGGGACGGCCCCGCCGGAGACCTCCCCGACCGTCCGCCCCGCCAGGGCCGATCCGGGCTCGATGGCGATCTGCTCCAGGCGGACGTCCCCCGCGGGCCCCGCGACGTCGAGGTAGTCGGTGACCTGCGGGTGGATGGCCAGGACGGCCATGTGCCGCCCGCTGGTGACGTACGGCGAGATCACGCGGTTGGCCCCCGCCCGCAGCAGCCGGTCGGGCGACTCCGGCTTGCCGGCCCGGGCCACGATGAAGATGTCGGGGTTCAGGGCACGCGCCGTGAGCGCGATGTAGACGTTCTCGGTGTCGGAGTCCACCGCGCACACCAGGCCGCGGGCGCGCTCCACCCCAGCCGAGCGGAGTATCGACTCCGACGAGGGCGACCCGATCAGGTGGGCCACCCCGTCGTAGCGCATGAGGTCCTCCAGCTCTTCCTTCTGGTCGACCACCACGAACGGCACGCCCTCCGACTCCAGCTCGCGCGCGACGGTCTGCCCGACCCGGCCGTAGGCGCACACGATGTAGTGGTCCCGCATCCCGTCGATCCGTGACTGCATCCGCCGTCTCCTCGTCGCGTGGAGGTACTGTCCCTCGACGAGCCCCGCGCCCAGCACCGCCAGCAGGATCAGGAACACGCTGACGCCACCCAGGGCGAGGCTCGCCGTGAAGATCTTCTCGCCGTCGGTCAGGGGAGTCTGGATCGAGAACCCCACGGTGGTGAGGGCGAGCGCCGTCTGGGTGACGGCGTCCACCACGCCGAACCCGAACAGCAGGTAACCCACCACCCCGTACGCGTAGACGAGCAGCACGCCCAGCACGGGGAGCCGAAGACGTCTCCGGAGCCCGTCCGACGATGGCATGGGCCCATGCTAGGGGCGGTCCGATCAGGTCGCCATCGAGACCACGGCGTGGACCGCGGCGGCCAGCCCCGCCACGGCGAACAGGCCGGCGAGCCAGCGCATCCCGCGCCGCCACGCGGCGGGGACGCCCGCCAGGCAGCCCAGCCCCACGGCGAGCTCGATCAGGTCGGTGACGATCCGGGGCAAGGAATGGGTCCTCTCGTCGTCGGCGGCGGGTGACGGTTCGGCCGGATGGTAGAGAATCGCGGTCCGGACGAGCGAAGGAGCGCCGATGGAGATCGGAGTCACCGGTGGGACGGGCGACGAGGGGTTCGGGCTGGCGCTGCGGCTGGCCCGGGCCGGGCACCACGTGACGATCGGATCGCGGGTGAAGGAGAAGGGCGAGGGGGCGGCGCAGAAGGCGCGCGACCTGCTCGGGGCCGAGGCCCCCGTGGACGGCACGGCGAACGAGACCCTGGCCGCCCGCGCCGATCTCGACGTGCTGTTCGTGACCGTCCCGTTCGCCGGGCAGGCCGACACGTACCGGGTGCTGAAGGACCACCTGCCGGAGGGACGCATCGTGTGCGACTGCACGTCGCCGCTGGCCACCGCGGTGGGGGGGCGGCCGTGGCAGGTGATCAGGCCCTGGCACGGGTCCGCGGTGGAGCAGGCCGAGGCCATCCTGGGGCGGGGCCGGATGCGCCTGATCAGCGGCTTCCAGACGGTGCCCGGGGACCTGCTCCAGGACCTCTCACGGCCCATGGAGGGCGACGTGCTGCTGTGCGGGTCCGACGCCGAGGCCAAGGCCACCGTCGGCTCGCTGGTGGAGGGCGTTCCGAACCTCCGGTGGGCCGACGCCGGCGAGCTGTCGATGGCCAGGGTCATCGAGCCGCTCACCGCGGTCCTGGTGAGCCTGAACCGGACGTACAAGCTCAAGGACACCGGCATCGCGCTGAGCGGGCGCGAGCGGTGGGGCCGCCCCGGTGCATGACGACGACGAGGCCCGCCTGGTGGAGATCGGGGACACCGCGCTGTATGTCGTGGAACGCGGCGCCCGGGGCGGGTCCCCGCTGATCCTGCTCCACGGCGGCCCCGGGGACGACCACCACGAGTTCGGCGACTACCTGGACCCCCTCGGCGACCGGTACCGCCTGATCCTGGTGGACCAGCGGGGCCAGGGCCGTTCCGGCGAATCGGACCCGGGGACGTGGACCCTGTACCAGATGGCCGCCGACGTGGTCCTCCTGGCCCGGTCCCTCCGCCTGGATCGGTACGCGGTGCTGGGCCATTCCTATGGCGCGTTCGTCGCGCTGCAGAACGCGGTGGACTTCCCGGGCCAGGCGTCCCAGTCGATCGTGTCGGGCGGGCTGCCGTCCGCCCGCTGGCTGGAGGACCTGGACGCGAAGCTGGCGGCATTCGAGCCGGAGGACCTCCGCGAGCAGGTCCAGCGGTCGTGGGAGAAGGAGAGCGACGTCCGGACCGAGGAGGACTTCGCTGCGATCATGCACGAACAGATGCCCTGGCACTTCGCCGACCCCCGTGACCCCCGGATCGCCGAATACGAACGGCGCTCGGCCGGCGCCCGGTACGCGCCGGACGTCCTCCGGGTGTTCGCTGCCGCGGCCTACGGCGGGATCGAGCTGGAGGACCGCCTGGCCGAGATCGCGCACCCCGTGCTGGTGCTGGCCGGGCGGCACGACCGGACCTGTCCGGTGGAGGCCTCGGAGCTCATTGCCCGGGAGATCCCCCGCGCCGAGCTGGTGGTGTTCGAACACAGCGGCCACATGACGTTCGTCGAGGAGCAGGACCGCTACCTCGAGGCCGTCCGGGACTTCCTCGACCGCCACACCGTCGAGGAGGACCCGGGCAGCAGCAGGCCGACCGACGTCGCCTCCGGATAGGTCGAGCGGCGACCCGGCTCCAGCGCTTCGGGGCGGGCACCTATCCGCCGGCGCGGACGATCCCGGACTCGTACGCGAGAACGACCGCCTGGACCCGGTCGCGCAGGTCGAGCTTGTTGAGGATGTGCGCGACGTGGGTCTTCGCGGTGTGCTCGTCCATGCCATGAATCCACCAGCCAGCCGGACGGCGCGGGCCCATCACGCGGGCGAATCAGGGCATGGACCTGCCGAAACGATCGCGGTGGCGTGTGTCGTGGTCGTGCGGACCGCGCTGTGGTCTCGCGCCGCCCAGCCCGGAAGCCTCGCTCGGCGCTAGGGCGCTCCGTCGCCGATCACGAACAGGGTCTGGTTCGTGTCGACGACCTGGCCGGGCTTGATCAGGACCTGTTCGACCACGCCGTCCCTCGAGGCCTGGATGTGGTTCTCCATCTTCATGGCCTCGAGGATGCAGACGGCGTCGCCGGCTGTGACGGTGGCGCCCTCCTCCACCAGGACCTGGAGGATCGTTCCCTGCATGGGCGCGGTGATGGCGTCGCCGCCCGCCGCACCGCCGCCGTGGCCGCCGGCGGCGGGGGCCTTGGGCGCGGACGTCCGGGAGTCGTCGTGGATCTTGACCGGGATCCGCCTGCCATCCACCTCCACCACCAGGGTCGTCACGGCCGGCTCGCCGCCGGATGCGGCCGCGACCGCCTCCCCAAGCTCAGGCCGGCCGAACTCTGGGAGCGTCGTCTCGGCCAGCGCGGCCTCGACGAAGCGGGTGTGGTGGGTGGCGTTCCGGAACTCGTCGGTGTCCAGCACCCACCGGTGGAACGGGATCGTCGTCGGGATGCCCTCCACGCCGAACTCGGCCAGCGCCCGGAGCATGCGCCGCCGGGCCGTCTCCCGGTCCTCGCCCCACGCCACGAGCTTCGCGAACAGCGAGTCGTAGTCACGCGGGATCTCCTTCCCCTGGGCGAACCCCGTATCCACGCGCACGAACGGTCCGCCCGGCGTGCGGTACCCGCTGATCAGGCCCGGTCCCGGGAGGAAGTCGCGGTAGGGGTCCTCGGCGTTCAAGCGGCACTCGATCGCGTGGCCCCGCGGCGCCGCGTCCACCTCGACCTTCTCCCCGAGGGCCACGGCGAGCTGCAGGGCAACGAGGTCCACTCCCGTGACCATCTCCGTGACCGGGTGCTCCACCTGGAGCCGGGCGTTCACCTCCATGAAGTAGAACGAGCCGTCGCGTTCGACCAGGAACTCGACCGTCCCGGCGTTCACGTAGCCGGCCTCCTTGGCGATCGCGAGCGCGGCCTCGCCGATCCGGGACCGGAGGTCGTCGTCGACGATCGGCGAGGGCGTCTCCTCCACGAGCTTCTGGTACCGGCGCTGCAGCGAGCAGTCGCGTTCGCCCAGGAACGACACGTTGCCATGGCCGTCGGCCAGGATCTGGGCCTCCACGTGGTGGGCCCTCTCGATGTACCGCTCCAGGTACACCTCGGGGCGGCCGAAGTACGCGCCGGCCTCCCGGGCGGATCGCTCCAGGGCCTCGGCCAGCTCGCCGGGGTCGGACACCACTCGCATCCCCTTCCCGCCGCCGCCGAACGCGGCCTTCACCGCCAGCGGGAACCCGATACGCCCGGCCTCCTCGGTGCCCTTCGCGACGTCCACGGGGTCGGGGGTGCCGGGGACCACAGGGACCCCGATCCGCTCCGCGGCCCGGCGGGCGGCGGCCTTGTCGCCCATCATGGTCATGGCCTCCGGTGGGGGGCCGATGAACGTGAACCCGGCATCGGCGACGGCCCGCGCGAAGTCCGCGTTCTCCGCCAGGAACCCGTACCCCGGGTGAACCAGCGTGGCCCGCCCCTTCCTGGCCGCCTCCAGGAGCGCCTCCACGTTCAGGTAGGACTGCGCGGGCGAGGGCGGACCGATCGCGTAGGCCTCGTCGGCCATCTCGACGTGGAGCGAGCTCCGGTCGGCCTCGGAGTACACGGCCACGGTGGGGATGCCGAGCTCCCGGCAGGTCCGGATGACCCGCACGGCGATCTCACCCCTGTTCGCGATGAGCACGCGAGGTTCGCCCACGACCGCCACAGCGTAGTGCACCGTCCCGGACGTTCCCTCGGCCATCTTCGGCCCCGGGAACGGAGCACCCCGGCCCCCTGGGAGAATCCGCCGGGAGGAACCGACCACGATGACGGAACTGAGCGAGGCGGAGCTCCGGCGTGTCCTCGGGGAGGCGGAGGTCCCCCCCGCCCCGGTGCGCTACGACGCGGTGACCGGGTCCACGAACGCGACCGCCCTGGAGATGGCCCAGGGCGGCGCCCCGGAATGGACGGTGGTCGCCGCCGGGCACCAGACGGCCGGCCGCGGGCGTCTCGGCCGGACCTGGGTCTCCTCGCCGGGCACGGCCCTGCTGTTCTCGGTGGTCCTGCGGCCGGACCTCCGACCGGAGGAGGCGGTGCTGCTGACCCTCCTCGCCGGGGCCTCGATGGCGCGCGCATGCGACGAGATGGGCGTCTCGGGCGTCAGGTGCAAGTGGCCGAACGACCTGCTCCTCGGCGAGGCCAAGGTCGGCGGGATCCTGGCCGAGGCCGCGGTGTCCGGCGGGGGGATCGAGCACGTCGTCCTCGGCGTCGGGGTGAACCTCGCTGTCCCGCCGGACACCGAAGGAGCGGGCGCCCTGCCGCGTGTGGACCCCGCCGCGCTCCTCCGCTCGTTCTTCGCCGGACTCCGGCGGGCGTACGGCCACGGCTCCGGGGGACGGGAGTTCGCCCGGCGGGTGCTTCGGGAGTACCGGCCCCTGTGCGCCACCCTTGGCCGGCGGGTCCGGGCCACGACCACGGATGGTCGAACGGTCGAGGGCACAGCGGTCGAGGTGGACGATGCCGGCGCGCTGGTGGTGGACACCGGCGAGGGACCTGCCACGGTGGGATTCGGAGAGGTCCAGCACCTGCGGTGAGGCACCTTGCTCGCTTCGCTCAGGGCGCCCCGCGACCGAGCCGAAGATCAGGGGGTGACTTCCCCGGTTGGCTCCCGTACGCTCCGCCTCGTGCCCCGCCGCTTCGTGTCGTCCGTCCTGGCGCTGGCCGTGCTCTCGATCGTGTCGCCCGCCGCGCATCCGGGCGGATCGGGCACCGCGGTGGGCACGCGGGCCGTCCCCGGCCCCTCGTCCCCGGCCCTCGCGGTGGCCAAGACCTCGAAGAACCCCTGCAAGGACGGAGCGCACTCCACCGCAGGAACGGTGTGGAAGCAGAAGGTCCGATGGCGCTTCGCGGCCTCGACCGTCCCCGACGGGCTGTCCCGGAGGGCCGTCCTCGATCGGCTCGCCCGCGCCGCGCACAACATCGTGGCCGGCCGGAACACGTGCAAGCTGTCCGACCAGATCTCGGCCACGGAGCGGTACCTCGGCCACACCACCGCGAAGCCGAACATCTCCTCCGACGGCGCGTGCGGGGCGACGGACGGCAAGAACGTCCTGGGATTCGGGAAGCTCCCGATGGAGGACCTCGCCCTGACCTGCTGGTGGACCGTGGGCGGCCATACGGTGGAGTCCGACATGCTGCTGAACAGCGAGTACGGCTGGACGGTGCACCCCGCATCCGACTGTGAGGACAGCTGGAGCGTGGAGGGAGTCGCCACCCACGAGTGGGGGCACGTGTTCGGCATCGCCCACGTGGCGGAGGCGACACACCCGCTGCTCACGATGAGCCCGGGGATCCTGCCCTGCCAGAACTCCGAGGCGACGCTCGGTCTCGGCGACGTCCGCGCCCTCCGCTCGCTGTACTGACCGCGCTTGCCCAGGGGGCGCGCGGGCTGCTACCGTCCGCGCGATGGCCTTCCCGAAGAAGCTCCTGACCACGGACGAGGAGCTCGTCCTCGACGCCCGTCCCCACTGGATCGCGCTGGTCGGGCCCGCGTTCGCCACGCTGGTGGTCGTCGTCGCGTGGATCTACTTCCTGGCGTTGGACCACCTCCCCGGGAAGGCGACGAAGACCAAGGATGCGTCCAGTTTCCACACGATCCTGTTCTGGGCGATCCTGATCGCCGGCCTGGTCGTGCTGCTGTGGTACGTCCTGCGAACGGTCGTCCGGTGGGCCACGTCGCACTTCGTGGTGACGAACGAGCGCATCATCCACCGTCAGGGCCTGGTCGCGAAGAACTCCATGGAGATCCCGCTCGACCGGATCCAGAACGTCCGGTTCCACCAGGGGGTGTTCGAACGGATGATCGGTGCGGGCGACCTGGTCATCGAGTCGGCGGGGGAGCGGGGGGACAACGTGTTCGCGGACATCCGGCGACCGGAGAGCGTCCAGAAGATCATCTACGAGCGCGCCGAGGTCCACACGATGAAGATGCAGGGCGGCGGCAAGGCCGAGGCCCCCCCGCCCTCCATGACCGAGGAGCTGCAGCGCCTGGCGGACCTCCGCGACCGCGGCGCCATCACCGAGGACGAGTTCCAGGCCCAGAAGGCCCGCCTCCTCGGCGGGAGCTGACCCCGTGGCCGGGCCCGGCCCGGGTGACCCACCGCTGCACTTCACGCTCCGAAACGGCATCCCCGTCCTCATCCGGCCGATCCTGCCCGACGACAAGGAACTCCTGGTGGACGGGTTCGCCCGGCTGTCCGAGGAGTCGCGGTACCGGAGGTTCGGCATGCCGGTGCGCCGGCTGACCGAGGACCAGCTCCGGTACCTCACCGAGGTCGACTACGTCGACCACATGGCCTGGGTGGCCCTGGACCCCGGACAGCCGGACCATCCGGGCCTGGGAGTGGCGCGCTACGTGCGGCTGGCCGCGGAGCCGGAGGTTGCCGAGGCCGCCGTCACGGTGGTCGACACCCACCAAGGCATGGGCCTGGGCACGATCCTGCTGGGAGTCCTCGCCGCCTCCGCGGTGGCGAACGGCATCAGGGTGTTCCGCGCCTACGTGCTGGAGGAGAACCAGGCCGTGCTCGAGCTGCTCAGCAGCCTGGGAGCCTACCCGGGCCGCGACGACGGCTCGATGCTCCGGGTGGACGTGCCCCTCCCGTCCGACCCCTCCGAGATCCCCGAGACTCCCACCGGCCACGTCCTTCGGGCCATCGCGAAGCGCCTCCTCCCCCCGCTCGACGCGCGGTACCCGGGGCTGGGGCTCCCGCCCGAACAGGGGTGATCCCCGCGCACGCGCCGCGTTTCCGCAGGTCGCACGTTTGAACGGGGGCGGCGCGGGGAATCCCATGTCCACTTCGCCCGGGGGGCGGACCGGACATCGGGCGCTCCCATGGGGGGGTCGCTCGTAGTGTGCAGGGCATCGGCGGGCCAGGGGTGCGGGATGGCCCGGACGGGGCCGCTGCGAGGGGGACTTTGGTCGTCAACCCCGCGCTTGGAGGTGCTGTCGCATGTCCGTGGCAATCGTTGCGCGGCGCGGAACCCGGGCGCTCGGCCCGTTGGGGCTGGCCCTTCTGCTGGCATTGGGGCTGCCGGCTGTCTCGGCCGGGGCGGCGCCCGGGGCCGCCGGGCGCTCGACCGTCACCAGGACCATCTACCACGGCAGCGCGTGGGGCTCGACCGTGGTGCAGGACCAGGCCATCACGTCGGGGCACAGCGCGCCGGTCACGCTGGCGTGCGTCACGCTCCCGGGGACCACGTACCAGAACTCGGTGGCGTCGGTGAACGTCCAGACGATGTTCCACACCGGCGAGGTCGTGGACACCGCCTCCGCCATCGCCCAGGGCGGGCTCCAGACGGCGAAGGAGACCTCCACCGTCCACAACCTGTCGATGATCGACGGGATGGTCAAGGCCGACTTCCTGAAGTCGGTGAGCAGGACCACGCGCCATTCCGACGGCTCGTACACGTTCAGCACCGTCGGGTCCCAGTTCGGGGGGCTCGTCATCAACGGCCAGGCCATGAACCAGGCGCCCGAGCACCAGATCATCGAGCTCCCCGGTCTGGGCCGGATCATCCTGTTCCAGCACGCGAAGTCGATCCGGGGAACGGTCGCGCAGCAGTTCGTGAACATGCTGACGATCGAGATACTCCACCAGAACGACCAGGGGATCCCGGTGGGGACCCGCATGGTGATCGCCCATGCCCTCTCCCGGATGTCGCGGGCGGCCGGGCCGCTGGGGGGGCGGGCCTGGGGCTCGCGGCTGAAGGCCGGCGACACCCTGGAGTCGGGGCCCTCGTTCACCACCTACCTTCCCTGCACCGGGACCAAGGGCGTGCTGCTGAAGCAGAGCGGCCTCGCGGCGAACCTCCCGGCGCCGATCAGCCTGGGGACCATCACGAACACGGCCCAGGGGACGGTGGGGCTCACCGAGACGAAGGGTGAGACCACGTCGTCGATCGCGAACGTCGACCTCGGCGACGGCCAGATCACGGCCGACCTCATCAAGGCCGACACCGCCGTGGACAAGAAGGCGGGGGCGCCGGTGTTCGACACCAGCGGGTCGCACTTCGGGGGGCTGGTGGTCAACGGGGAGCCCCAGAGCGCCTCGCCGGATCCGAACACCGTGATCGAGATCCCGAACCTGGGCAGGGTGATCCTGTACGAGGTCACGAAGGGCAAGCATTTCGCGATCGTGCGGATGTTCCACCTGAAGGTCCTGGAGGACAATCCGGACTTCCCGGTGGGCACCGACCTGGTGCTCGGCTACTCGAAGATCTCGGTCCACTAGGACCCAGGACGCCGGGCGGGGCCGGGCCGGAGGTGGTCTGGCCCCCGTGTGGTATGACTCGGCCGTGACCGACCACCGCGTCCTGGACCACGTGTACTACTGGACCCGCGACATGGAGCGGGCCGTGGCCTTCTACCGGGACACGGTGGGCCTGCGCCTGATCCGGCAGGACGGCGACCAGTGGGCCCTGTTCGACGCGGGGCCGGTGCAGTTCGCCCTCCACGGCGCGGTCGAGGCGCACCCGGTCGAGCCCGGCGGGGCCACGGCCGTCTTCCGGGTGGACGACCTGGACGCCGCCGTCGCCGCCCTGGAGGGGCGGGGCGTCGGATTCCACGACCACCTCGGCGAAGTGGCGGGATACGCCCGGTTCCGTTCGTTCTCCGATCCCGACGGCAACACCGTCCAGCTCATCGAGTACCAGCGCCGCGACGGCTGACCGCCGGGTCCGGGGCGGCTCGACCGCGCCGCCGGCCGGCGGATGATCCCGGTGTCCGTGGGCGTTCTTATGCTTGCGATGGACTCGATCGGAACCGGGCTCGGGAGCGAACGGATGACGGACGTGGTGGAACCCATGCAGACGGCGTGCGACTGGTGCGGGTCGCCCCTGCCTGCCGACGCGCGGTTCTGCCCAACGTGTGGCGCCCCCGTGGCGCCGGCGGCCTCGGACGGTGAGGGTCGCGCGGCCCCCGCCGAGGGCGACGGTCCGGCGGGCATCACCGAGCGCAAAGTGGTCACGGTCCTGTTCGCCGACGTGGTCCGGTCCACCGAGCTCGCCGCGAGCCTCGATCCGGAGCGCTTCTCCGAGGTCATGTCGGCGTTCTTCCGGATGGTCGAACGGGAGCTGAGCTCGCTCCGGGGGCGGACCGAGAAGTTCGTGGGCGACGCCGTGCTCGCGGTGTTCGGGGTCCCCCATGCGCACGAGGACGACGCCCTGCGGGCCATCCGCGCGGCGATCATCATCCGCGACCGGGCCGTCCGCCTCGGCGAGGAGCTCGGCCTGCCGGCGGCGCTCCGGGTCCGGGTGGGCATCGCCTCGGGCCCGGTGGCGGCGTCGCCGGAGGCCTCCGTGTGGTCGGCGTCCGTGCGCCCCCTGATCTCCGGGGCCACCGTGAACGTGGCCGCGCGGCTGCAGCAGGCCGCCGGGCCCGGGGAGGTCCTGGCCGGCGACACCACCCGCCAGCTCACCCGGCACTCCGTGGAGTTCGGCGAGGTCCGACCGGTGGCGGCGAAGGGCTTCGGCGAGCCGATCCACGGCTGGCCCGTGGCCTCGCTCTCCGCGCGGTCCCAGCGGCGGACCATCCCGATGGTGGGCCGGGTCCAGGAGCTCCGGCTGCTCGAGCACGCATTCGAACGGGTCCGGGACGGCTCCCGGGCCCACCTGGTCACGGTGCTGGGGGAACCGGGCATCGGGAAGTCCCGACTGGCCGAGGAGTTCCTGGCCGGCCTGCCGGGCGAGGTGAAGGTCCTGGCCGGACGGACCGGCGAATTCGAGGAGGAGGTCACGTTCGCGCCGTTCGCCGAGATGCTGCGGCGCGAGCTCGGCATGGAACGCGAGGCCCCGGCCGAGGCCCTGGGGGAACGGCTGGCCGAGATCACCGCGGGGTGCTGCGACCCGAGCGAGGCCGAACAGACCGCCGCGCGCCTGGGGATCGTGCTCGGGCTCACCGAGCCGCCCCAGGAGGGCCGCCAGTTCCGCGCGGCCGAGGTCCGGGCGGGATTCCTGTCGTTCCTGGAGGGCCTGTCCCACCGGGGCCCTGTCGTCGTGGTGATCGAGGATCTCCAGTCCGCCCGGCCGGCGTTCCTGGACGTCCTGGAGCAGGTCCTCCAGGGGGCCCGCATGCTCCCCGTCATGGTGGTGGCGGTGGCCCGGGACTCCCTGCTGGAACGGCGGCCCGGGTGGGGGAGCCACCCGGACGCCCTGACGCTCCGCCTGGAGCCCCTGCCGGACGGCGAGGCCGTCGAGCTGGCGCGCGTGGCCGGCGAGTCCATCGACGATGCCACCGCGGCCCGGATCGCGCGGCACGCCGGCGGCAACCCGTTCTTCATCGTGGAGACCACCGGGATGATGCTCGACGAGCACCCCGAGCACGTGGCCGGCTACCCACACAGCCACCTCCTCCCACCCACCGTGCAGGCCGTGGTGGCGTCGCGCATCGACCATCTCCCGGAGGACGCCAAGGACCTCATCCGGAAGGCCTCGGTGTTCAGCACCTCGACGTTCTCGGAGTCCGAGCTGCCGCTGGTGACCGAGGTCCGCGACGGCGTGCTCCAGACCCTGCTGGACGCCGAGCTCCTGGTCCGCGACCTCGACCGGCCGGGGGAGTGGCGGTTCCGCCACGAGATGCTCCGCGAGGTGGCGTACGAGAGCCTGCCGAAGCGGGAGCGCGAGCGGCTCCACGTCCGGGTGGTGGATGGTCTGGAGGCGGCCGGGACGGCGACGCGCTACCCGCAGACCGTGGCCTGGCACCTGGAGCAGGCCGCCCGGGCGGCCCTGGACCTCGATCCCAGCGAGCGGACGCTGGCCGACCGGGCCGTGTCGGCGCTGGCCCACGCCGGCGACGTGGCCCGGTGGCGCATCGAGTCCCGGACGGCGATCGACCTGTACGAACGGGCCCTGGCCCTGGCCGGGGACGAGGTGGGATGGGGGTCCCGGGAGACCCGGATCCTGTCGACCCGGGGCGAGTCCCTGTACTGGCTGGGCCGGTTCGACGAGGCCGCGGCGTCGCTGTCGCGGGCCCTGGAGCTGGGCAAGGACGACGACTGGACCGTGGCCCACGGGTCCCGGTACCTCGCCGACATCGAGCTGAACGTCCGGGCCCAGCCCGAGCCCGCCGAGGACCTGTTCCGGCAGGGACTGGAGGCCGCGAGGAGGGTGGGCGACCTGTGGGCCGAGGCCCGGACATTGCTCATGGCGGCCTGGGTGCCGTACTGGCGGGGCGATTACGGGGCCGCCGGGGCAATGTTCGAGGAGGCCCTGGGGATCGCGCGGGCCAATCCCAGGGGGGACCGGTGGGCCGAGGCGCGGGCGCTGACGTCGCTGACCTCGGTGATCTCGCCGACCGGGGAGGAGCCCGAATGCGTGGCCCTGGCCGAACAGGCCCTTGAGCTGGGGAGGGCCATGCGGGACCCGTTCACGCAGGCCGTGGCCGAACAGTCCCTGGGCAACTCCTATCGCCGGATGCTGCGCCTGCCCGAGGCACTGGCCTCCATGGACCGGGCCGTCCGGACGTTTCGGGAGCTCGGGGCCCGGTGGGAGCTGGCCAGCGCGTTGGGGGACCGGGGGAACGTCCGGCGCCTGATGGGCGACCTGGCCGCCGCGGAGGAGGACGTCCGGGAGACCATCCGGCTGTCCCGCGAGCTGGGCGAACGGAGCCTGATCACGTGGACCGTGGACCGGCTCGTGCTGATCCTGGTCCTCCGGGGCGACCTCCGGGGCGCGCGCACCGAGCTGGCCGAGCTGGTGGCCTCCGTCGACCCGGACGACCCCAGCTTCCGCGAGTCCGTCCTGATGTCCGAGGCCCTGGTGGCCCTGGCCGAGGGCGACACTGACACCGCCCGCGACCGGGCCATGGGGCTGTTCGAGACCCACCGTCGCGCCGCCAAGCGCAACGAGGTCGCCGCCACCACCTGGTGGATCGGCCGCCTGTTCGGCCCCGACGCCGCGGGAGGCGAGGAGGCCGTCGAGGAGGCCCGCCGAAGCCTCGAGGCCGCCGCCTGGCGCCAGTTCATCGAGGAACCCGAGATGCTGCTGCGGGCCCTCGTGGCCCAGACGCCGGCACGCTGATCCGTCGTTCTGCCGTCACGGCGAGGGGGGCACCGAGCCGGCGGGTTCAGCCTCCCTGGCCACGGACGTGCTCGGCGGTTCCCTCGTCGGAGGCCTCGTGTTCGCTCCCACCGGCGTCGTCTTCGTCGTCGGCGTGGAACAGCATCCAGTGGGTCTCGCCCATGCACCGGTCTGAGACGAACGCGAGCCCGGCCTCCCGGGCGATGGCCCCGGCCTCGTCGGAGTGGATGCCCTCCTGGAGCCACAGGGTCTTCGCGCCGGTCTTCACGGCCTGGCGCGCGATGTCGGGGGTCTCCTCGGCCGGGCGGAACACGTCGACGGCGTCCACCGGCTCGTCGATCTCCTCGAGGGACGTGAAGACGGGCACACCGAACAGCGTCCCGCCCCTGGGGTTCACCGGGATGATCCTGTATCCCTCACGCTGGAGGTAGGCCGGGATCGAGTGCGCGGCCTTCGTCGGGTTCTCCGACGCGCCCACCACCGCGATCGTCTTCACCGTGGCGTAGTAGTCGCGGAACTCCTGCTCGGTCAGCGTGGCCCCCATCCCGGTCCTCCTCTCGTGTCCTGTCTTCGTCAACCGCACCCTATTCCACGATGTCGCCCAGCAGCGCGGACAGCTGGGTTCGGTGTGCCGGCCCGTTGAAGTCGTCGAGGGGGTCGCCGTCCAGGAGGTGTTCATCCACGCGACCCTCCCGGCGGACGTACACGGCCGGGTGCCGGTCGCCCTCGGCGTCGGTCTCCATCGCGATGGCCACGGCGTCGGGGCCGCTGGCGTCCACGAAGTGAGCCAGCGGATGGATCCCGGCGTCGGTGACCCCACGGGCGGGATCCACCTCCAGCACGCGGGTGAGGTAGGACTGCTGGTTCCACAGCTCCGGAGCCGCCGTGGCCTCGGCAAGCATGTACGGCACCACCTCCTCCGGCCGGAACGTCCGGCGTTCCCGTTCGATCCCGAACATCGTCCGGGCCAGATGCTCGGCAAGGACGCGGGCGTTGTACCGGAACCCGTGGACGGCGGCGGAGTTCGACGGGATGCCGTACTTCTTCATCCCGATCGAGCCCTGCGTGATGTTCCCCGCGAAGTAGATGCCCGGGACCGACGCGGATTCCCAGTACGGGGTCTGCGCGGGCAGCCGGCCCCCCTGGAAGAACGTGGCCACGCCGAGGGCGGGGAGGTCCTGCAGCGGCGAACGGAACCCGGTGGCGGCGATGACCTCGTCCACGTCGAACACCATGTCGCCGGGGCGGGTGGTACCGCTGGCCCGGACCCGCCACCCGCCGTCGATCCTCTCCACGGCCTGGATGGCGGCGTCGAGGACGAGCGTCCCGCCGCCGAGGACGTGGTCCTCGTACGGCTGGAGGTATCGGGCCCGCGCGGCCGCCGTGGAGTGGACCATGATCGAGAGGCGGGCCGGGCGGGGCGACCCCAGGATGACCTGGCGGGCCCAGGGCAGCAGCCCGTCGGCGATCTCGAACCCGGAGTTCCGCTTCCCCACGATGAACACGCGCTTGCCCGCGTACTCGGGGGCGGGCCGGGTGTCGACGTAGTGCGTCGCCTGCTCCAGGCCGGGGACCGGTGCGGTCCACGGGTCGGTCATGCCCACGGCGAACACGGCGGCGGCGCACCGGTACTCCCCGTCCGTCGTCTCCAGGACGAACTCGCCGGCCCGCTCGTCGCGCCGGGTCCGTTCCCACCGGCACCCGTAGCGCACCCGGGCGCCAGTTCGCCGGGCGAACTCCACCTGCCCGGCCTCCATCTCCGGCCGTGACGGGAAGTACGAGGTGCCGTCCATGAGCCCTGGCATCACGGCCCGGTGCTCCGGTTCCTCGCCGAGGAGCGAGTTCCAGTCGTACCACTCGTACTCCCGCGTCCCCCGTTCGGCCGGGGCGTACGGCTTGGTCCACGTGATGAGCCGCTGGAACAGCGGGAACCACCGGAACATCCCCCCGGGAGCGTCGTCGGCGGAGATCACGGCGTGCTCGACCCCGAGCCGGCCGAGCGAGTAGCCGGTCTGGATCGCGCCGGGGCCGCTGCCGACCACCACCACGGGGTACCGCCCGGGCGGGTACGGACGATCGTCGGGGGCGCCGGCGGTGGCCATTCGCCCCGGAGTCAGCCCCGCCACAGGTTGGCCTGGCGGAGGCGCCGCGCCTGGGACTGCATCATCCGGTACATCACGGTGGGATGGGTCTTCAGGAACCCCTCGGCGTCGGGCTCGGCCAGCACCAGGCACCGCAGCGGGCCGGCGGCCACGACGTCGGCCGTGGGCGGCTCGCCGAGGAGCATCGAGACCTCGCCGAAGTAGTCCCCCCGGCCGAGGCGGGCCCGCTCCGAGCCGTCGATCTCCACCGCCACCTCGCCGTCGACGATGAAGTAGATCCCCGAGCCGGTGAACCCCTGGCGAAGCACGCGCTGCCCCTGCGTGAACCACTCCTCCTCGAGCGAGTGCGAGACCTCCTCCAGCTGCGGCCGCGGCAGGTCGGCGAACAGCACCATCCCCGCCAGGATGTCCACGACCTCGTCCGGTTCCACCGCCATCGTCACTCCGTTCGCCCAGCGAGACCCCAATTGTGACGATGTTGGATGCCGGAGGGAAACGCAGGGCGTCGGCGATCCTCCGCTCCATCCTGGCCCATCCCGGATGCGCGAGCGACCGCGGGAGGCGGTTGCGGGCGAGGCGATACAGTTCGGCCATGGACTTCGATCTCACGCAGGACCAGCTGGACTTCCGTGCGGCGATCCGGGAGTTCGCCGACGAGGTGGTCGCGCCGCGGGCCGCGGAGATGGACGAGCGGGGCGAGCTCCCCATGGACATCGTGAAGCAGATGGGGGAGATGGGGCTGTTCGGGCTGCCGTTCCCCGAGGAGTACGGCGGGCAGGGGGCCGACTTCCTCACCCTGTGCATCGCCATCGAGGAGCTCGCGCGGGTGGACTCCTCGATCGCCATCACGCTGGAGGCGGGGGTGGGGCTGGGGGCCAACCCGATCCACGAGTTCGGCACCGAGGAGCAGAAGCAGCGGTGGCTGGTCCCGATGGCCCGGGGCGACATCCTCGGGTCGTTCGGTCTCACCGAGCCGGGGGGCGGTAGCGACGCCGGCGCGACGAGGACCACCGCGAAGCTCGAGGACGGGCAGTGGGTCATCAACGGGTCGAAGGCGTTCATCACGAACTCGGGAACGCCCATCACCGGGCTGTGCACGATCACCGCCGTCACCGGTCGGGAACTGGGCGGCCACATGGAGATCTCCGCGATCATCGTGCCCCAGGACACACCCGGGTTCGAGGTCGGGAAGGCCTACCGGAAGATCGGGTGGCACGCCAGCGACACCCACGAGCTGTCGTTTACCGACGCCCGGGTCCCGGAGGAGAACCTCCTGGGCGAACGGGGCAAGGGGTTCGCCCAGTTCCTGAGGATCCTCGACGACGGGCGGATCGCCATCGCCGCGCTGTCGGTGGGCCTGGCCCAGGGCTGCGTGGACGAGAGCGTGAAGTACGCGAACGAGCGAACCGCGTTCAAGCGGCCCATCGGGGCCTTCCAGTCGCTCCAGTTCAAGATCGCGGACATGAAGGTCGCCGTGGAGACGGCCCGGATGTACACGTACTACGCCGCGTGGCTCCGGGACCAGGGCCGCCCGTACAAGAACCAGGCCTCCATCGCCAAGCTGTACGCCAGCGAGATCGCCGTGACCTGCGCCCGCGAGGCCGTCCAGGTCCACGGCGGCTACGGGTACATGGAGGAGTTCCCGGTGGCCCGGTTCTACCGCGACTCCAAGGTCCTGGAGATCGGCGAGGGCACCAGCGAGGTCCAGCGCCTGCTGATCGCCCGCGACCTCGGCCTCCCCGGTACCGAGCTGTAGCCGGACCACTCGACCCGGGATCTCGAATCCACCCTGTCGGACCGACGCATCCATCGGCATGATGGGACGATCTCCACCCTTCGGGGCCCCGCGTCCCGACCCCGCGGGCGGGGCCTCCTGTCGGTCCTCCCGGGCCTCCTCGCAGGGCTGGCGCTGCTGCTGTCCTCGTGCGGGGACAGTTCGTACACGTTCGTGGGGAGCACCGGCGACCACGTGTTCGTGAAAGTGCCCACCCACTGGCAGGGAGCCTCGGCCTGACATCGAATAGCCGGAGGGGTCGGGCCACGCCGCATTGCGAGTGGCCCGGCTGCCGTCGGGTTCAGCGGCCGGTCGTTACGGTTTGGCCTGCCAGTTCCAGGTTCGCCAGTCGATGGTGTTCTGGCCGCCGACGATGTTCCACATGTTGGTGAGCCACACTCGGCCGTGGCCGGCGCCGAGGAACGCGCCCGGGTCGGGGGTTGCGCCGGAGTAGTCGCCCCACCTGCACACCGGGCTGCACGAGAAGTCCTTGTTCGGGCCGGGGGACTGACGGATCTTCACGTACTCGGACTGCTCGCCCTGGGCGGTCTTCGACACCATCTGGACGGCCACGTCGGTGTCCTCGGACGACGTGTCGAACCCGATCACCGCCGTCGTGCCGAACTTGGCCGTGTTCCCGCGCCGGAGGCGATCCGGCGAGATCGCGCCGTTGAACGCGAACAGGTCCGGGTCGGACACCGTTCCCACCTGGAGGACCTCGGCGTGCACCGGGTCGATCTCGTACCAGCGGACCGCGGATCCGGCCCCGCCCTCCACCGTGTGCTGGGTCCACAGCCCCAGATGCCCCTTCGCCGGGTCCTGGGCGGACACGGCTTGGGTCAGCCGCGTGTCGAGCGTGTCGAGCAGCCTCCCCCCGCCGCCCAGCTGGGGGGCCGGGGGCGGCATGCGGAACTGCGGCACCGAGATGCCGCGACCCTTCACCTCGACCCCCAACGTCCCGTCGCGATGGTCGGTGGCCCGGTACACGAACAGCTTGTGCGCGCCTCCACCACCCACCGGCCGGGTCCCCATGAGGTACCCCACCGCGCCGGGATCGGTCTGGTTCGCCGCCACCGGCGTGAAGATCCGGGTCCCCGTCGCCGTCTTCAGCGGGCCCTCCGAGCCGGTCCGGAACGCCTCCGGTGACTGGCACGTGTGTCCGCCGTCCGGCTTCGTGATCCAGTTCACCTCGGCCCCCAGGAACCGCTCCGTATCGGCGTCGAACGCGTTCACGCCCCACATCAGGTGGTGGATCGTGTCGCCCATGTGGGGCTGGTCCGGGATCCGGCGCCGGCCCCGGTCCGGGTCGTCGTAGCCGAACGAGGCCGTGTACGCGCACCAGTCGCCGGCACCGTTCGGCGCCGACGACTTGCTGTACGCGAACACGTAGTCGAACCCGTTCGTGTCGAACCGGGCGAACACGTCGAAGTCCAGGATCACGAGGTAGAAGCGCTCGGTGGTGGGGTCCCAGATCACCTGGGGGTCGGTGAGGAACGGATAGCCCTGGCCGAGATGGGCGATCGAGGAGATGTTCCCCCCGGAGACCTGGGAGCCGTCCCGCCGGTAGATCCCGAACCTGGTGTTGACCAGCTCGATGTAGCGGGTCGGACCGATCGCTCCGGTGGAGTCCGAGGGAGTCCCTCGCGGGTCGAACACGCCGCCCCGGCTGACCAGGACCTCGGGCGGCGGCGGTCCGGTGCCCCGCGTCCGCGGCGATCCCGCAGGCACCACGAGGCCGGCCCGCCGGGCAGCACGGGCCTTGCCCCGTGTGTACGCATCCCGGTCGGGGACCAGGGACCGGGGAATCGGGGCCGTCGTGCCGGGCGCCGGCGGCAACGCGAGCGAGGGCCGGGCCACGCGGAGCACGTTCCCGTCCCCCGAAGCGGGGCCGGCGGCGACGGGCGCCGCCCGGGCCACCGGCACGACGGCCGACACCACCGCCATCGCGACGATGAGACCGGCGCGGTTCACCGCACGGATCCGGGAACGGGCTCGTTCGAACACGGAGGCGATGCTACGGACACCGACGCCTCCCATCAAACCCGGGCATCCGTGGGGTGGCCGGAGGCGGTGGTGCTTGCATCGCCCTGCCGAGCGGGAGAGGCTGTCGGCTGCCCGAGCGGCGACGCGCTGGGACGCGGCATCGCCCGCGTCCCCGTCCGCGTGCTCAAGATCGTTGACGATGACGCCGAGGTCAGGTAAGCAGGGGAGCTTTCGAAATGGCCAAGGACCGGCGAACACGAGCGAGGACGGCACGGCGGATCTGCGCCGCCGTGCTCTCGCTGTTCCTGTTGTCCGGCCTCTCCGCGGGGGCCCGCGCCGACACGAAGAAGGATCTCAGCAATGCCGAGGCCGAGCTCAATGCCCTGGAGGACCGCATCGACCAGTCCAAGCAGGCGCTCGAGGACCAGCAGGCCAAGGTGGACGCGGTCCAGGCCGACCTGAACAAGGTCGCGGGCGCCCTCGACGACGCCCAGACCCAGTACGACGCGATCCAGGGACAGGTCATGGCCACCCGGATCGCCTATCAGGACACGCGGGCCCACTACCGGCGCGTTCGGTCCCGTCTGGACGCCCGGGCCCGGAGCGCGTACGAGAACGGCCCGGCCGGCGACATCTCGATCATCCTGGGATCCGGTTCGATCTCCGATCTCTCCGACGCGGTGGAGTTCATGTCGTCCGTCTCCGAGAACGACACCGAGCTCGCCGCCGATGTCCAGAACCAGTCCAACGCGCTCCGGGACAAGCGCAACGACTTCGAGGCCCTCGAGGCCCGGCAGGCCGACATCCTCCTCGAGTTCCAGCGCCAGGAGGGGATCATCGACGCCAAGTTCGACGAACAGCAGCAGTTGCTGAACGAACGCCAGGACATCGTCAACGGCCTCACCGCGGACCAGAATCGCGTGCTGGAGATCATCGCGAAGTACAAGAAGAAGCTGAAGGCCGAGGCCCTGGCCCGGGCCCGCGCGGCCACCCACGGGGGGCCCGTCGCGGGCGGGGGACCGGGGCCGCTGTACGTGTGCCCGGTGGACCAGCCCCGGGGGTACGGCGACTCGTTCGGCGCACCCCGCTACGCCGGCGGCTACCACCCGCACGCCGGGAACGACATCATGGCCCCCGAGGGGACGCCGGTCCGGGCGCCGTTCGATGGGGTCGTCGAGGAGGATTACAACGGCCTCGGCGGCAACGCGATCATCGAGCACGGTGCCGACGGGTGGATCTACGGCGCCCATCTCTCCGCCTACGGAGCCACCGGCCAGGTCGCCAAGGGCGAGATCATCGGCTACGTGGGGAACACCGGCGACGCCCAGGGCGGCCCCATGCACCTGCATTTCGAGTGGCACCCGAACGTGATCCCGTCGAATCCGTACCGCAGCATCTACGGCTACACGGTGATCGGCTCGGCGGTCGACCCGTACCCGTACCTCAACGAGATCTGCTGAGGCACCGCCGCGCCGGCCGGCGTTCCCGCAGGTAGCGCTGGGTATACTCGGTTCGCTTCCCCGAGCGCCACCCGGTCAGCATCGGAGCGGAACGGACATGGCCGAACGCCACCGAGACCAGCCCTGGATCTTCCGGACCTACGCCGGCTACGGCAATGCCCGGGTGACGAACGAGCGGTACCTCCGCAACCTCGGCAAGGGCCAGACCGGGCTGTCCATCGCGTTCGACCTCCCCACGCAGACCGGCTACGACTCCGACCACGAGATGGCCCGGGGCGAGGTCGGGCGGGTGGGCGTCCCGATCTGCTCGCTGGGGGACATGCGCACGGTGTTCGACGGCATCCCGGTCCAGGACATGAACACGTCCATGACCATCAACGCCACGGCGGTGTGGCTGTACGCGCTGTACGTGGCGGTGGCCGACGAGCACGGCGCGCCGAGAGCCGAGCTGGCCGGGACCACCCAGAACGACATCCTGAAGGAGTTCCTGGCCCGGGGGACGTACGCGTTCCCGCCGGAGCCCTCGATGCGCCTCACCGTGGACCTCGTGGCCTGGGCCCTGCGGGAGACGCCGAAGTGGAACCCCATCAACGTGTGCTCGTACCACCTCCAGGAGGCCGGGGCGGACCCCGTGCTGGAGGTGGCGTACACGCTGGCCAATGCGTTCGCCGTGCTCGACGCGTGCCGCGAATCGGGCCAGGTCCCGGACGAGGACATCCCCCGGCTGGTGGGCAGGATCTCGTTCTTCTGCAACGCCGGGATCAGGTTCGTCGAGGAGATGTGCAAGATGCGCGCCTTCGCCCGGCTGTGGGACCGGCTGACCCGGGAGCGCTACGGGGTCGAGGAGCCGAAGTACCGGCGGTTCCGGTACGGGGTGCAGGTGAACTCCCTGGGGCTCACCGCGCTGCAGCCGGAGAACAACGTGTACCGGATCCTCCTGGAGATGCTCGCGGTGGCCCTGTCGAAGGACGCCCGGGCCCGGGCCGTCCAGCTCCCCGCGTGGAACGAGGCCCTGGGGCTTCCCCGGTCGTGGGACCAGCAGTGGTCCCTGCGGGCCCAGCAGATCCTGGCCTTCGAGAGCGACCTCCTCGAGTACGGGGACCTGTTCGAGGGGTCTCGCGTCGTGGAGGAGCGGACCGCCGAGATCGCCGAGGGCGCCGTGGAGGAGCTCCAGCGGGTGCTGGACCGGGGCGGCTCGGTGGAGGCGCTGGGGTACATGAAGGAGCAGCTGGTGGGGGCCCACGCCCGGAGGCTGCGCGAGATCGAGACCGGAGAGCGGGCGTGGGTCGGGGTGAACCGGTACACCGAGACCGAGCCGTCGCCGCTGGTGGAGGGCCTCGGCGACGAGGGAGGGTTGGCGTTCGAACGGGCCGACCCCGCCGATGAGGCCGAGCAGCTCGAACGGCTGGACCGGTGGCGCCGCGAGCGGGACGACGCGGCGGTGGGGCGTTCGCTGGACACCCTGCGGCGAGCCGCGGAGTCCGGCCAGAACCTGGTGGAGGCATCGATCGACGCGGCCCGCGCCGGGGTGACCACCGGCGAGTGGGCCCAGGCCCTCCGGGATTCCTTCGGGGAGTACCGGGCGCCGACCGGCGTCACCGGCCGCGTGCTGGGCGGGGGAGAGCCCGACCAGCTGAAGGAGGTCAGGGACCGTGTGACCCGGGCGGCGCAGCGGCTCGGCGTCCAGCGTCTGCGGATGCTGGTGGGCAAGCCCGGGCTCGACGGCCACTCGAACGCGGCCGAGCAGATCGCCGTTCGGGCCCGGGACGCCGGGATGGAGGTCATCTACCAGGGCATCCGGCTATCCGCGGCGGAGATCGCGAGGGCCGCGGCGGACGAGGACGTCCACGTGATCGGGCTGTCGATCCTGTCCGGGGCCCACAACCTGCTGGTCCCGGAGATCCTCGAGCTCCTTCGGGCCCAGGGCGTGGACCCCGAGCGAACGCCCGTGGTGGTGGGCGGCGTCATCCCCGACGACGACGCGGAGAAGCTGCGCTCACTCGGAGTGGCCCGCGTATTCACCCCGAAGGAGCAGAACCTCACCGAGATGATCGGCCAGATCGCCGACCTGGTCGGCCTCCCCGATGCGTCCTGAACGTCACGCGGTGATGCGGAAGGCGAACCACGGCGACGTGCTCGCCAGGTGGTCGCCATCGCCGAGCCACAGCGCACGAATGCGGTAGGTCTTTCCCTTCACCGTGCCGGTGAGGAAGAACCCGCGGCTGCTTTCGGACACCGTCAGGGTCTGGTCGAGGATCGTGGTCCACGCCGAGCCGTCGCGGCGCTGCCACACCCACCGGACGTGCTTGGTGCCGGGGTGGGGCGGCTGGACGCTCGCCGTGAAGAGCGGATTCGTCCCCTCGTGGAAGAGCTTCACCCCGTCGTGCACGGCGTACTGGCCGGTCAGCTGGCCGACCACCTTGGCGTACCAGCGGGGCCGCCGAAATCCGAGACCCAACTTGTGGTGTTTCCGAGGTCAACGGGAGGCCGGGGCGCGGGCTGCTAGCCTTCCCGACCGGCGATGGGCGCACGAGGGCAGCGCGACGGCTTCTGGCGCACCGCGATCTCCGAGGTCCGGCCGAACGAGGTCCGGATCCGGGGCTACGACCTCATGGAGCTCATCGGCACCCGTTCGTTCGGCGACGTGGTCTACCTGCTGCTGTCGGGCGACCTCCCGGCCGGGGACCAGGGCCGGATGGTCGAGGCCCTGCTGGTGTCGTGCGCGGAGCATTCCGTGGTGGCGCCGTCGGTGAACGCGGCGCGGTTCGTGGCCTCCGCCGGGGTGCCGCTCCAGGCCGCCGTCGCCGCGGGGATGATCGGGCTCGGCGACGTCCACGGCGGGGCCGTCGAGGACGGAGCCGACATGCTCCTGGAGGCGGAGGCCACCGGACGTCCCGCCGCCGAGGCGGCCCTGACGGTGGCGGCGCGCCACAAGGAGGAGGGCCGGCGGGTGCCGGGGTACGGGCACGTGGTCCACGATCCCGACCCCCGGGCCCAGCGGCTGTTCGAGGTGGCCCGCGAGCTGGGGTTCTTCGGCCGGTACTGCGAGCTGGCCCTGGCCTTCGAGGGCGCCGTGCGCGAGGCCTTCGGCCGGCCCCTGCGGATGAACATCGACGGCGCGATGGCCGCCCTGCTGCTGGAGCTGGGGCTGGACCCCGCCCTGGGCAAGGCTCTGTACGTGATCGGGCGGGCCCCGGGGCTCGTGGCCCACGTGCACGAGGAACAGACCCGGGAGCGCCCGTACCGCGACGTAGGCTGGCGGAATGTCAGTCATGTAGGACCCCCTCCCAGACCCGTTCCACCTGTCGAGGACAAGCAACGGAAGCGGCGACCAAAGGGTGAGGCCCCCGAAAAGTAGTACCCGGCGACATGCGGCGGGTGAGCGTCCGGGCGGCACCCCCGAGACGTATCATGATGGCATGGGACGCTGGCTGAAGATGATGTTGATTGTTAGCGTCGTTGCCTCTTGGACGACATTCGTCGTACTCGCGTGGCTCAGCAGGCGGCCCTCCACCGCTGTGTGGACCGTCGGCTTGGTTGCGATCGTCGCGAGCGTCACCGCAATGGCAACGCTGATTGTGTGGCTGACGCGCTGGCACGACCCCCGCTGGGACTCTCCCGCGAGTCAGGCTCGTGCTGAACTCTGGTCCAAACGAGGCGACGGGGGGAATGCCTGACCCGTCTCGGGTCCTAATCACCCGGGGATGCAGTTCAAGCAAGACACCCCAGGCCACCCCAGTGTGACTGAATGACACTCGAACTCGATCGTGGCGGTAGCCTGCATGTTGGCGGTCGACTAGTTCGCTCCCGCAGGCCGTATGTCGACCAGGACCACCACTCTTCGAGTCTCCACGGAGCCGAGGTGATCGCCGTCGTCCAGGAGATTCGCCCTCCACGTCAAGGTGGTCGAGGTGCCCGACGTGGAGGGAAGCGGCATCTTTCCCCGCCGCATCACGTGCCTGGATCGGTTGGGGTGTGGGTCGAAGTCAACCCACACCTCCCCCGTGTCCCCCTCGGAAACGACGTACTTGAGGCCCCAGGTCAATACGATGTCGACCGCGTCGACTCCCTGGGGCGTCACCACAGCTGGGAGGCCCAAGTACTCGTTGCTGCAGGAGGGGACCGGGCCGTCGGTGCAGGCTGCGCCGGGTCCGTACGAATAGGTGAACTCCAAGCGCTCCGAACGGGGGCTCGGAGACGGGGCCGCCCCCGACACGTGCGAGCCGCCGGCCAGCCAGCCGGCGAACAGCGACACCGCGATGACAGCGGCCATGCCTCTACGGTGGGTTCTCATCTGCCGTCTCCTCTCAATCGGGCTACGGCTCGCAACGCGGGTGTCGAAGCGGCAGCCCACTTGCTCGCCGACGTTCTGGCAGACCATAGGGGCGCATCGCGCGATAGCGCAATGGCTCACGCCAGCGTTCGGGGATGTCACTCGGCGTAGCAACCCTGCAGGACACGGTGGCGCACCCGGTGAGCATCAATGGAGCCGTTGCGCGGCCGCCGTAGTCCTTCCCGGCGTATAAAGAACGTGATGTCGCGGCGTCTGGCGTCCGTTCGCCTGTTGGTGCTGGCCGCGGCTGTAGTTGGTGCCTGCACCAGGGGGGCTCCCAAACTTGACCTCCTCACTCGAGGAGACGCCGTGCGTGTCGCTGCATCGTCCCTGCCGGTGGGCACCGGGGATGCACGGGTGAAAGCTGCTGAGCTCATCGAGCGACATGGAAGACTCGTCTGGCTTATCACCTTGGGTTTGACCGAGCCCTGCATGGCGATCCCGGATGGAATGACGTTGTGCAAGGTTGGAGTCGTGATCGATGCTCGCACCGGACGAAAGCTCGCGGGCCCTGGCAGCCCCTAGACCCCCTCACGCCTGGTGCTGGGCGATGAAGTGGCGCCAAGAGTGAACACCGCGAGCCACCCCAGCGTGTGCCGATTTCATCCGAACACGCATCGGCGAGACATATTGCCGGCAGATGGTGTGCCCAGGTGTGTCAAGGCAGGGTCCCACGGACGGTGGTTTCGAGGCGATGCCATTGAGCGTTCGCGGGCGGCCGTTGTTGGGTCTTGGATTGGCGGCCATCGTCCTGCTCGCGCTCCAAGCCTGCCAGGGAAGGCCGTCTACGCCCTTGGCACAACCCTCTTCGGTTGCATCGTGGCACCGCTGGGAGACGTCCTGCTTGATGAGAGAACCGCAGCTCACACCCAGTGTCCGCGAATGTCACTCGGACTACTCGTAAAGGGCCGACGCGAGAAGGATCTGCGCGACATGGGCCCACGTCGGCTGCTCTGGCTCCTCAACCCCCCGATTGCGAAACCAACCGTCCATATCGCCGACCCAGGCAGCGAGCGCCTCGAGGTACGCGCCGAGATCTGTGTTCCCCCACTTGGCCGGGTCCTGCACGATGGTCCAGCCGAGTCGTTGAGCGAACACTGCGAGGTCCTGCCGCGAAGCGACTCGATCTGCTTGCTCGGATAGGCTGATCACGTCGACCTCCTAGATCCTTGTCCAAGACCCTAGCGCCCCTTGCGCCTGATGCGGCTGTCTTCGGGCATGCGAGCGCCCTGTCACCCGAACCGGGACATCGGATGGCGGAATGTGAGTTATGTAGGACCCGACCCGAGGCCACTGCCCGAATCCAAGGGTGGCCCGCTACCGCCTGCGGAAGCCCCTCGCGGCAAGAGGGAGCCACGGTAGCGGCCCTCCGAGCCGTCCCGAGGAATCGCTCCCATGGCATCAGGCACAGCGGACGATCCGGATTCGGGGCTGTGAGGGCCGCTCAAGTTTCCCCGGCCCCAGATGCCATGCCTTCTGAGGTTCCATGCCGACGTAATGACGAGGTAGCGTAATGACCATGCGCGATTTCCTCGATCAGATCGACGCGGCGACGAACGCGAATTTCTACTACGTAGCGTGCGCATGTGCGCTCGCAGTACCTGACATCTGCACGGGTCTGGAAGCATCCGATGGTCGGGCGACTGGAGCGCGATATCGGACATGGTTCGATCAGTGGGTCGCGCCGAAGTATGGCTTCCAGGGTGGGACCTCGCTCGACGGGGACGCTTGCTACAGGCTGCGGTGCTCGCTGCTGCACGAGGGTTCAGCCCTACCGACAGGAGGATCCTTCAGCCGGGTGCTGTTCGTTGAGCCCGACGCCAGCGGGAACGTGTTCCACAACAATGTCTTGAACGACGCGCTCAATCTTGACGTGCGCATCTTTTGCCGGGATGTCACGGACTCAGCCCGGACCTGGTTGACCACGGCAGAGGGGACCGAACCCTTCGCGACCAACTTCGAGCGGTTCATCCGGCGGCACCCGAACGGACTGGCCCCCTACATCGTAGGTGTACCTGTCATCGGTTTCACGTTCGCAGCGGGCCGCAAGGGGGTTACCGGCATGATCGGCTGGCAGAGCGTGCGGTACGAGGGGCCGGGGCCCCGCCCGGCGAGGTGACGGCCTCCGGCGGCGGGCTCCACCCGGCAGCGAGAGTCGGGTTCCAGCGGGCCGCCGAGGCGTACCGGCGGGGACGGCCCGACTACCCGGTCGAGGCTGTGGGGTTCCTGGCCGAGGTGCTCGAGCTCTCGCCGGGGCGGACGGTGCTCGACCTCGGCGCGGGGACCGGCAAGCTGAGCCGCCTGCTCGTCCCGTTCGGCGTCCGCATTCTCGCCGTGGAGCCCGTGGACGCCATGCGGGAGGCCCTGGCCGCGGCCCTCCCCGGCGTCCGGGTGGCCGCCGCCCGGGCCGAAGCGATCCCCCTCGCCGACGGCTCCGTCGACGCTGCGGTGGTCGCGCAGGCGTTCCACTGGTTCGACGGGCCGGCAGCACTCCAGGAGCTCCACCGGGTGCTCCGGCCGCAGCGGCGGCTGGCGCTGGCGTGGAACGTGCGCGACGACGAGGGCTCGGCGTTCTGGGCCGGGATCACGGAGCTCATGGCGCCGTACCGCGGCGACACCCCCAGCCACCGGAGTCCGGAGTGGCGCCTCGCGTTCGAACAGAGCGACCAGTTCACCCCGCTGGAAACGCGCTCGTTCGCCTACGAGCACGCCACGTTCAGGGAGGGGGCCATCGACCGGATCCTGTCGACGAGCTTCGTTGCCGCGCTCCCGGAGGAGGAGCGGGCGGGCATCAGCCGACGGGTGAGGGACCTCCTCGACGCCGACCCCGCCATCGGTCCCGGGACCGAGGAGTTCGTCCTGCCCTACCGAACCGACATCCAGTGGTGCACGCGGCGCTGAGCCCTACGGCGCCAGCAGGTTGTGGACCATCATCATCAGCGCCGGGATCTCGCGGAGCAGGGCGTGCTGGTCGGGGAGGATGACCAGCTCGGCGTTGGGCATGTCGGCCTCCAGCTCGCGGGCGACATCGGTGCTGTGGAACGAGTCCCCCTCCTGGGCGATGATCAGAGTCGGCGCGGTGACCAGCCGGATGCGCTCGGGATCGCGCATGGGCTCGTCGTTGATCACGCCGCGGATCGCGTGGGGCACGCCGTCGGCGTTCATGGCCAGGATGGCCGCCCGCCGATAGTCCTTCGAGGCCGGGAACTGGTCGAACGCCCCGGAGGCCTCCTCCTCGGCCAGGACGATCTCCGCCGTCCGCTCCGGCCCGTGCTCCTCCAGGAGGTCGGCCATCCGGGACAGCCGCGTGTACGTCTCGTCGCCGACCTCCAGTCGGGCCGGGAGCAGGATGATCAGCTTGGCGAACCGGTCCGGCTTCGATTCGAGCACGCGGAGCGTCGCCGCCGCGCCCATCGAGCCGCCGGCCACCACCGTGGCCCCGTACGCGTCGGCCACCGCCTCCAGGTCCTCGGCGAGGCGTTCGAACGTGTACGAACCGGCCGTAGGACGCCCGCTCTGTCCGTGTCCCCGGAAGTCCATGAGGACCTTCGTCCCCGGGAGGAACGGCGCGAAGATCGCCAGCTCGTTGCGGTTCCCGGTCAGGCCGTGGGCCAGCAGGACGACCGGCTCACCGTCGCCGAGCACCTCGACGAACAGCTCGGTCCCGTCCCTGGAGATTACCGTGGGCATACGGCGGGAGAGGATAACCGACGCCCGGGGGAGCTCCGCTCAACGCCTCCGGAACACGTCGTCACGGCGGTCGATCAGCAGGATCTGGACAACGCGCTCGTCCTCGTCGATCCGGTACACGATCCGATAATCGCCGAGTCGCGCCGAGTACCTGCCGCGAAGCTCGCGGCTGAGGGGATGTCCTGCTCTATGGCCAAAAATAGCCAGAAATGTCGAGCGGCTTCTGGAGGCGGTCGCGGAGCGACGGCTCATCCTCGCTTTGCCGCCCTCATTGGCCCGCCACTACGCTTGCGTGCACGCAAGGCGCCCGCTCGGACGGACAGTGGAGGCGAACGGATGAAGGCTGACGAGGTTCAGAAGGTCGGCGTGGTCGGCGCGGGGATCATGGGGTCGGGGATCATCGAGGTCATTGCCCGGTCGGGGCAGGACGTGGTGTTCGTCGAGATCTCGGACGAGAAGGTGGCCAGCGGCCGCGGCGCGGTGGAGAAGTCCACCGGACGGGCCCTCGACAAGGGCAAGCTCACGGAGGCGGATCGCGAGGGGATCCTGGGCCGGATCACCGGTGGCACGGACGTCGAGGCGGTGGCGGAAGTCGACCTGGTGATCGAGGCGGCCACCGAGGATCTCGAGATCAAGAAGGAGCTGTTCGCCGCTTTCGACCGCCTCACCCGCGACGACGTGATCCTGGCGACGAACACGTCCTCGCTCCCCATCGCCGAGCTGGCCGCCCAGACGAACCGGCCGGACAAGGTGGTGGGGATGCACTTCTTCAACCCGCCGCCGGTCCTGAAGCTCCTCGAGGTCGTGCGGGGTCTCCAGACCTCGGACGAGACCATCGAGTTCGCCAGGGCATACGGCGAGCGCATCGGCAAGACCACGGTGCTGTCGAAGGACCGGGCCGGGTTCATCGTGAACTTCCTGCTGGTCCCGTACCTGAACAGCGCCGTGCAGATGCTGGACGACGGCATCGCCAGCAAGGAGGACATCGACGCCGCGGTCCAGCTCGGCCTGGCCCACCCGATGGGCCCGCTCACGCTGCTGGACCTCATCGGGCTCGATACCGCGCTGTACATCTCCGGCGTCCTGTACGACGAGTTCAAGGACCCGATCTACGCCGCGCCCACCCTGATGAAGCGCATGGTGTCGGCCGGGTACCTGGGGCGGAAGTCCGGCCGGGGTTTCTACGACTACAGCAAGTAGGCACTCCTTGCGGGCCATCGACCTCCACGTCCACCTCCCGACGGAGGAGTGGCTGCAACAATCGATCGGCCCCCACCTGGAGGCCACCGAGGCGTACTTCCGGGCGAGGGTCCCCCGCAAGCGCATCGAGGACGTCGCGGCGGAGTACGCGGAGCGCGACATCCTCGGTGTGGTCCTCGACTGGGACGACGAATCCGTCACCGGCCGGGGGTGGATGGGCAACGACTGGCTCGCCTCGCTCGAATCGAGGTTCCCCGGCGTCCTCATGGGGTTCGGCTCCGTCGACCCCCACGACGAGGCCGCGGAGACGGAGATGCGCCGGTGTGCCGACCTCGGCCTCAAGGGCCTGAAGTTCCACCCCACCATGCAGCGGTTCGACCCCGGCGAGACGCGCTACTACCCCCTGTGGCAAGCGGCCGAGGAGCTCGGCCTGATCTGCCTGTTCCACACCGGGACGTGCGGGATCGGCGCGGGGACGCCGGGAGCCGGAGGGACCAAGATCCGATACTCCCACCCCGCCTTCCTGGACGGCGTCGGCGCGGACTTCCCCGGGCTCACGCTGGTCGCGGCGCACTTCGGGTGGCCCTGGTTCATGGAGTGCCTGGCCATCGCCCTGCACAAGTCGAACGTGTACATCGAGCTCTCGGGATGGGCTCCGAAGTACCTCCCGCCGGAGGTCCGTCGCGAGATCGGGAAGCGGCTCAACGCGCAGACCCTGTTCGGCAGCGACTACCCGTTCATCGACCTCGACCGGTGGTTCCGGGAGTTCGACGAGCTGGGCCTCCCGGATGGCGCCGCGGAGCCGATCCTCCGCGGCAACGCCACCCGTCTCCTCGGGTTGTAGCGCGAGTCAGTTCAGCGTCGACAGGGTGAACACGAGCGGGGTGATCTTCACCTCGATCACCGCCGCCAGGCCCAGGACCACCAGCACCACCGCGGCGGGGACCAGTGCGACCCCGATCGCGTCGCGGGCCCGGTCCTTCCACGTCCCGCCGAAGTCCTTGCGCCACAGGGCCCGCCCCATTCGCCATGCCAGCGTGGCGCCGACCAGCATCGCCGGCACCTCCAGGAATCCATGCGGGGCCAGGCCGGCGAACAGCAGCCGGAAAGGCAGTTGGAACGCGGTCCACACGGCCGCGATCCTGCCAAGCACCAGGCCCGTGAGGAACACCGGCACGGCCGGTGCCCAGTACAGGATCGGGAACAGCAGGATCGGGACCATGACCAGCACGAGATTGTGGAGGTAGATCCCCGCGATCGTGAAGGAGGGGGTGCCCACCGGCGCGGCGGCCGGGTGGGTGGCCGACTGGGCCGTGAGGACCGCCGCGTCCCGCGAGGTGGTGAGGAATCCGACGATCACGCCGATGACCATGAACCCCAGGAGCAGCGCGGCGGCCCGGCGGTAGGAGTCCTTGATGTAGCCGCGCAGGGCGAGCCGCCGGTACATGGGCATCGCACCGTCCGAGAGGCCGAAGCCCGGTTCGGCCTCCGGATCCCACGGCGAACGGGCCTCCTGCTCCAGCTCGCGGATCAGGGCGCCCGGCTCGAAGACGGGACCGGGTGCCGGGACGGCCGGCTCGGGCGCTGGGACGGTCGCGGCCGGCGGGCGCGCAGGGGCGGACAGGCGCGCGGGGGCAGCCGGGCGCGCCGGCGGGGCGGGGCGCGACGGGGCCGTAGCCGGCGACGCGGTGACGGGAGGAAGGCTCCCCCCAATCAGCCACGGGTCGTCGGCCGACGTCGTGAGCGGTCGGTCCACGGAGTCAAGATCGACTGCTGGGATTCGGGGCTTGAGCGCACATCGAGGAGGTTGCTACCCGTACAGGGCCTGGAGCAGGGCCGGGGTCACCTTCACCTCGATGGTACCGATCCCCTTCTCCGCGAACGCCGGCGCGCCGGGGTCGGGTCGACGTGAACGGGCGGGGAACCGGGCGCGGGGGCGATCCCCGGCCATCAGTCCCGCGCGGTGCGGCGAGCCGCCAGCCCCTGAAGGTAGCCCGCCATCTTCGCCGCGTCCGTGAAGGCCATGAGGGCGGGGACCGCGGCCATGGCCAGGACCCGTTCCCGGGTGCCGGGGAGTCGCCGGAGAGCCCTCGCCACCGGCCTCGCCGCATACGCCGCCCCTCCGGCCGCCGCCAGCGCGAGTCCCCGCCGGCGGCGGGCCAGCAGCGCGGCGGCCAGCCCGCCGTACACGGCGAAGCGGAGCGCGTGGCGGTGGGGATGCATCCCGGCCTCCGCGTCGCCCCGGGCATACGCCGCGTACTGCCGCCAGTGCGCGGCGAGGTCGTCCCGGGCCCGCCAGTGCACCACGGCCTCGGGGACCAGCTCCATCCGGACGCCGGCATCCCGCCACCGGTGGTCCAGGTACATGTCCTCCCCGATGGCCAGCCACTCCGGGTAGCCTCCGGCCGCCAGGAGGGCCTCCCGGCGGAACGCCACCGATCGCGACGAGGGCATGAACCGCTCCTCGCGCAGCTCGGACGGGTCGGGGACCGCGATCGCAGCGGCGACGTCCTGGAAGAAGGTGGTGGTGAGGGGCATCGACACGCCCATGGCCACGTCGGCCCCCCGTTCGATCGCGGCGGTCAGGGCCTCCAGCCACCCGGGATCGAGCACGCAGTCCGCGTCGGAGACTGCGATCACGTCGTGGGTGGCGGCGGCGACGGCGACGTTCCGGCCCCGGGCGATGTTCGCCCCCGGTTCCTCCACGACGGTGATCCCGTCGGCGCGCCTGAGTTCCTCGAGCGTCCCGTCGGTGGAGCCGCCGTCGGCGATGACCACCTCGTCCGGCGGGCGTGTCTGGGCGGCAACGGAGTCCAGGAACTCCCGCAGGGCTCCCGCCGCGTCCTTCACGGTCGCGACCAGCGAGACCTTGACGGTCACGGTCACCGCCCCAGGGCCTTCTCGTAGACCTGCAGGGTCAGCCGGGCCGTCTCGTCCCACGAGAACCGTTCGGCCCGGGCTCGTCCCTGCACCGCCAGGCGCTCGGACAGCGCGGGATCGCCCAGCACGGACTCCATGGCCGCGGCGATCTCGCGGATGGACCCCGGGTCCACGCCCACTGCCGCGTCGCCGGCCACCTCGGGGAGCGACGTCGTGTTGGAGCACACGGTCGGAACGCCGCGAGCCATGGCCTCCAGGACCGGGAGGCCGAACCCCTCGTAGGCCGCCGGGTACACGAACAGGTCGGCCCGCCGGTACAGCGCGTCCAGTTCCTCGGGGCCGAGCGCGCCCGTGAGCACGATGTCGCCGGGTCCGGCCAGGGCCAGCTCGCGGAGCAGGGCCTGTCCGTGCCACCCCATCGGGCCGGCCAGCACCAGGGCGTGGGGCAGTCCGGTCGTGGCCACCCGGCGGTACGCCCTGACCAGTCGAACGAGGTTCTTCCTGGGCTCGAGCGTTCCCACGAACAGGGCGTAGGGCCTCGGGACCTTCAGCCGGCCCAGCACCCGATCGGGATCCCCGCCGGGGACCTCGGGGAGGGCGGCGGCCTCCGGGATCACGTGGACCCGGGACGGATCCACCCTGGACCGGGTCAGCAGGTCCTCGGCCGTGTACCGGGACGGCGTGACGATCGCGTCGGCCCGCCGGACGGCCGCGCGCAACCCGGTCCGGTACACCTGCCGCCACTGGCGGGGGAAGTGGGATGGCACGGCCAGGAACGCCAGGTCGTGGACCGTGACCACCAGCTTCTGCCCCCGGCGGGCCGGCGGCACCGCCACCGACGAGGGCGCGTGGACCAGGTCGCACGCGGCCGGCCGTTCGGGGAGCGCCGGGCGCCCCGTGAGGTTCCACCGAGCGTAGAGCGACCGGATCCCGCCGGGCAGTTCCTCGATGGGGAACGTGTGTGTCCACTCCTCGGGCGGCGGACCGGACGGGAACCGGGCGTGGAACAGGGTGACCTCCAGGGAGGGGTCCTGGCGAACCAGGGCCGGCACGAGGTTGCGGACGTACGTCCCGATACCTCCCGGGGCCGGGGAGAACAGCTGGTCGACGTGGAACGCGACCGAGGTCATCCCCGCGTCGCCTCCACGCAGGAGCATCCCTGCGGCCCGACGGTGGCCGCGTGGCCGGTCCCCGGTTCGAGATCCAGCCGGTCCCCGGGCCCGAGCGCCACGTCGCCGTCGTCGAGGTGGAACGTGATCGAGCCGTCCAGGCAGAACAGGACCTTGTGGTACCCATGGGAGTGGCTTTCGTAGCGATCCCCGGGGCCGTTCCCCCAGAACCGCGGCGCGGACGAACCCTCCGCGGCGAACGCCGCCAGCGCGCCCCGCCGGTCCCGGACCGCGCCCGGGACGCGCGTGGCGCCCGACACCTACACCACCCCCTGGGCCCGGAGCGCATCGAGCTCCTCCGGGCCGAGCCCGAGCTCGCCGCCGTACACCTCGTCGTTCGCCGAGCCCATGGCCAGGCCGGGATGTTCGATGCGGCCCGGCGTCTCCGAGAAGAGGGGGTGGGGACGGGCCAGGAGCACCGAGCCCAGCTCGTCGTCGGGGAGGCGCTGCAGAGTCCCCCGGGCCGCGTAGTGGGGGTCGGCCACGATGCCGGCGGCGTCGAGGATCGGGGCGGCTGCGGCGTGGTGCGACTCCATGGCCTGGAGGACCTCCTCGAGCGTGTGCTCGGCGAACCACGCCTCGATCACCGCGTCCAGCTCGTCCACGTTCGCCAGGCGGTCCTGGTTCGTGGCGAACCGGGGGTCCTCCATGAGCTCGGCCCGGCCGATCGCCGTGAGGATCCGCTCGGCCACCGACTGGGACGTGCCGGAGATCGTGACCCACGTCCCATCCTTCGTCCGGAACGCTCCCCGGGGCGCCGAGTACACGATGCGGTTGCCGATCCGGCCCGGGATCACGCCGAGGGTGTCGTACACGGCGGTGATGGGCCCCACCAGCCCGAACAGTGACTCCACCAGCGACAGGTCGATGACCTGGCCCAGTCCGCCCCGGGCGTCCCGATGGTAGAGCGCCACCATCACCGCGAAGGCCCCCAGGAGGGCGGCCACCTCGTCGGCCAGGGCCACGGCGGGGAGCACCGGCGGACCGTCGGGGAACCCGGTCATGTGGGCCAGTCCCGAGAGCGACTCCGCCAGCGAGCCGAACCCCGGCCGGGGCGCGTACGGCCCGGTCTGGCCGAACCCGCTGGTCCGCAGGATCACCAATCGGGGGTTGCGTTCGAGCAGGCGCTCCGGGGCCAGGTTCCACCGTTCGAGCGTGCCCGGCCGGAACGACTCGGCCAGCACGTCGGCCCCGTCCACCAGCCGCAGCAGCAGCTCCTGCCCCTTCGGGTGCGAGAGGTCCAGCGTGACCGGTCGCTTGTTCCGTCCGACGTGCTTCCACAGCAGGGAGACGTCGCCCTTCTTCCACCCGAGGGTCCGGGAGGTGTCGCCGGTGCGGGGGTGCTCCACCTTGATCACGTCGGCCCCGAAGTCCGACAGGCGGGCCGTGGACCCCGGCCCCGCGATCACCGTGGCGATGTCGAGGACGCGGATGCCCTCGAGCGGGAGGGCGCTCATCGAGCGAGGAGGTGTTCGGCGATCCGGTGGGCCCGCTCCAGGTCCTCGGGCACCACCAGCACGCGGACCAGCCGGACCTGGAACCGGTACGGGTCCGCCGCCAGGTCGGTCTCGGCCGCGGCCCGGACGCCGTGCGAGCGGAGGTTGCCCGCCAGCAGCAGCGCGTCCTGCAGCGGCCACGACCCCAGGACGGCGGGCGCCTCGCCCAGGTCGTGGAGGTCGTCCACCTCGGGCGGCAGGTCGGGCCGGGCCACGCCGCGAGGACGGGGCTCGTCGTCCGCCTCCCCGGTGACGTCCGCCTCGGGCTGCGGCGCCGGCCCCGGAACCAGCTCCGCGCCGTCGTCGGCGCACACGGCGAACCCCGGCCGGTACTCCTGCCCGCACACCGGGCAGTGCCCGCCCACGGCGTTCAGGTCGTCGTTCGTCACGGCGACCCAGCGTAGCCGACCGGATCGGGACCGGGACAGGTCCGGCGCTACTCGCAGTGCTGGGTCGAGCCGGTGCGGGGGCCCTGGAGGCACGAGTCGGTTCCCGGGCCTCCGTCCATGCCGTCGCCGCCGGCCCCGCCCTTCAGCACGTCGTCGCCGCCCAAGCCGAACAGGTCGTCGTTCCCGGCGCCGCCGGTGAGGACGTTCGGACCCGCGGACCCCCGGAGCTCGTCCGCCAGCTTCGATCCCGCAGGCGCTCGATCCCGAAGAGTCGGTCCGTCCCGTCGCCCCTGGCCAGCCCGGTCCCGATGTTCGCCGTGACGGCCGCGGCCGAGTGGGCGAAGCTCGGGGCGGGCGGTGCCGCATTGTGGCCGCGTGTGGATACCCGGCGCTACCGGGCGTCGCCGCGGCCGATGAAGGTCGGCGTCCCGCGACGGGCGAAGGCCATCCTGATCCCGGCCCGCCAGCTGCTGCCGGTGATGCGACGGGTCTGGACGGCGCCCATGCCCGAGGCGTCCACCCGTCCGGCCAGGGCCCACAGCGCGGGCGGCTTCTGCTCCTCGGCGAAGTAGCGCTCCAGGGCGGCCAGCACGGCCTGCTCCTCCTGCGGCGAGAGTCCCTCCGGCAGCTCGAATCTCATCCGATCGGGGGGCTACCGCTCGGCTTTGCCCCCTCCCCTCCTCCGGTCCATTCGGCCTCGCTCATGAGCCCCCCGAACCCCCTACAGCGGGATGTTCCCGTGTTTGCGGGGCGGGACGGCCTCCCGCTTGGTGGACAGCATCCGCAGGGAGCGGATCAGCCGCGAACGGGTCTCCGCGGGCTCGATCACGTCGTCGACGTACCCGCGTTCGGCGGCGATGTAGGGGTTCGCGAACTTGCGTTCGTAGTCCGCGATGAGCTCCTTACGCTTCGCTTCCTTGTCCTCCGCGGCCTCGATCTCGCGGCGCATGACGATGTTCACCGCGCCCTCCGGGCCCATCACCGCGATCTCCGCGGTGGGCCACGCGTAGCACACGTCGGCCCGGAGGTGCTTGGAGTTCATGACCACGTACGCGCCTCCGTAGGCCTTGCGGGTGATCACGGTCATCTTCGGCACGGTGGCCTCGGCGAACGCGTACAGGAGCTTCGCGCCGTGGCGGATGATCCCGCCGAACTCCTGGGCGGTGCCGGGCAGGAACCCCGGCACGTCCTCGAACACCAGCAGCGGGATGTTGAACGCGTCGCAGAACCGCACGAACCGCGCCGCCTTCTCGGAGGACTCGATGTCGAGCGTCCCGGCCAGAACCTTGGGCTGGTTCGCCACCACCCCGATCGACCGGCCGTCCAGCCGGGCGAATCCCACCAGGATGCTCATGGCGTACAGCGGGTGGACCTCGTAGAACTCGCCGTCGTCCACGACCTTCTGGATGATCGCCCGCATGTCGTACGCGGCCCGGGCCGACGGCGGCACGATGTCGTTCAGCGACTCGTCCCGGGCATCGGGGTCCTCGGCGGGAGAGAATGCCGGGGCGTCCTCCAGGTTGTTCGACGGCAGGAACGACAGCAGGTACCGGACCTGGGCCAGGCAGTCCTCCTCGTCCTCGGCCAGGAACTGGGCAACACCCGACCGCGTGTTGTGCGTGACGGCCCCGCCGAGCTGCTCGAACGACACGTCCTCGCCGGTCACCGTCTTGATGACCTCGGGGCCGGTGATGAACATGTGCGAGGTGTCGCGGACCATGTACACGAAGTCCGTGATCGCGGGGGAGTACACCGCGCCGCCCGCGCAGGGGCCCATGATCATCGAGATCTGGGGGATCACCCCGCTCGCGCGGACGTTCCGGTCGAAGATGTAGCCGTACCCGGCCAGCGAGGTGGCGCCCTCCTGGATGCGGGCCCCGCCGGAGTCGTTGATGCCGATGACCGGGGCGCCGGTGGCCACCGCGAGGTCCATGATCTTGCACACCTTCTCGGCGAACACCTCGCCCAGCGAGCCGCCGAACACGGTGAAGTCCTGGGAGAACACGAACACCTTGCGGCCGTCGACGGTCCCCCAGCCCGTCACCACGCCGTCGCCGTAGGGACGGTTCTTCTCCATGCCGAAGTCGTGGGCGCGGTGGCGGGTCAGGGCGTCCGTCTCGACGAACGACCCCTTGTCCAGCAGGAGGTCCAGCCGCTCCCGGGCCGTGAGCTTCCCCCGGGCGTGCTGCTTTCGGATTGCCTCCTCGCCACCCCCCAGCAGGGTCTCGGCCTTGCGCTGGCGGAGCTCCTCGATCCGCTCCGCGATGGACCGCGGGGCCGGACGGCCGTTCTCGGCGGTGCGCTCCTCTTCCGTGGTGGCCATGGTCCCGCGAGTCTAGCCCCGACTCGCGGGACCCGGCCTCCGGCTTGACGGAACGCTGCTACGAAGCCGGTGTCTGCTGCCCCACGTTCAGGATGTTGCCGTCGGGGTCCTTGAACCAGGCCCCCTTGAAGGTTCCGGCGTCCGCGATGCCCCGTTCGTCGGTCTTCAGCCCCGGGAAGTCGTACTGCTCGAATGTGATTCCCTTCGCGGCGAGCTCGTCCACCACGCGGTCGATGTCGTCCACCAACCAGGTAGCCGCGGTCGCCTGCGACGTCCCGGCGAACTGGCTCGGGTACACCAGCAGTCTGGCCCCTCCGGACTCGTACATGATGCCGCCCTCGTCCTCCATGTCGACCTTGAGCCCGAGGGTCTCCTCGTAGAAGCTGCGGGCGCGAGCGAGATCGCCGGTAGCGATCGTCGCTGCAACCGGATAACTCTCCAACATCGGCGCTCACCTCCCACGGCGAACGTACGCGCCATGCCCGGTGTTCGGCAAGTCGGAGGGTCTACGAGGGGAGCTGGACGACCCCGAGGATGTTCCCCTCGGTGTCCTTGAACCACGCCGAGCGCAGCGGCCCGAACGTGGCGATGCCGTGCTCGTCGGTGGTCCCCTCGTAGCGCTCCATCGTCACGCCGCGGTCCACCAGATCCGTCACCGTGGCCTCGATGTCCTCTACCGCCCACCCCGCGGTGGTGGCCTGGTTCGTCCCGGCGCTCCGGCTCGGGTAGACCAGGAACCGGGTCCCGCCGGCGGACTCGTAGAACACGCCCCCCGGGGCCACGCTGGCGGGCGTGAACCCCAGCTTCTCCTCGTAGAACTCCCGAGCCCGGTCGAGGTCCGAGGCCGGGATCGTGGTGTGCATCGGGCTGTCGGACAGCGACATCTCGCCGATCACCTCCGGCCGCGAACGGTATGGCCCGGCGGCACGAAAGGGCAAGCCGGATCTAGCCGCGTCCAGCTGCTCCACCAAGACTTCGGGCTCGGGAGTCACGGAGGCACGCGTGAGAGCCCGCTGTGATCAGCAGGCGGCTGTTGGTCGAGGCCGCGTGGGCATCGAGTCCCGCCGCCCCCGGCCCTCGGGCGCTGCACCCACGTCATGGCCATGAAGCTCGTGGTGATCGTGGTCCGAATCGTCAACGGCTCGCTGACGAGCGCCGACTACAAGAACAACAACATCCGGAGCGTGGACGTGGCCGACGACACGGTGCTGAACGGCGGGCTCACCGGCGCCGACGTCAAGATCAGAGCGGCGTCGACACCTGCGTGTCGAGTGTCCGGTACGGCCAGCTGTGCGTCAGGGTGGAGAACTTTGCCCGCGTGTTCACTGAAGCGCTCGCTCACTTGAGGCGAGCCGGCCCAGGTGGCGGCGGACCCGAACCACGGCGAGCCCGGACGCCTCGGCCAGCCGATCGGCCGTTCGAGGGCCGACGGCCAGCGCCCCGGCCACGGCCAGGCGTTCGGGGTCGGCCAGCGCGCGCAGCACCTCGTCGGGCGACGGGGCCGTCCACGACCGCTCCTCACCGGGTCCCGGAGCGGTCACTGCCAGACGGCGAGCCCCAGGTCGTCCTCGAGCTGCCGGACCGGCGCCGGGCCGTCCAGGCGCCGGAAGTAGGCCTCGATGAGGAACACCCGCGTCCCCTGGATGAGGTGTCCCGCGACCGCCTTCCCGTCGGCCCCGCTCCCGGTGACGTGGATGTGCACGAACGGCTTCCCGTCCTTCAGCGACACGTTCCCCACGCCCCCGGAGATCTCGTGCGGTGCCTCGTATTCGTGGTGCTCGTACTCGTGCGTGTCCTGCCGGTAGTACGCCACGGCCAGGCGTTCCACCGCCCCCACGATCTGCAGCGTGGCCGCCTCCAGGCCGAGCTCCGCGGCCGCCTCGTTCAGCGAGTCCAGCAGGTCCGACCCGCGCTCCAGGCGGACGAACGCCGCCCTCTTGTCGTCGGACGGGTAGATGCGCATTGCGCTCACGCTCCTCGAGGTTCGATCGACTGGCCCCTCGCCCGAGCCGGGCGTCGAGTCCCGATGTCAGTGGTGGGTCCTAGCATCGGCCCCCGTGGAACTTACCGCAGGCCAGCGGCGGACCCTGGACCGCCTCATCGGGCGCGGCGAGCGGCCGGGAGTTCCACCGGGCGTGCCCGAACGGGTCAGGACGCGGCTGGAGGAGGGGCTCTCGGACCTCGAGGTCACCGAGCCACTGTGGCTGTCCAAGCGCAGGCTCGAGGAGCTCGCCCAGTGCGAGGGGCTCCTCCAGGCGTCGCTGGCCGGGGAGGGGGAGCGATTCGCCTACAGCGCCCAGAGCGCGGCGGGGACCCTCATGCACCGGGCCATCCAGCTGGACGTCGCTGCGGAGCGGGGGGTTGACGTGCGCACGGTGGTGGACCGGGCCGCCGACCGGATCGTCGAACACGACGGCGCGTTCGCCCCGTACTGGGCCTCGCTGGACGAGCTCGACCGCGCCGAGCGCCTGGCCGAGGCTGCGGCGGCGCTCGCCATGTTCCGGGAGATGTTCCCGCCGATCCCCCGGGGCTGGCAGCCCGTGTCCGAGCAGTCCCTCAGGGTCCGGCTGGCGGGGGGGATGGTCGTGCTGTCCGGGCGGCTCGACCTCGTGCTCGGCCGCCGGTCCCAGCTCCTGCTGGACTTCAAGTCCGGCGACGCCCGGCCCGCGCACGCCGAGGACATGCGGTTCTACGCGCTGCTGTGCACGCTGGTGTTCGGCCGGACGCCGTACCGCGTGGCCACGGTCTTCCTGCAGTCGATGGAATGGCAGGCGGAGGACGTGACCGAGGAGACCCTCGACCTGGCCGCGGACCGGGTGGTGGGGGCGGCCGGATCCGCCGCGGCGCTGGCAGCGGGCCGCGAACCCGAGCTCCGCCCCGGGCCGCACTGCCGGTGGTGCCCCCGCTCGGCGAGCTGTCCCGCCCTGGCCGCGGCCCGCGCGGGCGCCGACCCCGATTCGGGCCCCCCCGGCCGGTTGCCGGGCGCGTTTGTTTGACCTACTGTCGGGTAGGTTATGAGGCGTCGCCTCGCGCCACGCTGCGTCCGCGCCGTCCCGGTCCTGCTCGCCCAAACAAGGAGCGCTCGAGATGCCGAAGGACCTCTACGAGATCGGTGAGATCCCGCCGGTGGGGGAGGTCCCCTCCCGGATGCACGCGCAGGTCATCCGCCCGGAGCGGTTCGGGGAGCCCCGGGAGGCGTTCCAGGTCGAGGAGATCGAGGTTCCAGAGGTCGGACCCCACGACGCGCTGGTCCTCGTGATGGCGGCCGGGATCAACTACAACAACGTGTGGGCGGCCTTGGGCATCCCGGTGGACGTCACCCGGGTCCACGGCAAGTTCGGCGAGCCCACCGACTTCCACATCGGCGGCAGCGACGCCTCGGGCATCGTGTACGCGGTGGGGGACGAGGTGGAGAACGTGGCCGTGGGCGACCACGTGGTGATCCACTGCGGGCAGTGGGACGTGGAGGCCGAGGAGATCACCGACGGCCTCGATCCCGGATTCCACGACTCGTACCGCATCTGGGGGTACGAGACGAACTGGGGCTCGTTCGCCCAGTTCACCAAGGTCCAGGCGCACCAGTGCCTGCCGAAGGCGCCGCAGTTGACGTGGGAGCAGGCCGCCGCGCCGACGCTGGTGGGGGCCACGGCGTACCGGATGCTCATGGGGTGGCCCCCGAACACCGTGCAGGAGGGCGACGCCGTCCTGGTGTGGGGCGGGGCCGGCGGTCTCGGCTCGATGGCCATCCAGATCGTGAAGGAGATGGGCGGCAAGCCGGTGGCCGTGGTGTCGAGCGAGGACAAGGCCGAGTTCTGCATCAAGCTGGGGGCGGTCGGGGCGATCAACCGCCGTGACTTCGACCACTGGGGGATGCTCCCGCACTGGAAGGACACCGAGGCCTTCGGGGAGTGGTTCGCGGGGGCCAAGGCGTTCGGCAAGGCCTTCTGGGAGGCGCTGGGGGAGAAGGGCGCGCCGAGGATCGTGTTCGAGCACCCCGGCGAGGACACCGTCCCCACGTCGATGTTCCTGTGCGACACCGGCGGCATGGTCGTGATCTGCGCCGGCACCACCGGCTACAACGCGGTGGTCGACCTCCGCTACCTGTGGATGCGCCAGAAGCGCTTCCAGGGCTCCCACTTCGCGAACGACGACCAGGCCGCCGCGTTCAACCAGCTGGTCGTTGACGGGCGCATCGACCCCTGCCTTTCGCAGGTGTTCTCCTTCGCCGACATCGGCGAGGCCCACCAGGTCATGCGCGAGAACCGCCACTCCGACGGCAACATGGCCGCCCTGGTGAGCGCCCCCACCGAGGGGCTCACCGATGTCCCCGATTCCGCCTAGCCTCCCCGCCGGTCCCTGACCGGCCCCGGCAGGATCGTTCGCTCGCATTCTCTGATGGCGCGGGACGCGATGGGTCTCGCCGGGCTTTGTACTGGTCGAGGATGGGGCCATGAACGAGGCTGTCGCCGCCCCGGTGGACGCAGGTGTGACCTTCGAGCTGTTCTTCGAACAGGAGCGACGACGGCTGTGGAAGGTCATGTACCTGCTGACCGGCGACGGCCACGAGGCCGACGAGATCTCGCAGGAGGCGATGGTTCGCGTGCTGGAGCGCTGGGACCGGGTCCGGGCGATGGCCTCGCCGGCCGGATACCTCTACCGGGTCGCGTTCAACCTGCACCGACGGTCGCGCCGGCGCCGAAGGCTGATCGCGCGCGAGTCACCCCACGAAGGGTCCCTGGACCCGGCCGCCACCGTCGCGGCCCGCGTGGACGTCATGCGCGCGCTGGCCGGCCTCAGCATGGAGCAGCGCCAGGCTCTCGTGCTCGTGGATTTCATGGATATGTCCTCGGAGGAGGCGGGGCGGCTCCTCGCGATCGATCCCTCGTCGGTTCGAAGCCGCCTGCAGCGGGCCCGGGGAGTGCTCCGGGAACGTCTGGAGGAGCCCGATGACTGACGCCCGGCACCATCTCGAGGAAGCCGCGGCGGGCTTCGAGCCGCCGAACGGCGCACTGGACCGCGTCCTCGACGGCGCACGCAGACGGCATCGGCGACGGCGGGTCCTCGGTGCCGCCTTCGCACTGCTGATCGGGCTCGCCGGGCTGGCCGTGGCGGTGAGTGCGTTCCTCGGAAGCGGGCCCGCTCCATCGCACACGCCGACGCCCCGTCCGCCCGCGACCCGGACGCCGGGCGTGACCGCCGGCCGGGTCGGGCTGGACGCGATCCACATGATCGACGCTCGGGTCGGCTGGGCCCTCGAGGAGGACCGGCGGGGCAACGCCGCGCTCCTGCGAACCGACGACGGCGGGGTCTCCTGGATCGACGTGAGCCCGCTGGGGTTCTCCTGGACCTCGTCCTCGTTCTCCCTCGACGCGGACCACGCCTGGGTCGTGGTGCCGGTGGGCAAGCAGCGGGGCTACGCGTATCGGAAGGCGGCCGTGGTGCGGACGCCGGACGGGGGCCGGACCTGGCAGCGGGGGCAGGTGATCCGCCTGCGCCCCGGCGCGGAAGAGGATGTGGTGGCGTTCACCGATCCGCTGAACGGATGGCTGGTCGCGAACGCGTGCTGCGCGATGTACCACGACTGGATCATCGTGTACCGGAGCTCCGACGGCGGCGAGACGTGGACCCGCGTCAACGAGACGAGGCCGGGCTCGAGCCCCGGGTCGGGCCTGGCGCTGGAGCTTGCCGGGTGCGACCTCACCGCGTTCGTCTTCACCACCACCGACACCGGGTTCGCCTCGGGCGACGGGGCGAACGGAGCCTGCCTGTTCGTCACCCGCGATGGCGGCAGGACCTGGCCGGGCCAGGACCTTCCCCCAGCTGCATCATGCGATTGCGGCGGAACCGAGACTGCCCCCGAGTTCCCCACGACCCGGGACGGATTCATGCTCGCCGAGGTCGACGGGCCGATCCTGCTCGTGACCCACGATGGCGCCGCGAGCTGGCAGGCCCTGCCCGTCCTGGTTCCGATCGAGGGCGGCCAGCTGGGGTCGATCGACTTCGTGGACCCGCTCCGTGGCTTCCTGGTGGTGGGTGTCGGACAGCGATCGTCCCTGTACGGCACCACCGATGGCGGCCACTCGTGGGATCTCCTGGAGACCGGCCAGGAGCTCATGTCGGTGGAATTCGTGACGCCGGACCTCGGGTGGGGCAGGGTGGGCACCTGGGGAGGCCCCGCGGTGACGACGGACGGCGGTCGAACGTGGCGACAGCTGCCGCTCGAGATCTCTCCGGGTCCCACCGAGGCTACCCCCCCCACGACCACAATCGGCGAGACGCTGGTGGATGACGCTCACACCCCGCAGGCCCATGTCGTCCCGATGACCGAGCCGGTCGACATCGGGGCGGTGGGCTCCGAAGGACAGGAGCTGATCGTCCAGCCCGCCACGCCCGGCCCCGAGGTGGTGTCCGCTCAGGAGGCAGTCGACGAGGCGTGGAGGCACAACGGGGATCTCCATCCTTCGTCCGTCACTGCGGAGTTCGGCATCCTGGAGGGCTACCCGGAGTGGCTCGTGGTCTTCGACGGCGTATGCCTGATCGGGCCGGGTCGAACTGTCCCGCCCGGCGAGCCCCAGCCGGCTCCCTCGTGCTCGACCCGCGTCACCGCTCGGATCGACGGCGCCACCGGGAAGTGGGTGGAGTCGTTCGGGTGAGGGCTCAGGATCGGCACTCGACCCACAGGTAGTATTTGCGCGTCGGCGGCAGGGCCACCGAACCCGCCTCCCAGGCGGGCCGGGTAATCGCTTCCGAACGCGACGAGATCGCCCGTGGAAGTGATCCTGGCGCTGACCGGCGCCGCCGTGACGGCCTGAGGGGCGCTCGCATCGCGCAGCTGCCAGGCGCTGCCGTCCCAGTGCTCGATCAGGGGCTCGGTATCGTGCGTGACTCCGACCGCCCACGGTGGTCGGGAGCCGGATCTCCCGGGCAGCGACCGGGCTACGGGCGGCGGAGGGAGATGACCATGTTGGCCACTCGGGTGGCGAGGACCCGCTCGCCGGGTTGGAGGCCTTCGGGGACCCCCTCGGGACCGAGGCGGGCCTGTTCGACGCGCTGGTCGGGATAGGTCACCGTGACGTCGTAGTAGGTGACGCCGTGGAGATCGAACGGCCGGACCTCCAGCACGATGGCTTCCTGTTCTCCGAGCACCGGCTCCAGCGTACGAGGTCCACCGCGGAGGTGGCGCAACCGAGCCCGTCGTGGTGCAGTGGTGGCCCAGTGCCCAACGAGGAGGCGGGTGACGATGGTGCTCACAGTGCTCGAGGCGGAGGTGGCAGCGGACCGGGAGGCCGATCTCATCGGGGCGTTCCGGCGGGCGGCGGAGGAGCCGATCCCTCCGTTCCTGGTCCGGTCGCTCCTGGTTCGGAGCGCGGAGGCCCGCTCCACCTTTCGCATCATGACGGTGTTTCGGACTCGCGAGGACCTGGATCGAATGCGGGCGTCGGGGGAGACGCCCCGGGGTGTGGCCATCTTCCGGGAGGCCGGCGCCGAGCCGCACCTCTCGATCTTCGAGATCGAGCACGAGCTCGTGAATCCCGCCGTGGCGCTCTGACCACGATCCGTTCACGTTGCCGCCGACCTGGCCGTTCGCGCGACGGCCCGCGGTGAGTACATTGGGCGCATGACGGCGGCGTCCGAACCGGCCCGGTCCGGCTCCCGGCGGGAGCTCTCGGAGGAAGAGGTCGCCCTGCTCGACGCGTACTGGCGCGCCGCCAACTACCTCTCAGTCGGGCAGATCTACCTGCTGGAAAATCCGCTCCTCCGGCGTCCCCTCGAGCCCGAGCACGTGAAGTCCCGGCTGCTCGGACATTGGGGGACCACTCCCGGCCTCAACTTCGTGTACGCGCACATGAACCGGGTGATCCGCAACTGGGACCTGGACGCCATCTACGTGATGGGGCCCGGGCATGGCGGCCCCGCCGCGGTGGCGAACGCCTACCTCGAGGGGACCTACACGGAGGTCTACCCGCACATCACGCCCGACGAGGAGGGCCTGCGGGAGCTGTTCCGCCAGTTCTCGTTCCCGGGAGGCATCCCGTCGCACGTGGCGCCCGAGACACCCGGCTCGATCCATGAGGGCGGCGAGCTCGGCTACGCGCTGTCCCACGCGTACGGGGCAGCGTTCGACAACCCCGACCTCCTGGTGTGCTGCATCGTCGGCGACGGCGAGGCCGAGACCGGGCCGCTCGCCACCGGGTGGCATTCGAACAAGTTCCTGAACCCCGTCACCGACGGCGCGGTCCTGCCGATCCTGCATCTGAACGGCTACAAGATCGCGAACCCCACCGTGCTGGCCCGGATCGGCGACGACGAGCTGACCTCGTTGCTGGAGGGGTACGGGCACGCCGTCCACTGGGTGGACGGCGACGACCCGGCGACCATGCATCGCGCCATGGCCTCGACGCTCGACGCGGTGGTCGAGGAGATCACCGCGATCCAGCGCCGGGCCCGCGCGGGCGGCTCGACGGCCCGCCCCCGGTGGCCGGCGATCGTCCTCCGCACACCGAAGGGCTGGACAGGACCGAAGTCCGTGGACGGTCTCCCCACCGAGGGAACATGGCGCTCGCACCAGGTCCCGATGGCGGAGGTCCGCACGAACCCGGAGCACCTCGCGATCCTCGAGGCGTGGATGCGGAGCTACCGCCCGGAAGACCTGTTCGACGAGGACGGGGCACTCGTCTCCGAGGTGGCGGCGCTCTCGCCGAAGGCCAACCGCCGAATGAGCGCGAACCCGCACGCGAACGGCGGCCTGCTGATGCAGGACCTCACGCTCCCGGACTTCCGCGAGTACGCGGTGCCCGTGGCGAAGCCAGGGACCACGTTCAACGAGGCGACGCGGGTGCTGGGCGCGTACCTCCGCGACGTCATCCGGGAGAACCCCACCCGGTTCCGACTGTTCGGGCCCGACGAGACCGCGTCGAACCGCTTGAGCCCGGTGTTCGAGGCCACGGATCGGGCCTGGGAGGCGGAGATTCTCGACACGGACGAGCACCTGTCCCGGGACGGGCGGGTGATGGAGGTGCTGTCCGAGCACCAGTGCCAGGGATGGCTGGAGGGCTACCTCCTGACCGGGCGCCACGGGCTGTTCAACTGCTACGAGGCGTTCATCCACATCATCGACTCGATGTTCAACCAGCACGCGAAATGGCTGAAGACCACGAAGGCCATCCCGTGGCGGCGCCCGGTGGCCTCGCTCAACTACCTGCTGTCCTCGCACGTGTGGCGGCAGGACCACAACGGGTTCAGCCACCAGGACCCCGGCTTCATCGACCACGTGGTGAACAAGAAAGCGGAGATCATCCGGGTGTACCTGCCGCCGGACACGAACTGCCTGCTGTCCGTGGCCGATCACTGCCTGCGCAGCCGCCACTACGTGAACCTCATCGTTGCCGGCAAGCAGCCGTCGCTCGACTACCTGTCGATGGAGGATGCGGTCCTGCACTGCACGCGGGGGATCGGGATCTGGGAATGGGCTTCGAACGACGTCGGTGAGCCCGACGTGGTCATGGCCTGCGCCGGCGACATCCCCACGCTGGAGACGCTCGCGGCGGTGGACATCCTCCGCCGGGAGGAACCGTCGCTGATGATCCGGGTGGTGAACGTCGTGGATCTCATGCGTCTGCAGCCGGACACGGAGCACCCCCACGGGCTGTCCGACCGCGAGTTCGACACGCTGTTCACGGCCGACCGGCCGGTGGTGTTCGCGTACCACGGCTACCCGTGGCTCATCCACCGCCTGACGTACCGGCGGACGAACCACCGGAACATCCACGTGCGCGGCTACAAGGAGGAGGGCACGACCACCACGCCCTTCGACATGGTCATGCTGAACGACCTGGACCGGTTCCACCTGGTGATGGACGTGATCGACCGGGTGCCGGCGCTGGGATCGCGGGCCGCCCACCTCCGCCAGCACATGGCCGACGAGCGTGTCCGGTGCCGCGCGTACACCCGCCTCGAGGGCGAGGATGACCCGGACGTCCGGGCGTGGACCTGGCCCCACTAGGTCGTTGCGAATCCTCGTCGTGAACGCGGGCTCGAGCAGCCTGAAGCTCGCGGTGCTCGAGGATGGCGACCGGGTCCTGGCGTCGGAGAATCTCCCCGCGCCGCGAGGCCGGGTCGACGAGGACGCCCTCCGCCAGGCCATCGACCGGTCCCCGCCGATCGAGGCCGTCGGCCACCGCATCGTCCACGGCGGGACGGAGTTCGTGGAGGCGGTCCTGCTCTCGGCCGACGTGGTCCAGCGCCTTCGCGCTCTCACCGACCTGGCTCCGCTGCACCAGCCCAAGTCGCTCCGTGGGGTGGAGGTCGTCTCCCGCGCCCTCCCGGACGTCCCGGCGGTGGGCTGCTTCGACACCGCCTTCCACGCCGGGATGCCCGCGGCGGCCTCGACGTACGCGCTCCCGCCCGAATGGCGGAAGCGCTGGGACCTGCGCCGGTTCGGGTTCCACGGGCTGTCCCACGCGTGGGCGTCCCGGCGGGCGGCGGATCTCATGGGCCGGCCCGTGGAGGACGTCCGGGTGGTGACGTGCCACCTGGGCGCGGGGGGCTCGCTGTGCGCGGTCCACGGGGGTCGGTCGGTGGACACCACCATGGGGTTCACGCCGCTCGAGGGTCTGGTGATGGCCACGAGATCCGGCTCGGTCGACCCCGGCCTGCTGCTGTGGCTGGAGGAGCACGTGGGCATGCCTCCGTCCGAGCTGGCGTCCACGCTCGAGCATCGTTCGGGGCTTCTCGGATTGACCGGAACCGCCGATATGCGATCGATCCTCCAGGCCGAGGCGGACGGGTCCGAAGAGGCGGCAATCGCCGTCGAGGTGTACCTCCACCGCCTCCGGGCCGCCGTCGCGGCGATGGCCGCCGCCATGGACGGCCTCGACGCGCTGGTGTTCACCGGCGGAGTGGGCGAGGGCTCCGCCGTCATCCGCTCGCGAACCGCCCGCGGGCTGGGATTCCTCGGGGTTGAGATCGACGAGGACGCCAATGCCGCGCCGGACGCGGAGGCCGACATCGGCGCCGGCGAGGCACGAGTCCGCATGTTCGTGGTCCGGGCCCGCGAGGACCTCGAGATCGCCCGGCAGGTGACGGCGCTGCTCGATGGGCGGGCCGGCCGGCCCGAGTCGTAGCGGGTCTACTTCGGGAACAGCGGCGGGCCGCCGGTCTGCTTGACGAACGTGACCCACTCCTGGTGGGGGTCGTCCGAGTCGGGGTCCTTCGGCGTGTGCAGGTCGTCGGTGTACGCGAGGACGGCCATCCCCGATCGCATGACGTCCACCTGGAAGAAGTCCAGCAGGTCGCGGGTGCCGGCCGCGCAGTCCGTGCCGGACGTGCAGATCGAACCGCGATGCACGTACGGCGTGGCCGCCACCTCGCGGAACGTCGGCGTCGCGGAGGTCCCGTTCAACGTCTGGGCCGCGTAGACCCTCCACATGCTGTCGTCGGGGACCTTCTCGGGTGAGGGGCCGTGCGCGGTGGTGCCGTAGTAGACGACGTCGACCCGGCCGTTCGCGCCGGCCACCATCCATGGGAACGTCGACGTCGCCGGGGCCCGGCTCACCTTGACGGGCGTGGTCCAGTGCGCGCCCCGATCGGTGCTCGAGGTGAAGTAGATGTCCGTGCGCTTCGACGCCGTGTGGCGCTCGGACCACGTCGCGTACACGTTCCCAGCCCGGTCCGCCGCGACCACTGTGAACGAGTCGAACGTGTCCGCGCGGTTCGCCGCCGCGACGAACGGATGGACGTCGCCCGGCGTCGCGGTCCGGGACGCCCCGCCGTCCACCCGGGTCACGATGACCTTGTCGTGGGCCGGTGAGCCCAGCGTGTTGTACGTGACGTAGGCGTCGCCGCTGCGCTCGTCGATGGCCACGTTCCCCGGCCACTGGTAGCACTCGGCGGAGTCGGTCTCGCAGCCCGTCCGGTTGACGTCGATGACCGGGCCCGCCACCGGGTTCGCGCATTGCGGCGACAGGACCTGGTGGAACACCACGTGGCCGGTCGCGATGTTGCCGTAGGCCAGCACGAAATCGGGACCGCCGGACGGCACGGGGTGGTCGCCGTACGCGTCGATCCACTGCCGGTCCTCGCCGGAGTCGGCGTTGCTGATGGGATTGGTCTGGAACGTCGCGCCGTTGTCGCACGACGCCGCCAGCGTGATGTTCGCCAGGGTCAGGCCGGTGCCGTAGACCTGGCCGGCGTACCCGGTGGCCACGTCGCTGTCGCCGCCGCCCACGATGGTCGGGCTGCTCGCTCCACCGGGCCCGCCGGCGACGTGCCACGTGGCGCCGGCGTCGTCCGAGTACCAGAACAGGTCCCCGCCGCCGTTCGCCGGCAGCGCCCGGGTGTTCACGCCGATCCCGGTGGGCGCCGCGATCCACAGCCGCTGCTTGCCGGTGCGGTCCGCCCGGATCGACGGCTCCGCGGCCTGTGTCCCCGCGTTGTGGGAGACGTGCACCGGCGTGCCGAACGAGGGCGGGGCCGGGACGCGGGACGCGACGCTCCGGGCGCCGGCCGATCCGGGCCACGCGATGAGGGTCACCGCGAGGACGAGGGCGCCGGCCGGGACGGCGAGCCGGACGCCGTTGCGAGCGAGGACACGGGTCATGGTCGTTCCCCCTCCGGACGATTGCGGGTCACCGCAAGGCTACACCCAGGAGCGTCTCGAGCCTGGGGATGGTGAACTCCGCGCTGCGATGGACCAGGGCCTCCATGCCCACGGCCCGGGCGCCGTCCGCGTTGTGGAGGAGGTCGTCCACGAACACGCACTCCCGCGCCGCCAGGCCGATCCGCTCTGCCGCCAGGAGGTAGATGTCCGGTTCGGGCTTGCGCAGGCCGACCTCCGCGGAGATCACCACCGCGTCGAACAGCTCGCCGAACCGGCTCCGCTCGTATCCGGCGTTCCCCCAGGAGTTCGACACGAGCCCCGTGCGGATCCCGGCCGCTCGGGCCCGCGCCACGGCCCGGACCATGGTCTCGTCCGCCACCATCCCCGCGAACAGCCGGTCCTTGAAGCCGGCCGGATCGAGCGGCTCGAGACGGCCTTCGGACAACCGCTCCGCCAGCCACCGTTCGAACTCCACGACCGGCATCCGTCCGGTCTCGATGCGGGCCACCATGCCGTCCGGGTCGCCGCCGCCCGGGCCGTAGGCCTCCTCGATCACGGCCTTGAACCGCTCGGGGTCCACCCCTGACTCCACCGCGAACGCGGCGAAGGCCCGGCCCATGGACGACGTCATCACCCCGCCGTAGTCGACCAGCAGGCCCCTGAGCGGGCGCGCGCCGGGGGCCCCGGTGTCACCCAGCTTCGATCAGCTCCCGGGCCCGCATGGCCAGCGCGGGAACCCCCTCCTCCAGATCGGCGAAGAAGGGGTCGTCGGTCACGCCGGCCAGGTGCCGGGCGTACGACCCCTCCAGGAGGATGGCCAGCTTCCACACCGCGAGCACCGTGTAGAAGCTGAGGTCGCCCATCGAACGTCCCGTCCGTACGGCATACCTCGCCAGGAGGTCCCCCCGCGGCCGGAAGCCCGGCAGTCGGGTCACGTTCGTGTCGCGTTCGAGTACGTCCACCGGGTCGCCCGGCTCCCGCCAGAACGAGATCATCCAGCCCACGTCGGCCAGCGGGTCGCCGATGGTGGACATCTCCCAGTCCAGGATCGCCGTGAGCCGGGCGGGCGGCTCGGGCGACATCGCCACGTTGTCCAGCTTGTAGTCGCCGTGGACGATGGCCGCCGCGCCGGACTCGGGGAGGTGGCCGGCCAGCCACTCGCCGATCCGGACCAGGTCGGGCAGGGGCCGGGAGAACTGGGTGGCCAGCTCCAGCTGCCCCCGCCACCGCCGGACCTGCCGTTCGAGGTAGCCGGAGGGCTTGCCCCATCCCTCCAGGCCCGCCCGCCGCCAGTCCACCGCGTGGAGCTCGGTCAGCGCGTCGACCAGCTCGTCGCCGATCGCGGCCCGGGCCGGTTCGTCGTCCCGGAACCCGGGCGGGAGCGAATCGCGGATCACGGAGCCCTCGGCCCGCTCCATCAGGTAGAACGGCACCCCGATCACCGATCGGTCCTCGCACGCGAGGACGGGCCGGGGCGCGCGGACGCCGGTTCCGTCGAGGGCCGAGAGCACCCGGTACTCCCGCATCACGTCGTGCGCCGTCGGCAGGAACGCGCCCCGGGGGGGCCGGCGGAGCACCCATTCGTCGCCGCCCCGCCGGACGAAGAACGTCTCGTTCGAATGGCCCGCGGTGTGCCGTTCGACCTCCACCCGGCCCGGGCCGGCCAGCCGCTCGTCGAGGAACCGCTCCAGGGCCTCGGGGTCGACCAGGGGCCGGCTGAGATCCTCGCCCCCCGGTCCGGTGAGCGCGGGCTCGGTCATGGGGCCGGAGAGCCCTCCTCGCGAGAGGCGGCCCGGGCCAGGAGCCGGTCCCGGAGCGGGCCCTCCGCCGCGGCGTCGATCGCGGTCCAGGCCATGGCCACGGCGCCGTCGATCGCGGCGCGGTCCGCCGACGGCGTGGCGCAGGCCGCGGCGAACTCCGGCTGGTGGTTCACCGCGCCGGCCGCGTCCACCGCCAGGGCCGGGTGGATCGACGGGACCACGTGCGAGACGTTCCCCATGTCGGTGGAGACCGTGGCCCGCTGCAGGATCTCGCCGAGGTCGGGGAACACCCGCCCCACCGTCTCCGCGTTGCGCCGGTACGCCTCCACCAGGCCGGGGTCGTGGCGCATCTCCGCGTACGGGGGGTACCGCGTGACGTCGAGGGTGGCGCCGGTGGCCAGGGCCCCGGCTTCGAAGCACCGCAGCACCCTCGGCAGGAGGTCCTCGAGCTCCCTCAACGTCGTGGCCCGGGCCATCCACCTGCCGGCGGTGTCGGCGGGGACCACGTTCTCCGCGTCGCCGCCCTTCGTCACGATCCCGTGGATCCGGTCCGTCGACCGGATGTGCTGGCGGAGGAGCCCGATCGCGGTCTGGGCGATGACCAGCGCGTCGGCGGCGTTCACGCCGAGCTCCGGGAACGCGGACGCGTGCGCCTCCTTCCCCGTGTAGCGGAGGTCGAACGACGTGGCCGCGATGATCGGGAACTGGGGCGCCTCGAACGGCGTGGGGTGGATCATCATCGCCGCGTGCGCGCCGTCGAACACGCCGTGCTCCAGCAGGACGATCTTCCCTCCGCCCCCCTCCTCGGCCGGGGTCCCGATCACGGTCACGGTGAGGCCGGCATCGTCGGCCACCCCGGCCAGCGCGGCTCCTGCGCCGACGGCGGCCGCGGCGATCACGTTGTGGCCGCACGCGTGGCCGATCCCCGCCAGCGCGTCGTACTCGGCGCAGATCGCCACGTGCAGGGGCCCGGATCCGGCCCGGGCCGCGAACGCCGTGGACAGCCCGGCCACGCCGCGCTCCACCTCCAACCCGGCCTCGTCGAGGGCCTCGCACAACCACGCGGCGGCCCGCTCCTCCTGGTACCCGAGCTCGGGGTTCGCATGGATCCGGTGCGACAGATCGAGCAGGGAGTCGCGGGCCGCCTCCACCCGCTCCCGCGCGGCCTCCTTCAGGGTCACCGTGCATCCTCGGGGCCGAGCGGGGCGAGGGCCTGGAGGAAGTCCGGGTCGTTCGGGCCGAGGCCCGCCTCAGCGGACCGCCACAGGTAGGCCCCCCACCTCGGGTTCACGGTCCGGATGCGGTCGAGCTCCTCGCGGGCCTCGAGGGGCCGTCCGTTGGGTGCCAGCATGACGGCGCGGAAGAAGGCGACGAGGTCGTCGTCGGGGGCGAGCTCCGCCGCGCGATCGAACTCCACGAGGGCCTCCGGGAACGACATCTCCCCGGCCAGGTCCAGTCCGGTGCCCACGTGTTCGAACGCCCGGGCCAGCACCAGGAGCCGGTCCAGCTCTCCCACGGGGTCCCGGTGGTCCTCGATCCGAAGGTCGAACCGACGCGTCCAGGGGTCGCCCGCGGCGGGCACGACCAGGAGCGCGGCGGACTGCCGGCCGCGCATGTCGCCTCCCTCGCCCTCGGCGGCCCTCAGCGCGGCCATCAGCCGGTCGGCCAGATCCCCGGTCGCCGAGGCGTAGGCCTCCAGCATCGCCCCCCACACGGTGTCCCGTTCCATCATGTTGGCCTGGGCGGAGGCCGCATCGCCGGTGACGCTTCCTGCCGCCCGCACGCACCCGTTTCCGGTGTGCACGGCCACGCCGCCCGACGCGTCCACCATGGCCACCTGCCGCATGCGCTCCCCGTCGTCCTCGGCGACGAGCCGGGAAAGGGCATCCGCCGCGGAGGCGCCGTCCCGCATGAGCGCCAGGCCCTTCGGCCCGTAGCTGATCTCGGCGAACGACTGCGTGGCCACGGCGCCCACGCCCGGCTCGGCCCACGGGACCACGGACCCGACCCCGAAGTACCGGGTCTGCACGGCCACCCCCAGCTCTCCGGTCTCCCGGTCCCGCGCCACGATCGAATAGGTCATGCCCCGTCCTCCCCGCGGGCGTCGGTGGCCCCTTCGACCAGCTCCACCAGCACGCCGGCGAACCCCCTGGGATGCGCGAACGCCACCGTCGTTCCCCTGGAGCCCCGCCGTGGATGCTGGTCGGCCAGCTGTACGCCGTGCTCCCGGAGGTGCTCCAGCGCCGCGGCCACGTCGCGAACCCGGTACCCGACGTGGTGCAGTCCCTGGCCCCGGCGCTCCAGGAACCGGCCCACCGGCGTGTCCGGCCCTGTCGGGGCCAGCAGCTGGACGAACGAGCCGCCCACGGCGAACAGGGCCTCGTCCACGCCGTCGGACTCGATGGTCTCCCGGTGGACGGGTTCGGCTCCCAGCACCATCCGGTAGTGCGCGATGGCCTCGTCGAGGTCGCGGACGGCGATCCCGACGTGGTCGATGTCGGTGGCACCGATGCCGAGCCCCGCCAGCGTCTCTCCCCGTCTCATGTGCCGTCCTCCATCGGCGGGCTCAGGGCTCCGGGCCGCCGGCGGCCCCTGGTCGGCTCGGGCTGGAGCCGGGCCACCAGGTCGAGGGCCTCGGTCACGTGGTATGCGGGCAGCGACAGAGCCTGGACCATGGCCGCCACGGCCTGGTACCGGAGGGCCTGCCGGTCGGTGTCGGCGAGGCTGTCGCGGGCCCGGAACGCGTAGAACTCCACCAGCTCCATGAACTGCTTCAGCGAGGGGACGAGCCCGCCCCGTTCGTACGCGTAGATGGTCTGCTGGGCAGCCGGACATCCCGGCCGGGCGGCGGCGTCACGCACGGCCCGGTATCCCGCGGCACGCCGGAGGCCGCGCAGCAACCCGCCGATCGTCTCGGCGGTGGCCCGGTCCACCGGTTCCAGCTTCTTCCTGGCCAACTCGACGTCCTCGCGAGTCGCGACTCGACAGCCGCTCGGGGCAGCACGATAGCCGGTGGTCCCGACCGCGGCATCGCACCTGCGCGGAGCCTCGACGCGGGATCACCCGCCCGTGGCCGAAGGCATCCCCCGGGACGGGGAACCGATCCCCTGGCAGGGGCCGATCGGACCGCCTTTCGCGCCGAATGGCCGATGTTCGGCCGGAGCGTGGTGGGTAGGCTTCTGCCACCGCGAATGCGAGGGGGGGCGCCGTGTCGTCGAAGATTTCCGGGAGGAACGAGAGCTTGACCGCAGCCGACGGCTCGGCCATCCTCCGGGCGGGGCGGGCCGACGTCGCCAGGGCGCGCCTGCGCACCTGGCGCCGCCGGGTCATCCGCCTGGTGACCCTGTTCGTCCTGGTGGACGGGTACCTGTGGTACCGGTTCGCGACGAAGGACTGGCTGTCCCCGACGATCCCGTCGTGGGTGGGGGACTACCTCCCGGCGATCATCCTCATCGTGCTCCTCGGGACCAGCACGGTGGTGCCGTTCCTGCTGCTGTCGCGCTCCCCGCACATCCTCATCCGGCCCCAGGACATCGAGATCGGGCTGGACAAGCTGGTCGGCCTCGACCCCCAGGTCCAGGAGGTCCAGCACACGCTCGACGTCTTCCTGGGGTATGCCACGTTCCGCGACCAGCTCGGAGGGAACCCCCGCCGGGGCATCCTGTTCGAGGGGCCGCCGGGGACCGGCAAGACGTACATGGCCAAGGCCCTGGCCAAGCAGGCGGGGGTGCCATTCCTGTTCGTGTCGTCGCCGGCGTTCCAGTCGCAGTTCTACGGCATGACCGGCGTGCGGATCCGGGCCTTCTTCAAGGCCCTCCGCAAGGCCGCTCGCAGGGAAGGTGGGGCGGTCGGGTTCATCGAGGAGATCGACGCGATCGGCGCGAGCCGAGGCTCCGTGTCCATGGCCCCCGCGCCGCAGCAGCGGGGCGCGCTCAGCGTGTCCCGCTTCTCGAGCGGGGGCGGCGGGACCCTGAACGAGCTGCTGATCCAGATGCAGTCGTTCGACCAGGCGCCGTTCGGCAAGCGCGTGCGCAACCGGATCATCGAGTGGATCAACGGGTACCTGCCCGAGGGCAAGCGGGTCAGCACGAAGAAGCTCGAGTACTCGAACATCATGGTCATCGCCGCGACGAACCGGGCCGATGACCTCGACGCCGCGCTGCTCCGCCCGGGTCGGTTCGACCGCCGGCTGTACTTCGACCTCCCGACGAAGCAGGGCCGCCGGGACCTCATCGACTTCTTCATGGACCGCAAGTCCCATCACCAGCAGCTCGACAACGACGGTGTCCGCGACCGCCTGGCCCACGACACGCTGGGGTACACGCCGGTCATGATCGAGCACCTCTTCGACGAGGCCCTGCTGGTGGCCCTGCGGGGCGGACGCCGGGCCATGAACCTGGAGGACGTGTACGAGGCCCGGATCACCGAGGAGGTCGGCCTCCGCCAGCCCGTCACCTACACGGACGAGGAGCGCCGGGCCGTGGCCACGCACGAGGCCGGCCACGCCACGGTGGCGTACTTCCTCGGGATCGGCCGGCGGCTGGAGGTCCTTTCGATCATCAAGCGGAGCGGGTCGCTGGGGATGCTGGCGCACGGCGACACCGAGGAGCGGTTCACGCGATCCCGGAGCGAGCTGGACGCCACGGTGGCCATCGCGCTCGGCGGGCTGGTCTCGGAGGAGACCTTCCTTGGCGAGAGCGGGACCGGCCCGGCGAACGACCTGGCCAAGGCCACGGAGGTGGCGGCGAGCATGGTCGGCGCGCTGGGCATGGCCGGCACACTGGTGTCGTACGAGGCCATGAACGACGGTCCGATCAACGCGTCGAACCTCGTGTCGAAGGTGCTCGGCGACCCCGAGGGAATGCGACGGGTGGAGGACATCCTGGACCGCCAGAAGGAGCGTGTCGCCGCCCTGCTCGAGGAGAACGCGGACGTGGTCTTCGCGCTCCGCGACGCCCTCATCGCCCGCGACGAGCTGGTCGGCGAGGCCATCGCCGCGGTCATCGACGGGGCCCTGGCCCGGCGTGCCGGACAGCCCGCCCCCGCGCCGTTCACCCGCTGATCCCCTCGGGGCGCTACGCCGGGACCTGCGAGTCGAACGACCCCAGGTACTGATCCCGTTCGGCGGGAGTGAGCTCCCGGGTCACGCGGGCGCCGGCCAGCCCCACGAGGTCCCCGTACGGGAGGAACGACTCGACCGGCCACACCTTCGCCGTCCCGTCCTCGCTCGTCGTGACCAGCAGGCGGCCGTCGGGGCTGAACGTCGCGTCGTTCAGCCGACCGTTCTGGCCCCGGAGCACCGTGGACAGCGTTCCGCTCGGGACCTCCCACACCCGGGCGGTCCGGTCCCAGCTGGCGCTCACCAGGAGCCTCCCGTCCGAGCTGAACACGATCCCGGTCACGAAGTCGGTGTGGCCGCGGAGCGTGGAGAGGAGGTCGCCGTCGGGGACCGACCACAGCCGCACGGTCGGCCCGGATGCCGTCGCCACCACCGAGCCGTCCGGCGAGAATGCCCCGAGCACGTCGGTGAGGAACTCGTATCGCTTCCCGGCGGGCACCGGGTTGGCCATTCGGGCCACCTCGTCCCCCGACTCCGCGTCCAGCAGCGCCGCCATCTGGTCGCCCGTGGCCAGGACCAACCGGCCATCTGGGCTGAAGATCGCGCGCCCGTGCCCGAATGGCTGCCCCGGGACGTCGGTCCGGATGACGCGTTCCGGGAGGTCGCCCGAGCTCCCGTACAGCCGAACGATCTCGACGTCATGCCCCGGGACCTCGGTCACGACCCGTCCCCGGGGCCCGGGCTGGGCGCTGATGAGATCGGGGAATTGCCCCGGCGCCCCCGGTCCCAGGGTGCGCAGCCGCCTTCCTGTGCCCGCGTCCCACAGGGTGGCGGTGGCGTTCGAACCGGCCAGGAGCAGGTGTCCTTCGGCGTCGAACGCGATGTCGTTGAAGTAGCTGAAGAGCGGCCCCCCCGGCTCCCGGTGGAAGATCAGGCGGCCGGTGCGGAGGTCCCAGACGTCGGCGAACGCCTCCATGCGACCGAGGGCCGCGCCCACCAGATGCCCGTTCGGGCTCATCGCCAGGACCTGGGGCCCGACGTGGCAGCACAGGGTCCGTTCGAGATGACCGGTCAGCGCGTCCCATTCGCCGAGGCGCTGGCTTTCCTGGCCGGTACCGGTCACGATGAGGCGTCCGTCCGGCGTGAACACTGCCGGGAACACCGGCCCGCCGCCGGACGACAGCGTGAGCCCTCCGGGCGGGGATTCCACGTCCCAGACGCGGGCCGTGCCGTCGCCGCTCCCGGTGACCACCGAGCGGCCGTCGGGGCCGAATCGCGCGTCGAAGACCCAGTCCGTGTCCCCCCGCAGGACGAAGATCTGCTTGCCCGTGGCAACCGACCAGACGCGCGCCGTGTGATCGACGCTCGCCGTCACGACCAGCCGGCCGTCGGGGCTGAACCGTGCGGACAGCACCGGCCCGCCGTGGCCGCGAAGCGTGGCGACCACCCGCCTCGCCCTCACGTCCCAGACGTGGGACAGCCCGTCGTCCTCGGCGGTGACCAGGAGCTTCCCGTCGCGGCTCCACTCGGCCTCCAGGGGAAAACTCCCGGATGCCCGCAGCGTCGCCAGCAGCTTCCCGTTGGCGACGCTCCACACGGTCACGGTCCGACCCGAGGTCACGGCGATCCGCTGCCCGTCGGGGCTGAACCGTGCACTGACGGCCGGGTTCGGTGGCAGGACGTTGAGGAGCCGCCCGGTCAGCGCGTCGAAGATTCCCACCCGGCCCTCAGAGCTCACCAGGATGTGCCGGGCGCCCGACACGAAGAACCCGGGCGACACGGCCACGAGCCGGCCGTCCGGGCTGAACGTCGCGAACTCCGCGTCGCGTCCTCCCGTGCCGAAGTCCGCGACCCGACGGCCTGACAGCGCATCCCAGACGCCGGACCCCGTGGCCAGCCGCCGGCCGTCGGGGCTGAAGGCGAACTCGTACGGGGCGCTCGGCTGGGGGATCGTGGCGATGGCCGCTCCGGTAGCGGCGTCCCACACCCGGACGCCGCTTTCGAGCAGGCCGCCTGCCGTGGCCACGAGTTTCCCGTCGGGTGAGAACTCGACATCGTTGACCTGCTCGCCCTCGTTCGAAAGGGTTGCGATGACGTCCCCGGTGTTCGGATCCCACAGGCGGGCGGTGCCGTCCCAGCTCGCCGTGGCCACCTCGGTCCCGTCCGGGCTGAACGTGGCGCGGTCGACGACGTCCGTGTGGGCCCGAAGGACCGCCGACAGACTCGACCCGAGCAGCGCCCGGCGGAGGGCGTCCTGGGCCTCCCGGGTGCCGGCGATCTCCCCCGCGGCCCTGGCCAGGAGGAGGGACAGCTCGGGATCGACCTGGAGGAGATTGATGGCATCGGCGGCCAGCTCCCCCGACTTCGCCTCCGCGGCACGCTGCTCGGCCACGGCACGCTGGCGCTGCGCCTCCTTCCGCTGCCGATCGGCCTCCGCCTTCCTGCGCTCGGCGACGGCTTGCTGGTGCTCCGCATTCTTCTGGGCCGCCCGGGCCACCTCCTTCTCGTGGAGGGCCCGGCCCCGCTGCACGAGCGCGAACGCCGCGAGGATCACCGCCACCACGAGGGCCACGGACACCGCGCCCACGGTGACCCGCTGCCGGCGGGCCGACGCCCGGCGGCTGGCGTACACGTACTCGGTCTGGAGCTGGGTGGGCCGCGGAGACTTCTCCGCGGAAACGGCCAGGCTCCGCTCGGCGTCGTCCAGGTCGCTTCCCCGCAGGAGGAAGCTCCGGTCCCGGCGCCGCCGATCCCATTCCGTGGCCCGGACCTGCAGCCGGGTGTGCGTTCGGACCCACTCCAGGTCGGTCTCGAGGGCCTCGGTCAGCCGACGGAACGCCTCGTCGAAGTCGTCCTGCTCCCGGAACGAGATCCAGTTGTGGGCGGCCACGGCATCGGGAAGGGACTCCGGCGCGACCTCCTCCCGGAGCAGCGGGACCAGCCGGGTGTTCGTATCCAGGGCGACGCGGAGCTCCTCCGCGCACACCCTGGAGGCAACGGACGCCGGGCTGACGACGAACAGGAACCCGTCGGCCTCCACGATGGCCCGGCGGATCTCCTCCATCCACTGGGCGGTCGGCGGGATCCCCACCCAGTCCACCCAGGCGTCTCGCCCTCCCGCCTCCAGCGCCGCGTGGAGACGCCGGACGAACGGCTGGTCCTCTCGGGCGTAGGAGATGAAGACGTCCGGCATGCTCCGCCCCGCTTCAGGTTCCCCGGGAGGCCCTCCACAGGGTGTGCTCCCGGGAGATGGCCTCCTCGGCGTGTTCGACGAACCGTGCCCACTCGCTCTCGGTCCGGGGCTCGTCGGCCAGAGCCTCGATGTCGGAGATCTCCCTGGCCGTGACCGAGTACGCGGACGCCAGGGCCCCGTGGTCCTTCGTCTGGATCCAGGCCGCGATCGCCCCCGCCGCCGCCGCGGCAACCCCCACGAAGTCGTACCGGGTGTGGGTCGTGAGACGGACGACCGCGGCGGCCACCCCGGCCACCTCGAAGGCCAGCATCGCCGCTCCCCACAGCTCCGCTCGCCGGGCGTTCCACCGGGCCTTCGTCACGTACCACACCCGCTGGTCCTCCAGCCGGCCCTCGACGTACGCGGTCCGGCGGTCCTCGAGGGACCGGGACCGGAGCGCCTCCATCGCATCGGTGATCTGCTGCGATCGTTCGACCGACGGGATCAGTGTGACTTCGCGCAGGGGTCTGACGAGCTCGGACAGGCGGGCGATGAGGAGCTTGCCCGCGGCCGGCCCCGGTTCGCCGTCGGCGTGGAATGGCGAACCGCCAACCGCGTAGCGCCAGGCCAGGGTCTTCGCCGACTCGGCGGCGGCACGGCCCTCGTACCACGTCCGATCGGGTTTGGTCCCCAGCAGGTGGGTCTTCAGGACGGCCGCCGAGAACAGCGCGATGACGGCCAGGACCTGGGGCCATTTGGGCGGAGTCGGCGTGGCCCCGGCCAGGGCCGCTCCACCCAGCAGCGCGAGCTGAGCGGCCGACGAGCGCACGAATCTACGCTGCGCGGTCGCGGAGGCCCGGTCGGCGGCCCTGAAGAGCTCCGGGAGGTCGAGGTCCCTCAACGTCGCGGCCGCACCCGGGCCGCGGTCCTCTCCGGCGGCCACTCCGCCCGCTCCCTCCCCCGTCATGGAGTCGAAGCGTCGCCCCCACGTGGTGGCGGTGTCAATGCCGTCCCGCACGGGCGCTCGATCGGCAGGCGGAGAAGCCCGGGCCCCGGCCGTGTGGGTGGGCGTCCCGAGGGGACGGTGGCCAGCATCCTTGGCGTGCCCGTCAGGCGCCGTTCGGCGGTGAGTTCCGCCGGCTCGTAGACTGGGTGGAACCGATCGCAGGGAGAATCCGCCATGGCCACATCCACCCGTTCCGTCATCGTCTCCGGGGCCCGCACGCCCATCGGGCGCTTCGCCGGAGGGTTCACCGACCTGGCCGCCGTGGACCTGGGGGGCGTGGCCATCCGTGAGGCCCTGTCCCGGTCCGGGGTGCCGGGAGAGACCGTGGACTACGTGATCATGGGCCAGGTCCTCCAGGCCGGGGCCGGCCAGATCACCGCCCGCCAGGCCGCGATCAAGGCCGGCGTGCCCAAGGAGGTCCCGGCCATCACCATCAACAAGGTGTGCCTGTCGGGCCTGAACGCGATCGCGCTGGCGGACCAGCTCATCCGGGCCGGGGAGATCTCCGTTGCCGTGGCCGGGGGGATGGAATCCATGACGAACGCCCCCTACGTCCTGCCCTCCGCCCGGTTCGGAGCCCGCATGGGCAACACCGAGATGGTGGACTCCATGGTCTACGACGGGCTGTGGTCGACCTTCACCGACCAGCACATGGGGGAGTCCTCCGACGAGGTGAACGCGGAGCTGAAGATCTCCCGCGACGACCAGGACGCCTGGGCCGCCCGTTCCCACCAGCGCGCCGCGGAGGCATGGGCCTCGGGGCGGTTCGCCGAGGAGGTCGTGCCCGTCGAGGTCCCCCAGCGCAAGGGGGACCCCGTCGTGGTGGAACGGGACGAAGGGATCCGGGAGGGGACCTCAGCGGAGTCACTGGCCAGGCTGAAGCCGGCGTTCGTCCCCGACGGGACCATCACCGCCGGGAACGCCTCCCAGATCTCCGACGGGGCCGCCGCGGTCGTGGTGATGTCCGCGGCCAAGGCCGAGGAGCTCGGCCTGAAGCCCCTGGCCGAGATCGTGGCCCACGGGATGTGCGCGGAGCGCTACGCCTGGCTGCACACCGTCCCCGCCATCGCGATGCAGAACGCCCTGAAGAAGGCCGGCAAGGACGTCCACGACCTGGGCGTGGTGGAGATCAACGAGGCCTTTGCCTCCGTGGCCCTGAACGCCACCCGGATGCTCGGTGTGGACGAGGCCATCGTGAACCCGAACGGCGGGGCGGTGGCCCTCGGTCACCCCATCGGCGCGAGCGGAGCGAGGCTCGTGTTCACCCTGGCGAACGAGATGCGCCGGCGCGGCGTGGAGTTCGGCGGCGCGGCGCTGTGCGGCGGCGGCGGCCAGGGCGACGCCCTCATCATCAGGAACCCGGCGGCCTGATCCGGCCCACCGGGCCGCTTCCGCCCGGCCGGGGAATCGAGGGTTAGCCGGCCCCCGCGCGGGGCACGTTCCTCCCCCGGAATGCCCGTTTCCGAGAAGGGGGAATGATCCATGCCCGCATTCCTTTCCGTTCGCCGGCTCGTGTTGCTCGTGACCGGCGTCGTCGTGCTGATCTCCGCCCTGGTGGTAGCCGGCGGCGCGGGAGGCTCGAACGCCCGCGCCGCCACCGCCGTCGGGTTCGTGCGGCACGCGTACCACCCCGGCACGGCCACCACGCGGAGCAAGGAGATCTCCGGGTACTCCGGACCTCGCTTGTCGCTGCAGGTCGCGAAGGTCGGGGCTCCCGGGATGGAGCCCACCATCGGCGTGGCCGCCGACGGCACCGCGTACTACGGAGCCGCCCACATCGTGGCCGACACCCCCTACGCGTGGGGCGGGGCCCGCACCGACACCCGCATGTCCACCGACGGCGGGAAGACGTGGAAGTCCATCCAGCTGGGCGGCGGGGACGTCGGGGTTCCGCCCGCGAACGCCGACCCCATGATCTACGTCGATCAGACCACCGGCCGGGTGTTCAACTTCGACCTCGAGGGGGCCTGCAACTTCCTCAACTACTCGGACGACAAGGGCCAGTCCTGGTCCACGAACCCGGCGGCCTGCGGGAACCTGGTCGTGGACCATCAGACCATCGTCACGGCCAAGCCGAGGGAGGGCCTCACCACCAGCGGGTACCCGAACGTCGTGTACTGGTGCTCGAACCGGGTGGCGGACGCCACGTGTGGCCGGAGCCTGGACGGCGGGACGACCTGGGGACCCACGGGTGACGCCGCCTACATGGGCTATGACGAGGCCGCCGGTGGACTGTGCGGTGGTCTCGCCGGACACCTCGCTGCGGACCCCGACGGGCGGATCTTCCTGCCGAAGGGCCACTGCGAGCACCCGTGGGTGTCCATCTCGCAGGACGGCGGGGCCACCTGGAAGCGGGTCCAGGTCAGCACGATCAGCGCCTCGGACACGCACCTGTCGCTCGCGTCGGACAACGCCGGGAACCTCTACTACGGGTGGTGGGGCGGGAAGCACGACCTGCCCTATCTGTCGATCTCGCGCGACCACGGCATGACGTGGAGCGCGCCGATGATGATCGCGCCGCCCGGCGTGTTCGCGGCCAACCTGGTGACGGTCTCGGCCGCGGCGCCAGGCCGCGTGGCCGTCACGTTCCTCTCCACGACCGATCCGAAGGAGGACGGCCACCGGCCCATGGACCAGACCGTGGTGGTGTCCACGAACGCCCTGTCGGCCAACCCGACGTTCGTCTCGTCCACGGCGAACCCGGCCGGCGACCCGATCCACCGGGGCAACGACTGCACCGCGGGCCGGTGCGGCGGGATCTGGGACTTCATCGACATCCACATCTCGAAGGCCGGCCAGGCGTGGGCCAGCATGTCCGACGACTGCGTGGCCACCTGTGTGACGAAGGACGAGCGCACCGCGCTGCACGCGGGCGTGGGCTACGCGATCCGGGAGATCGCGGGCCCCAACCTGGGCGTGCCGTTCCAGTTCGCCTCTCCGTAGGAGATGAGGGGCGGCGCCCACCACGGGCGCCGCCCCTTTCCTACACTCCACGGGAGGAGGGAGCGAGACATGACCGAGCGCCTGTTCGACCTGCCCGAGGAGATCGAGGAGTTCCGCAAGCTGGTTCGGAAGATCGCCGAGGAGCGCATCGCGCCCCGCGCGGCCGAGGTGGACGAGACCGACGAGTGGCCCAAGGACCTCTGGGAGGTCATGGTCGAACACGGCCTGATGGGCGTGGGGTACCCGGAGGAGTTCGGCGGCGGGGGCGGAGGGTCGCTCACGTTCGCGGTGATGACCGAGGAGATGTCGCGGGTGTCGGCCGGCGTGACGCTGACCCCGCTGGTGGCCCGGCTCGGCGCGATCCCGGTCATGCTGGCGGGCTCCGACGAACAGAAGAAGGAGCTGTTCGGGGGCATCGCCGAGGGCCGGCACCTCATGTCCTACTGCCTGACGGAGCCGGGGAGCGGCAGCGACGCCGTCGCGATGAAGACCCGCTACACGGCCGTGGACGACGGCTACCGGCTGACCGGGACCAAGCGGTTCATCACAGGGGCCGGCGTGTCCGACGCGTACACCGTGTTCGCCACGAAGGACCCGGCGCTCCGGGGCGAAGGCATCTCGTGCTTCCTGGTGTACCGCGACGACCCGGGGGTCTCGTTCGGCAAGGAGGAGCACAAGATGGGGATCCACGGGTCCCCCACCCGCGAGGTGTACATGGAGGACACCGTCGTTCCGGCCGACCGCATGATCGGGGCCGACGGCGAGGGGTTCAAGATCGCCATGCGAACCCTCGACTACTCGCGGCCGACCATCGGCGCGCAGGCTCTGGGGATCGCCCAGGGCGCGTTCGACTTCGCCGCCCGGTACATGACCGAACGCGAGCAGTTCGGCAAGAAGATCGCCGAGTTCCAGGGGCTCCAGTTCATGCTGGCCGACATGGCCATGGAGATCGAGGCCGCCCGCGCGCTCGTCTACAAGGCCGCCGCGCTGGTCGATGCGCGTGACCCCCGCATGACCCTGTTCGCCTCGATCGCGAAGTGCTACGCGAGCGACGCGGCCATGAAGGTCACCACCGACGCCGTCCAGATCCTGGGCGGCTACGGCTACATGCGCGAGTACCCCGTCGAGCGCTACATGCGCGACGCCAAGATCACCCAGATCTACGAGGGCACCAACCAGATCCAGCGCGTGGTCATCGCCAGGAACATCCTGAAGTCGCTGGGCGGGTAGGGAGCCGGCTCTCTCGACCCAGCCGGGCCCCGGATTCCCGCCTCCCTACGGCGGCGCCCGACTACCTCCTTCGATCACCGTCCCGTCCGGCCGGGAGAACACCGGGGAGCCGTCGACCATCTCCACCCGGAACCCGTGGTGGTGGATCTTGCGGTGGTGGCGCCGGCACAGCAGCACCAGGTTGGACAGGTCCGTCGGTCCCCCGTCGGGCCAGTGTGCAAACCGGGCATGTCGGGATTCGCGAAGAAGATTCCTCAACGTTCCCGCCGTCTGCACGAATCGCATGGGTCGGTCGGACCGTGAACTCCCACGGTCAGCGCGAGGTGGGACGGCGTTTTCCGATCGCGAACGTTCGGGAACGTTTGAAGGGACACGTCGACGTGCCCCGAGGAGGTGAGGCTCGTGCCGAGGAGCGAGTGGACCGACGAGCAGGAACGCAAGTACGAGCACATCAAGGAGAGCACCAGATCGCGCGGGGCGTCCACCAAGCGGGCCAAGGAGATCGCGGCCCGGACGGTGAACAAGGAGCGGGCCCAGCGAGGCCAGAGCGAGACGGCCTCCAGGTCCTCCGTGCGCGATATGCCGTCGTCCAAGCGAGGCGGCCAGCGGTCCGGCACCAGCGGGCCGCGGGGGCGGACCCGTGAGCAGCTCTACAACGAAGCCCGGCAGATGGGCATCGAGGGCCGTTCGAAGATGAACAAGGCCCAACTCCAACGCGCGGTCGACCGCAAGAAGCGGTAGCCACCCATCCGCACACGCCTTCTCTCCCGGCGCCGATCGGCGCGCCACTGGCCAGCGGTGCGAGAATCCGCAGGACGGGCCACCTGGGGGACATGTTGACTCCCCGACCGGCCGATCGCCAGGGCCCCCGAGTGTTGGATTGACAGGTTCCCCGCCCGGTGAGAGAGTCCGCGCCGTCCACCCATCCATGGGGGAGCGCCCACGACCGTAGACGATCGACCCGAGGGCCTCGACGGCGCGCCGCAGTCGCCCGATTCGGACCCCCCGGAGGCGCCCCCGGTCGATCCGCGGCAGGACGAACCGACCCATGGCGGCCGGTTCCTCATCACCCGCCGGGACTTCCTGAAGTACTCCGGCGCCGCCACGGTCGTGGTGGGCGCCGGACCGGCTCGAGCCCTGGCAGGCTCCGAGGCCCGGTTCGGCCGGGCCTCCAACCCCTTCCCCACCTTCAACCTGGTCCGGGCCCGGGACATGCTGGCCCTGTCGTTCGAGGTCCACAACCTCGAGCTGAAGAGGAAGGGCCAGGCCGGCCCGGGGGACACCCAGACGGCCCGTCTCGTCCGCACCGTTCCCGACCGCCCCGCGTACATCGTGGTGGTGTTCGAGCCCCAGCACCTGGCAGAGCACGCGTTCTTCGAGGTGAACGACCCGATGATCCCGGGCGATCCCGGCCCCGAGACCCTGATGTCGCCCCCCGTGCCCTCCAGCCTGGCCGGCCCCAGCCGGCTGGCGTTCAGGGTCCCTGCGAACGTGGCCGCGGTTCCGTTCGAACTCGACACGCTGCTGACGTGGGGCGACTGGGAGCGCAGCCTGGCCCCCCTGGCCCAGGACCCCCCTCGCAGTGGGGCCGGCTTCCGGGACCCCACGGTCTTCACCACGGACACCGCGCTCGAGGTGCCGTGGCGGCTGTACCTCTCGCCCGGCCCCAGCTCGCTGTGGTTCCACTCGCACGACCCGGTCACCCACACCGACCCCAAGGACTCCCGTCCCCGGACCGAGCTGTGGCACTCGAGGATGGGCGTCCACATCGGCTCCGCGTCCACCGAAGGCGGCCGCATCGCCAACCCCCACAACGAGGAGGGCGGGCCGCTCCGCGCCATCTGGACGCCGGGGTTCTCCACGGACCAGGACCCCCCCGACCCGAACGGGCTCGGCCCGAACCCGCCCGAGCGGACGTCGCTGAAGCCGAACGACCGGTGGCAGATCGTCCGGCTCACCGCCGAACGCGACCTCCAGCTGTTCAACCAGGACACCGCCTACGTCCCGCAGCCGGTGGACTCCGACCGGTTCGCGCTCTCGGCCCTCGGGGTGTTCATGGACACCAAGGGGGCCTGGCCGAAGGTCACCACCCAGGGTGGGGTCGACCACCCGTGGGTCTCGGACCTCGTCAAGTGGGATCACCGGGCCGCGATTGGCCGAGACAACTACGTCCGGGTCATCCACTCCGGGTACCTGCTCCCGTTCGGGCACGCCGCCGTGGTGGTCACGGTCACCGAACGGAAGATGCAGCCGGCGGAGTCGGGGCCGCTGGCCGGCCAGCTGGGCGGCTACCTCCGCCAGCACGCGTTCATCATCCCCCGCAGGTTCACGCTGGGCTACCCGGCGGCGTCGAACCAGCCGAACGGCGCCCGGGACTTCCCGTTCACGAACATCAAGCTGAAGACGCTGGTCACGCCGAACCTCGAGCCCTACGACGGCGCGACCCCCGTCACCCAGACGCAGGTGCTGAAGACGAACAGCCAGCCGTACGGCTCCACGGCCTTCTGGCCCATGATCCCCAGCTCCGGCGGCACACCCGTCGACTTCGAGTTCGTGTACGAGGCCACGGACCGGGATGGGAACTCCATCCAGTTCACCGCGCCCCAGATCTTCGTCTCGTCGACGCTCGCCGACGACAAGACGAAACAGGACGACATCGAACAGATCATCCACGAGTACGGCAAGGCCACGCCGAGCAGCCGACACACCCGCTCCTTCAACGGCCAGAAGGTGGCGTTCGCCACGTTCCCCGGCGGTGAGGAGGGGGCCACCGCCTACGAGGTCGACACCATGACCTTCAGCGCGGCGCCCCCCGTGAACACGAACGCGGAGCCCACCGACATCCCGAGGTTCTTCCCGAACCTGCTGAAGGCCGACGTCCGGCTCCAGGCCGCCGAGCGGATCGCCGGGAAGTCCCTGGCCAAGAAGCCGACCATCGTCTACCACGACACCTACGTCGCGAACGGCCAGAACAACTCGAAGGTCTTCGCCATGCTGGTGGACTCCTCCACCGTGAAGCCCCCCCAGCCGGGCAAGGCGAAGACCGCGCCGACGCCCGAACCGCTCGACATGGTGCTGGGGGCCGACACCTCCGGCGGTGTGCTCACGCCGAACATGGCCATCACCGGCCTGTCGGCGGCGCTGGGGCCGATGGGCGGCGACCTGTCGAGCGGCCTCCCGTCCGACTTCGATCCGCTGGAGTTCTTCGGGAACCCGGCGTCGCTGCCCAAGATCCTGGGCGGCCTGGACCTCTGGGACATCATCCACGCGGTCACCGGGTTCTCCGACCTGGACAAGATCCCCAAGACCATCGAGAGCCCCCTCCCGGACCAGATCGTGGTCTCGCTCGAATGGAATCCCGAGCCGGTGCACGATCCCCTGAACGTGTTCGTCCCGGGAGGGAACTGCTCGATTTCCATCTCCGCGGTGTCCACGACGGAGATCAACGACAACGGCACCCCGGGAGAGTCCACGTTCGAGATCACGGGCATCATCGAGGACTTCCAGGCCCAGCTGGTGGGCGACGCCTTCAAGGCCATCGTGATCACGTTCGACCACCTGAGTTTCTCCTCGGTCAGCGGCCAGAAGCCGAACGTGGACCCGGCCATCACCGACGTCACGTTCGTGGGGGTCCTGGAGTTCGTGCAGAAGCTCCAGGAATTCCTGTCCTCGATCGGGTTCGGGAACGGCGGGCTGTCACCGGGGCCGGCCACGCGGAACGGCGCGCTCGTGTCACGCAAGGCCCAGGCGGCCGACGCGCCCGAGGACGACGGCTCGGGCCCGTCGATCACCGTCGACGAGACCGGGATCAACGCCTCGCTGGGAGTGAGCCTCCCGGCCATCCAGGTCGGCGTGTTCAGCCTCGAGGGGATCTCGTTCGGGGCCAAGCTGAACATCCCGTTCGTGGACGGGCCGGCCCGGGTCCGGTTCAACTTCGCCTCGCAGGACGCGCCGTTCCTGATCACGGTCTCGCTGTTCGGCGGGGGCGGTTCCGTGGAGGTGGGGCTGGGGCTCGACGGGTTCGAGTCGCTCACGCTGACCCTGGAGTTCGGGGCCAAGATCGCGATCGACCTCGGTGTGGCCTCCGGCGGCATCAGCGTGATGGGCGGCATCTACATCAACATCGAGGACAACAACGGGAACCAGGACACCACCCTGACGGGCTTCGTGAAGATGACCGGGGAGCTCGACGTCCTGGGGCTGATCACCGCGTCGGTGGAGTTCGACCTCTCGCTCACGTACGAGGACTCCGGCGGCGTGAAGCGGTGCTACGGGCAGGCCGAGATCACGGTCGAGGTCAGCGTGGCGTTCTTCTCGGCCAGCGTGACCCTGGGGCCGGTCGAGGAGGAGTTCGCCGGCGGGGGAGGGAGCGCCCCCGCCCCGCTCCCCGGGGCGAGCTCGAACGGATCCCGGGCCCGGGCAGCCTCCGTCGACGACAACCACATCACGTTCGCGCAGCTGATGAGCCAGGACGACTGGGCCGTCTACGCGGCGTCCTACGCCCCCGGAGCATTCTGATGGCGAGCTACACGCAGCAGGTGATCTGGACGGCAATCCCGAACGGGGTCACCGGGCCCTCCGGGAGCCAGGTGCTGCACGTCACGGCGTACGTCTCGCCCCGCCTGATGAGCGACCAGGCTCCCATGCAGGACCTGAGCAACTGGCCGCTGTGGACGGACTGGCCGTCGGAGGTGGCGAACAACCTGACGCTGTTCGTCCAGCTCGGGAGCGGGTCGCAGATCGAGGCCACCCGGGACCCCGCGATCCCGCTCGACTCCGACGCCTGGCAGAAGCTGTTCCCGCCGGACTCGCCGGTCCGCCCCTACGACTTCGACGACCGGTTCAAGGGCCTGGACACCCGGCGGATCCGGTCGATCCCGCTGTCGGCCATCCAGGACTTCGTGAAGACGCACTACACGGACATCGCGGTGGACCCCAAGACCGCATCGGGCTTCCCCTCGGCGAACGACCTGGTGTCGGTGTTCGGCCCCCTGTCGTTCGCGTCGAGCCGCACGGAGAACATCGCCAAGCAGCACATCGAGGACCTGCTGGACGAGGCCAAGGCGATCGGGGCGCTGGGGACCGCCCAGCTGAACTTCCTGCAGGCGAAGATGTACCACACGGTCTACGACAAGGTCCGGCTCCCCCACGACAAGCTCCAGCCCACCGTGGAGGCGGTGGACTTCCACCAGGCCCTGAGCTCGCTGAACGACCATCCGACGCTGCTCCGCCGCCTGGGCCTCGTCATCGATCTCCGGGTCCCCATCCCCCGAACGTTCTCGTCGCCGACCACGGTGAAGGTCATCCCGACCATCGCCCGGAGCGGGATGGTGTCGCCGGCCACGAACGCGCTGCTGGCCCCGCCCATGTTCCAGCCCGCGCCCCGCTCGAGCGGGCCGGATCTCAGCCGCGGGCTCCTGCGACTGGGCGACCCCGCGTACCACCTCCTGGAGATCGACACCGACGGGACCGCGCTCCGCCTGCGCCACTTCGCCGACAACCTGAACTCCGCGCACGGCCAGTACCACGCGCCGGACACGCCGGGCCGGTCCTCGGTCCCGGCCCTCCGCTCCGGGGGCCTCGCCGTGTTCCGCGACCAGTTCGCGCTCCACTTCCACCACCAGCTGCAGAACATCAAGGGGCTGCAGACCGCGCTGGGCGGCGGGACCCCCACGTTCCATGCCGAGGACCTCCTGCAGGGCTACCGGTGGGACGTGTTCGACGCGACGTCGGGCCGGTGGTTCTCGCTCTGCCTCCGCCACGGGGAGTACACGCTGGGAGACCCGAACGACTCGCCGGTGATGCTGTCGATCGACGACGAGGGCCTGGTGTCCACGGCGGTGAAGCAGGACCAGGACACGGCGGCCACCGACACGACAGCCGATCTGTTCCTCCAGGAGACCCTGGGGCGGTTCACGGGAGGGAGCCTGGTGGCGCCGAGGCCGGGGAACCAGCTGTCCACCGACCCCGCGGCCCCGCCCATCCCGCCCCCCACCGACCAGCACGAGGACTTCAAGATCACGCCGGTGTTCACGCCGCGGGCCGGCTCGCTGCCGCCGCTCCGGTTCGGCCGGTCCTACCGGATGCGGGCCCGGGCGGCGTACCTCGGGGGAACGGGCCTCGGCCTCAACGGGCCGAACCCGAACGATTTCACCCACGCCACCGACGAGACCGTGTACGGCCGGTTCGAACCGGTGCCGCCGCCGGGCATCCTGATGCGGGCTCCGAAGACCGAGGGCGAGCTGGTGGACCGCCCGGTGATCCGGAGCAACTTCGACACCCCGCCGCCCCCTACGAAGGCGGTCGAACGGTGGATCGTTCCGCCGAAGACCTCGCAGCTCATGGCGGAGCAGCACGGGATGTTTGACACGCCGAGCGGGGTCGACGGCACGAGCAGCCTGTACGAGCTGATCGCGGCCCGGGAGAGCGGCTCGTTCCTGCCGGAGACCCTCCCCGACCCCGACAGCGGAGCCCAGCCGGACCCGAACGCGTACAACCAGCCCTACTACCCCGACGCCACGCTGCACTTCACGGTGGAGAACGGAAACCAGGCCGCCGTCCCGTACCTCCCCGACCCGCTCCCCAGGGCCGCGGCGTTCGTGGGGCTCCCCGGCGCGGCTGCCGGGTCGGTCTTCCAGGTGACGTTCGGCCAGCAGACGTGGCCCGGCACCGAGCCCATCAGGCTCCGGCTGATCGAGGGGACGGGCGCCCCGAGCTTCTCGGGCGGCGTGCTCACGGTGCACATGCCCAAGGCCACCATCGCCCCGGTGCTGCTCTCGTCGGCGCTGCGGGTGGCCGACCTCGACAAGCTCGGGATCTGGCAGTGGATCCTGGAGCGGGCCGCGGTGGACCCCAACGTGGCGAACAAGCTCTCGGTGCTGAAGGGTCTGGCGGTGCGGGGGCGGCTGTGGATGATGACCCCGTTCCACCGGATGGTGCTGGTGCACGCGGTGCGCCAGCCCCTGAAGGCCCCCCAGTTCTCGGCGAGCGCGAAGTCCACCAAGGCCAAGGTCGGGGACACGTTCGCCACGCTCACGGACACCGTGGCGATCAGCCGGCGGAGCACGAACCAGCTGGACGTGCTGGCCCGGTGGACCGACCCCATCGACCAGTCCGCGGCGCTCCCCAAGCAGCCGGTGGCGCACGCCGAGCACGTGGGGCAGGTCATGGTCCCGTCGGGCAGCCCGGACGGCTCGTTCGACCTCTCGATCCGCCACGAGATCAAGGACACGAAGTTCCACCGCGTGAAGTACTCGCTGGTGGCGAAGACGAGGTTCGCCGAGTACTTCATCCAGCACCGGACGATCCACCTGGTGGGAACGACCCCCGTGGTGGTCGCCGCCAAGGGGATCGTCGAGGGTTCGGACATCGTGACCGCTCCGGACGGATCGAAGAAGTACGCGCGGCACACCGACACCGTCGCCGGCGACTACACGATCGACTACGACACCGGGGAGGTCGCCCGCACGGCGGGGAGCACGATCCCGAACGACTCCGACGTGAGCGTGCAGTACCTGGCCAAGCCGATCACGCGGAGGTCCACCGAGCCCGGGGTCCCACCGACCGCAGCCCTCATCGTGAAGAACTCGGCCCGGCCGGACCCGCCGAAGGTGCTGTACGCCGTGCCGCTGTTCGAGTGGCAGGAGCACAAGACGGCGCAGGGGGTGGCCAGCAGGCGGGTCGGCCGGAGCCTGCGGGTGTTCATGGACCGGACGTGGTGGTCGTCGGGGGCCGAGGAGAAGCTCGGGGTCGTGTTCCACGTCTCGCCGAACGCCGTGCTCCAGGAATGGGTCACGCGGATCGGCTTCGACCCCGTGTACAGGAGCTTCGTCTCCAGGTTCAAGATGACGACCGACCTGTTCCCGCTGGCCACGGTGTTCGGGGCGAACCTGCCGCTGGCGGAGGTGGCGGGGGCGAAGGTCCAGGTGGCCGGGCACGAGGTGGACTTCGACCACCAGAAGGGGATGTGGTTCGCGGACGTCAAGGTGGACATCCCGCCGTCCTACTGGCCGTTCATCCGCATGGCCGTGGCGCGGTACCAGCCGTTCTCGATCGCCGGTGCGGAGCTGTCGCGGATGGTCCTGGCCGACTTCGTGCGGCTGGCCCCCGACCGGACGGCCACGGTCCTGCTGACCGACGGCGGGTTCGCCATGGACGTGTCGGTGGTGGGGATCTCGTACCAGTCGGTCCGGAGCATCCACAACTTCATCGGGGACACGGCGCTGACGAAGGCCGGGCCGGGGCGGATGGTGGTGATCCCGGAGACCCGCGACCCCGGGATCCCGGATCCGGACCTGGGATGGAAGCCGCTGCAGGATCCCGTGGAGCTCTCCCCGCATCAGCTCCAGGATGGGCTGACCAGGTGGGGGCCCCGGTCGATGAAGTTCGGGTTCAAGGTGGGGACGAAGCCTCTGCGGCTGGTGTTCCGGGAGCGTGAGGACTTCGGGTCCGGGCGCTCGCGCCTGGTGTACGTCGACGTCGTGACGCCGTAGCGCCCGCGGTCAGCGGTGGTCGCGGTGGCGGTCGGCCACCCGGATCACCAGCTTCAGTGCCGAGTGGGTCGCCGAGAAGCTCACCACCTTCACGTCGACCAGGCCGGCGGCGAGGGCGGCGTCGCGGACGTCGTTCTCGTTCACGTCCGGCGAACCCTTCCTCCACACCACCCACACGGCGCCGTTCGCGACGATGAAGCTCCGCAGGGTCCGGATCCGCCGGAGGTCGGTGCGGTCCCCGACGCCGAGGACGATGAGGTCGCACCCCACCCGCCGGGACTGGATGTGCGCGTTCGGCGTTCGGGCGGTCAGCTGGCTCAGGAACTCGGGGTCGTCGACGTTCAGCACGGAGACCCTGGAGCCGGGCTTCACGCCGAGCTTGTCGACGAGCGAGGGGGGGTTGCGGATCTTCTCCGCCCATCGCTTGGCCTCCGGTCCCAGCTCGAACACGGCCGTGGCGCCGGCGTGCTCGAGGGTCAGCCGTGCGCCGCTCGCGTGGACGGCCGTGACCTTGGCGAACGGGATCCGCAGCCGGACCTCGGACGCCCGGAACAGCAGCTCCGTGGACTCGAGCTCGGCGACCCCCTCGTGGCGAGCGCCGTCGATCCTGGCGCTGCACTCGACCTTGCGCCCCACGCTCCCCATGCTCGCCCTGGTGAGGGCGTCTGACAACCCCCAGGTTTTCGGTGGCGGTGTACGCGGGGGGATGGCCTCGGGCGTATACACGGCGGTGTGGACGATGCGCCGACCACGCGCGAGGACGATCGGACGAACACAGGGGCCGGAGCCGGCGACTTCGAGGACTTCTTCCGGTCCCGGTTCGCCGAGGTGGCCCGGGCCATGATGCTGGCCGCCCACGACCGCGACCTCGGCGAGCAGATCGCCGCCGAGTCCTTCACGAGGCTGTTCGAACGGTGGGCCTCGTTCGAGACCGAGGACCATGCGCTGCGGTTCGCCTACCGCACGGCGCTGAACCTGGCGACGTCCCACCACCGCAGCGAACGCCGGTGGAGCCTACTGCGGTCATCCCGCGGCCAAGAGCTGGGGCAGGATCCGGCGCCCGGCCCGGAGGAGGCCACGGCGAACCGGGCGGCGGTCTTCCAGGCCCTCCGGACGCTCAGCCCGATGCAACGCGCGTGCGCGGTGCTGGTGGACTACGCGGACTTCGACCCCGACGAGGCGGCCGTGATCCTCGGCATCGCCGCGTCCACCGTCAGGGTCCATCTGACCAGGGCGCGGCGGTCCCTCCGCGCCGCCCTGGGCGCCCCGGACGAGGAGCTTGAACCATGACCGCCGACCCCTTCGTCCGCGAACGACTCTCCGAGGCAGTGGATCACGAACCCGTGGACGTCGATTCGCACCTGCGGATGGCCATGACCCATGGGCCGACCGTTCGATCTCCCCGCCGCTGGCCGATCGCGGCAGCCGCCCTGCTCGCCACCGGCGCGGCGGTCGCGTTCGTCGCGTGGACCTTCTTCGCGCACGATGCCGGCCCCGGGCACCGTCGCACCCCGGCGCCGGTCACGTCGGCACCCGGGTCGCCGATGCCATCGCCGGCGCCATCGCCGGCGCCCGGCACCTCGAAGATCTCCCTGCCCGATGGCGCGTCCGGGTACCGCCCGCTGGCGTATGGATTCGGGTCGCTATGGGTGGCGTCGTCGTCCGGCCATTCGGTGACCAGGGTGGACGCCGGCACGAACGACGCGACGACCATCCCCGTCGAGAGCGCGAACTCCCTGGCGGTTGGAGAGGGATCGGTGTGGGTGCTCGGGGATTCGAGCGTCTTCCGGATCGACCCCGGGACGGATCGCGTGGTCGCGACGATCGATGTCGGCCGGGGTGCACGGTCCATCGCCGTGGGAAGCGGCGCCGTGTGGGTCCTCGATTCGAAGCCTGGAGGATCCGTGATGCACCGGATCGACCCGAGCACCGGCCACGAGGTCGCGAGCGCGCGCGTGAGCGACTATTCCGTCGAGGTCGCGGCCGGCGACGAGGGTGTGTGGCTGCTCGTGGACGTCGACGCGGTGGTCAGATTCGACCCGGAGGCGAACCGGGTGGTGGGGGACCTCGTCCCCATCGGGGATCGGGACGACCTCGCGGTGGGCATGGGCGCCGTGTGGGTGGCGAGCCAGTCGTCCGGGGAGCTGACCAAGCTCGACCCCTCGAGCGGCCGGATCCTGGGCACGATCCCACTGTGTGGGGAGAACGTGGCCTCGGGCGGGGGCTGCGACGTCTGGCTCGGCGATGGGCGGGTGTGGGTGATGGCCACGCCCTGCTGCGACAGGTTCCCGCGGCTCTGGAGCGTCGATCCGATGAGCGACGAGGTGACCAGGGTTCCCGTGCCGAGGGTCCCGATCACGCTGTGGGCCGTGGGAGGCGAGTCCCTGTGGTTCACGACCTCGGGGTCCTACCTGTTCCGAACGCTGGTCGCGCCCTCGACGCAGACGCCCGGTCCCCCTGCCTCGCCCTCGTCCCCGGCGCAGGCCGGCGTCCCCTCGCTCGCCGCGGTCGACTTCGTCGACGAGCAGCATGGATGGGTCGGGGGCGACGGTGTGGTCCTCGGGACGTCGGATGGCGGCGCGACCTGGAGTCGGGAGTACGAGGGTTCGGCGAACATCGACTCCATCCAGTTCGTCGATGCCTCGCACGGGTGGGCCCTCGGTGACCACCAGCTGCTCGTCACGTCCGACGGCGGGGCGCGCTGGACGGCCGCATCCGAGCCCGGCGATGGCCTCGCGCAGGTGCAGTTCGTCTCCGCGGCCGTGGGGTGGGGCATCTCGGGCGGCCTGGGGGCCCAGGGGAGTCCGGTCGTCCACACGCTGGACGGCGGCCGGACCTGGGAGGCCGTGAGCAGCGCTCCCCTCGCCGACTGGGTCTGCTTCGGGACGGCCTCCGACGGGTGGGTGGCCGCGGGGAAGGACGCGTACCGGACGAGCGACGGCGGTGCGACATGGACCCGCGCGTTCACCGCCCCCGTCCGGGGATCGGGATGGACCTCATCGATCGGTTGCGCCGGGCCTGCGGAGGCGTGGCTTCTCACCCGCGGCGGGGCTGCGATGAGCCAGGAGGCGTACGCGCTGTTCCGAACCGCGGACGCCGGGCAGTCATGGGCCCCGGTGGCGGCGGAGGCGTATTTCCCGGCCTATCCGAGCATCCATCTGCCGGTGTCGAACACGATCGACTGCTACGCGGGGCCGTTCGAGATCGTGGGGCCCGGTCGCGGGGCGTTCGTGGGGGTGTGTGACCCGATGGACGTCCCGACCTCGGTATCGAGCTCCTTCGACGGAGGTCGGACCTGGACCCACGTCCGGATCCCCGGCATCGCCGACTATCCCTGGGCCGCGATCGGGTTCGCCGATGCGACGCACGGATGGCTCGCCGGATCGAACGACGGCCGCGGGGTGCTCTTCGCCACCGACGACGGCGGCCGGACCTGGCGAAGGGTCGACATCCGGCTCTGATCGGGCCGCTCCCGGGTCGTGTCGGCCGGCCGGGGTAGGCTTCGGCCGATGCTGAAGCTGCGCGCCGATCCGTGGATGCCGGACTTCGGCATGGGGTTCCAGGCGGCGGTGGAGGACGAGTCGTCGGCCCAGGCCAGCCCGTTCGTCGAGCGTGAGGACTGGTCGGAGGCGCTGTCGGCCGAACCCCCCGAGGTGCCCGGCGCCGTGTGGTTCGTCGACGGGGTCCGCCGGGTCGAGGTCCGGGTGATCGCCGATGCCGACGGCCGCCGGGTGGCGGGGCTGTTCGGGTCGCACGCGGTCGGCTCGGTGTGCTCCGATGGGAAGGCCACGTTCGGGGAGCACCGGGTGGGGCGGGTGCTGGTCACGGGCGGGGGCGTGCAGCCCGACCCGGTCACGATCGACGTGGGCACGGCGACCCTCGCGTTCCAACCGGTGTGCGAACCGGGCGACAAGCCCGAGGCCCCCCTGTTCCGGTTGCAGCAGGAGATGCGACGGGCGGAGGCCGGCATGGCCGCGAGCCTGGCAGCGGAGTCGGGGCGGATGGTGCTCGTCGACGGGCCGCTCGGTCTGGTGGACCCCACCGAGTGCCCGGTGGTGGGCGTGGTGAAGCGGTATCAGCACCAGTACCTGGGGCCGGAGGAGGAGTCCCTGATCGCGCGCCTGGAGCCCGGGCAGCGAACGCCGCTGTTCGGCCTGGGCCTGCCCGACGGGCCCGTCGTGCGGTACTCGTGGTACACGCGGCTGGTGCCGTGGCGGGCGCCCTGGCACGACCACGCCGGGGTGGTGCGGTGCGAGGTGCCGGCCGGGCTGGGGCTGGCGCAGGCCGTCGAGGTGGCGAGCCGGGTTTCGGCGCTGCTCCCGCGGTATGCCGGGCGGCCGAGCGATCCACGGGCCCCGCAGAACCTGGCGCCGGTGGGGGGCCTGGAGGCGTGGCTCCGGCACCGGCTGGGGCACGCGGGGATCATCCGGCGGGCCCTGATGGAGCGTCTCTCCGAGGAGGCGGCGTGAGCGTCGAGGAGGTCAGCGAGCGGGTCGGGATGGTCCTCGGGACCGAGGACGCCACGCCACTCGAGTTCTGGGTGGGGATCGAGCCGGGCTCGTACCTCCAGCTGGACGACGCGGTGATCGTGGACACCGAGGTCCCCGGCCGCGGCCCGCTGCGGATCGCCGGGATCGTCCAGGACGTGCGCGCCCGTCACGAGGGGGCGCAGTTCGACACCGACGTGTTCCTGGTGGACAAGGGCGTGCTGCCGGTGGACACCGCGGTGGCGGCGCAGGTGGTGGCCACGCGGTTCGAACCGGAGATCTTCGTTCCGCCGATGCCGGGGCTCGCCGCGTTCCGGGCCCGGGGGAAGGACCGCGACGAGGCGCTCTACTTCGACCAGATGGCTCGCCGGCTGCCCGCGGGGCTCTCCCGGGACGGCGAGCCGATCTTCCTCGACCTCGACTTCCTCGACGGCTCCCGCGGCGCACACGTGAACATCAGCGGGATCAGCGGCGTGGCCACGAAGACCACCTACGCGTTGTTCCTGCTGTACGCGCTGTTCCATTCCGACGTGCTCGGGCCCGCGCGGGTGAACACGAAGGCGATCGTGTTCAACGTGAAGGGCGAGGACCTGCTGTGGCTGGACCGGGCCAACGCGCGGCTCACCGAACAGGACCGCGAGGACTACGCGCGGCTGGGGCTCCCGGCGGGTGCGTTCGAGTCGGTCGGGCTGTGGGCGCCGCCCCGAGGCGGCGCCGGGGGCTCGGCTGTGCCCCAGGTGGAGGGCCGGGCCGACGGCGTGCGGGCCTACTACTGGACCGTGCGGGAGTTCGTCCGGGAGAAGTTCCTGCGGTTCATGTTCGCGGAGGCCGAGGACGAGCGGTCCCAGATCGCCGACCTGGTCGCGAGGGTGGAGTCGTACCTCGACCGCGAGTGCGAGGACGACCCCGAGCACGACGCCACCGTCGTCCACGCCGGCCACGCCATCCGCTCGTTCGACGAGTTGTGCGAGGTCATCGAGGCGAACGTCGAGGACGATGCGTCGGCGTGGCGGGGACGGCTCTCCGACGCCACCGTGGCCGCGTTCATCCGGCGGCTCCAGGCCGCGCGGTTCCGGCTGAACCAGAACCACCTGATCTGGGGGCGCGAGGCCGAGCATCCCGAGCGCCACCGCATCGACTGGGAGTCCACCCAGGTCACGGTGGTGGACATCCACAACCTCCACGACCGGGCCAAGCGGTTCGTGACCGGCGTGGTGATCAAGCGGCTGTTCGAACACAAGGAGCGGATGGGCCACCGCGAGCCGCTGCACTTCCTGGTGCTCGACGAGCTGAACCGCTACGCGCCCCGCGAGGGATGGTCCCCGATCAAGGAGGTCCTGCTGGACGTGGCCGAGCGGGGGAGGTCGCTGGGGATGATCCTCATCGGCGCCGAGCAGACGGCCAGCGAGGTCGAACGCCGGGTCATCGCGAACTCAGCGTTCCGGGTGGTGGGCCGCCTGGACACCGCGGAGGCCCAGCGCAGCGAGTACGGCTTCCTGCCCGCGGTGACCCGCGCCCGCGCTTCCATCCTCAAGCCCGGGAGCATGATCCTCCAGCAGCCCCACATCCCGATCCCCATCCAGGTCCGCTTCCCGTTCCCCTCGTGGGCCACCCGAGCCGACGAAGCCACGAGCGAAGCATCGGGCGATCCCTTCGCCGCGTTCCGCGACGAGTGAAGGTCAGCACAAGCGGGCTTCCGTCCGTGAAGGAAGAACGGAGCTCAGTGCTGCAGACGCCTTGTTGCGTGCTGCGCCTCGACGGCCAGGGCCATTGCCTCATCCTCGGGCATGGGATCTCTCGCCCAGAGCCGCTCGAGCAGCTCGAGTTCCCGGCCGCCCGAGATCGGCTCTTCGGTGCTTTGGCCCTTGGAGTCGCATTCGTCCTGCATCGCCGACATCATCTCAACGAATCGCAGGGGCTACGGCTGGATGCGGGCGACCGTGGCATCGCCCTTCGTGATCCAGACCGACTGCGCACCGGACGCGGCTCCGGCCGGGCCGATCCCGACCGGGACGATCGCCACGACGCGGTTCGTGAGCGGGTCGATCCGAGCCACCGTTCCGTCGACGAGCTGGGTCACCCACAACGAGCCGGCCGAGAATGTCATCCCGAACGGAGCCGGGCCGACGTCGATCGCCGCGACGATTCGCCTTGTGACCGGGTCGATGCGGGTCACCACCCCGTGCCGTTCGCCGCCGTTCGCCACCCACAGTGCCCCGCCGCCGAAGGCCACCGCCACCGCGCCGGCGGGCACCGGGATGGTCGTCGGGCGGCGGAACGAGAGCGGATCGATCCTGGAGACCGAATCGTCGGCGACGTTCGCCACCCACACGGCCCCGCCGCCGGACGTGATGGCCACGGGGCCGGCTCCCACTCGGAACGTCCGCAGCGCGCTGAAAGTGCCTCGTTCGATGTCGGAGACGGTGTTGCTGGCGGCGTTCGCGACCCACGCCTCCGACTTGGTCAAGACCACGCCCTCGGGGGCCCGTCCGAATTCGATGGACCCGATCACTCGGTTTGTCGCGGTGTCGATCTTCGACACGGTCCCGTCGCCGGCATTCGCGACCCACACGCGGCTGGCTGTGGCCGCGACCGACTGCGGGTTCGACCCGACCTGGATCGTCGCAACGACGCTGTTCGTGGCGGGATCGATCCGGCTCACCGTGCCGTCGACGGAGTTGACGACCCACAGCGAACCGGCCCCGAACGTCGCCGCGACGGGGCGCTGGCCGACCGGGATCGTGGCGATGACCGTATTCGGTGCGGCCGCGTGTCGGCCACCGTGTCGTGACGAGACGAACGCGAGGGCCGCCGCACCGAGAACCGCGATCGCGGTCACCAGGGCGAGGGCGGTTCGAACGCGTCTCCTTCGGGGACGGACCTGGTGCGTCTCGGAAGGCTCCGTTCGCGGCGGGGGCGGGAGGACCCGCAGAGGCGGTGGCTCGGCGATCTTCGTCCGCGCGAGCGGCGCCTGATCCACCCGTTCGGTCGGTGCCGTGGACGAGACAGGCTCCTCGCCGGAGGCCTGGATCCCCGACGGCATGAGCGCCTGCTTGGTCGCCTCCAGCAGCTCGGCGCACGTGGCGAACCGCTGCTCAGGGTCTTTGGCCATGGCCCGCGCCACCACGACGTCGAGTCCGGTCGGGAGCTCGGGCCGCACCGACGTGACGGGCGGGGGTTCGTTCTGGAGGTGGCCGTACATCACCCCAGCGTCGGTGGTCTCCGGGAACGGGACCGAGCCCGTGAGGCATTTGAACAGGACACAGCCCAGGGAGTAGATGTCGGCGCGGCCATCGAGCTCCTCGCCGCGGAACACCTCGGGCGCCGTGTAGTCGAGGGTCCCCACCAGGTGGCCGGTCCGGGTGAGCTTCGTGGGGGTCAGGAGCCGCTTCACTAGGCCGAAGTCGGTCAGGAACGCGCGCTCCCGGCCGCCGGCCGTCCGGGAGGGTTCGATCATGACGTTGCCGGGCTTCACGTCCCGGTGCAGGAGCCCGTGGGCGTGGGCGAAATCGAGAGCCCGGCCCACGGCGGCCATCACCCGGAAGGTTCGGGCCGGGCTCAGCTTGCCCTCGAGGTCGATGAGCGCGCCCAGGTCGGTTCCCCGGACGTAGCGCATCGCGCTGTAGAGGACGCCGTCGGCCTCCCCGGCGTCGTAGACCGGAATGATGTTCGGATGCTCCAGGGAGCCGGCCAGGTCGGACTCCCGGATAAACCGCTCCCGGAACTCGGGGTCCTCGGCGAGCTCCGAGGAGAGCACCTTCAGGGCGGCCTTGCGGGTCGCCATCCGGACGTGCTGCGCGAGGTAGACCGTCCCCATCCCACCGCGCCCGATCAGCCAGTCCACCCGGTAATTCCCCAGGACGGCGCCAGCCCGAAGCTCGGCCATGTCACGCGGGTTGTACTGCCGAACGACCTCCCGGCGCAATCCCCGGCGCGCAGTGACAGGAATGACAACGGTGTGACTTGGGTCACGGCGTGGGGGTAGGCTCGCCGGTGGGATGAAGTTCCTGCACACGGGGGACTGGCACGTCGGGAAGGCCATCCGGGGCCGGTCGCGGATGGACGAGTTCGAACGGGCCCTGGACCAGGTGGTGGGCATCGCCGTGGACGAACGGGTCGACGCCGTGCTGGTCGCCGGCGACCTGTACGAGCATCGCAGCGCGGCGCCGGACGCGGATCGCATGGTGTTCGAGTCGCTGCTCCGGCTGCACTCGAACGGCATCCCGGTGGTGGCCATCCCGGGGAACCACGACTCCGCCCTCCGGTTCGAGGCGTTCGCGGGGTTGCTGAAGGCGGTGGACGTGGACGTGGCCTCCAGGGTGCTGCCCCCGGAGCAGGGCGGGGTCATCGCGCTCGGCTCCCGCGACGGGACGCAGACGCTCCGCGTGGCGTGCGTGCCGTTCGTGCCGGAGCGGCGGTTCGGCAGCGCCGTGGAGCTCTTCCAGTCGACCGAGGCGTGGTTCCAGTCCTACGCCGAGGGGATGGGGAACCTCATGGACGCCATGGCCGCGGGGTTCGAGCCCGACGCGGTCAACGTGGTCCTGGCGCACCTGTTCGCGGCGGGCGCGAAGCTCGGGGGCGGGGAGCGCGAGGTCACCGTGGGGCTGGACTACGCGGTGCCGGCCTCCCGGCTGCCGGCGAACGCGTCGTACCTGGCGCTCGGGCACATCCACCGGCCCCAGCGGATCCCGGGGAGCCGGGCCCCCGCCCGGTACGCGGGATCGCTGATCCAGCTCGACTTCGGCGAGACCGAACAGGACAAGTCGGTGGCCATCGTGGAGGCGGATCCCGGCCGCCCGGCGAAGGTCCGTGAGGTCTCGGTGACCGCGGGCCGGAGGCTGGTCGACGTCGAGGGCACCCTGGACCAGGTCCACATCCGGGCGGCCGACCTCGGCGACGCGTTTCTCCGCGTGTTCGTCGACACCGACGGCCCGGTCCCGGGCATCGCCGACCAGGTGAGAGACCTCCTGCCGAACGCCGTGGACGTCCACCTCCGGTACGAACGGGACGAAGGGGCCGCGGCGGGCCCGCCGCTTTCCAGCCTGAAGCCGCGGGAGCAGTTCGAGGCCTACGTCCGGGCGGAGCACGGCGCCGATCCCGACCCGGCGCTCATGGCCGCGTTCGACGAGGTGGCCGAGGCGGAGGAGGGCTGAAGAGAGTGCGCCCGGTGAAGCTCGAGATCAAGGGGTTCACGTCGTTCCGCGACGAGCAGGTGGTGGACTTCGACGGGCTCGACCTGTTCGCGATCGTCGGGCCCACCGGCTCAGGGAAGTCGAGCGTGCTCGACGCCATGACCTACGCGCTGTTCGGCCAGGTGGACCGGGTGGATGGCAGCGAGACCCCCATGCGCGAGATGGTCAGCCAGGGCCAGCCCCGGATGGCGGTGGCGCTGGAGTTCGAGGTCGGGGCCGACCGGTACAGGGTCACGCGTTCGATGCCGCGCTCGGGCGCCACGAGGATCCTCCTCCAGCGGTGGGAGGGCGGGGAGTGGCGGCAGGCGGGCGAGGGGGCCGACCGGGTCCGTGACGCGAACCGCAAGCTCCAGGACCTCATCGGCCTGGACTTCGACGGGTTCACCCGCTCGGTGCTCCTGCCGCAGGGGAAATTCTCCGCGTTCATGTCGGGCGACGCGAAGGAGCGCCGCGACATCCTCACCGACCTCCTCGGGCTGTCGCTGTTCGACCGGATGGGGAAGCGGGCCAGGCAGGTCGCGAAGGAGTCGAAGGAGAAGGCCGACACCGTCGAGGAGCTGATCGAATCGCAGTTCGCCGGGGCCACGCCCGAGGCCCTGGACGGGGCCCGGCGGGCGGCGCAGTCGGTCGCGGAGCGCCGGGACGCCCTGACCGAGGCCGGCGAACGGGTGCGGGGGATCGTCGACCGGTGGCGGGCGGTCGCCAAGGACGTCGCGGATTTCCGTTCGTGCGCCTCGGAGGCGGCCGGGCTGGCCCGGACGGCGGCCCGGCACGCGGAGACGCTGGAGGCCTTGGCCGCGGCCGCCGCGAAGGCGGACCGGGGCGTGACGGACGCGGAGACCGCGGCCGCCGCCGCCGGGGAGGCGAGGGACGCGGCCGGGTCGGCGCGCGAGGCCGCCGAGCGCGAGTGGGGGACCGCGGCCGACCTGGCCAGGGCCCACGCGGAGGCCGTGCGGCTGGCCCTGGCCCGAGGCGAGCTGCGCCGCCGCCGGGGCGTCCTGGAGCAGGCCGAGCGGGCCGTTCCGGAGTCTGCCGCGGCCGTCGAGGAAGCCGAACGGGCGCTGGACGGAGCGAACGCGGAATCCGAGCGCCTGCGATCAGACCACGGTGCCGCGGCTGCAGCCCTCGAGGACGTTCGCCACGCCGACCAGGTGTCGGCGATGGTGTCGAACCTGGCCGTCGGCGACCCCTGCCCGGTGTGCGGGGAGCCCCTGGCGAAGCTTCCCGATGCTCCCGGCGCGAAGGCCATGAAGGCCGCCGAACGGGGGGAGGCCGGGTCCCGCACGGCCGCGGAAGCCGCGGCGCGGGCCGCCGGGGAGGCCGAGCGGGCGCTGGACCGGGCCCGGGCCGCGATGCAGGCCGCGGAGCGGGAACGCGATGCGGCGGCCGGGGAGGCCGAACGATGCGGCATCGAGGTCGCCGGGCTGGAGGCCGCGATCGGCAGGCTGCTCCCGGAGGCCGTGGACGACCCCGCCGCCGAGCTGGCGTCCCGCTCCGCCCGCCTGGAGGGGCTGGTTCGGGCCGAACGGGATGCGGAGGCAACCGCGGCCGCCGCCGACCGGGCGGCGCAGGAGGCCCGCGGGGCCCGCGAGCGCATCCGGGGCGATGCCGGGGCGTCCCGGGCCGGACTGGATGGCATCTCGGTGGCGTCCCTGGCGGAGCGGGCGTCCGCGATCGCCCCGGACCTGGAGGCACCCGCACTCCCGGACCTTCCCGCGTCCGAGGACATCCCCGCATTGGCCGTCTCGGCTCGCCTCCGGGCGGACGCCCTGGCCAGGTACGGCGGATCCGTGGAGGGGGCCGCGACCGACCGGGCCGCTTCTGAGGGCGCGTTCGTGGACGAAGCTCGCGGCGCCGTGACCGGGCTGGGGATCGAGCCCGGCGCCCCGGACGGCCTCGACGGGCTCGCCGCCGACGTGGATCGCGCGGTCCGGGACGCGGTGGCCGAGGCGTCCGCGCGGCAGGGAGATGCCGAGCGGCTCGAGCTCGACCTGGCCAGGGTGGCCGAGCTCCGCGAACAGGTCCGGACCCTTCGGGCCCGGGCCGCCGTCTTCCGCCAGCTGGCCCAGGAGCTCCAGGCGGACCGGCTCATCGCGTTCCTCCAGGCCGAGGCCCTCCGCCTCCTGGCGGTGGACGGTGCGCGGCGTTTGTCGGCGCTCTCGAGCGGCCGCTACGCGCTGGAGTACGACCACGACGAGTTCCTGGTGCTCGACCGGTGGAACGGCGACGAGACCAGGAGCGTCCGGACGCTCTCGGGCGGAGAGACCTTCCTGGCGTCCCTGGCCCTGGCGCTGGCCCTGGCCGAACAGGTCTCGAGCCTGGCCGTCACCGAGCACGCGTCGCTCGACAGCCTGTTCCTCGACGAGGGGTTCGGCACGCTCGACCCCGAGACCCTGGACGTGGTGGTGGAGGCTATCGAGCAGCTCGGCGGCGACGGCCGAATGGTCGGCGTGATCACCCACGTCCGGGACCTGGCCGACCGCCTCCCCGCCCGCCTCGAGGTGACGAAGTCTCCGCGAGGCAGCACGGTCAGCCGCGCCGTCTGACCTCGGGGATCAGGCCACCCGGTCGTTCCTCCGCAGCGCGGCCTCGGCGGCGTAGTAGCCGCACATGCCGTGGACGCCCGCACCGGGGGGCGTCGATGCCGAGCAGAGGTAGATGCCGTCGGCAGGGGTCGAGTAGGGGTCGAGCGACGGCGCCGGCCGGGCGAACAACTGGAAGCCGCCGTGGGCGCCGCCGGCGATGTCGCCTCCCACGTAGTTCGGGTTGTACCGCTCGAGGTCGGCCGGCCCCATGGTGTGGCGGCCGGAGACCAGGGCCCGGAAGCCCGGGGCGAACCGAGCGATCTGGTCCTCGATCCGCTCGGTCATGTCCACGGTCGAGCCGTTCGGCACGTGGCAGTAGGCCCAGACCGTGTGCCGGCCCTCCGGGGCGCGCGTCCCGTCGAACCGGGTGGCCTGGACGAGGAGCACGAACGGCCGCTCCGGGTGCTCTCCCCGGCCGACGTCCGACTCGGACGCCGCGATCTCCTCGAGCGTTCCGCCGAGGTGCACGGTCCCCGCCCCCGCGCATTCCGAGGCCCGCCACGGCAGCGGCCCGTCCAGCGCGAGATCGACCTTGAACACCCCCGGCCCGTGGCGGAACCGCCCGAGCCGGTCGCGGTAGGACGCGGGCAGCCGGTCGCCGGCGATCCCGGCCAGCGCCGACGGGGTCAGGTCGAACAGGTACTGCCGGGCCGGGGGGAGGTCGCCCATCGACCGCACCGGAGTCCCGGTTCGCACCTCGCCGCCGAGCGACCTCAGCAGGCCGGCCAGCGCGTCGGGGAGGCCCTGCGATCCGCCGGCGACCACGGGCCATCCCACCGCGTGCGCCGCCGCGCCGAGCAGCAACCCGAACGCGGCGGTGAGCCGATCGTCGAGGGGCAGCACGGAATGCGCCGCGAGGCCGGCGAACAGCGCGCGGGCCCGTTCGCCGTCGAACGACCCCTCCGCGACCGCCCGGGCAGACCGGACACCGTGGAGTCCGAACCGGCCCAGGAGCACCGGGTGGCGCGGCGGCCGGAGCGGACCCATGACCTGTTCGGCCAGGTCGTCGAACCGGTCGACGAACGGCTCGAACAGCCGCCGCCAGGCCCTCCCGTCGGCGCCCAGCCCCGAGGCCGTCTCCGTCATCGAGCGGTCGAGCACGACCGCCGTCCCGTCGTCCAGCGGATGCGCCAGGGGCACGTCGGGATGGACGAACTCCAGCCCGTGGTCCGCGAGCGGAAGGCCCCGGAAGAACGGCGACGCCACGGCGAACGGGTGGACCGACGAGCAGATGTCGTGGACGAACCCGGGGATGGTGAGTGGTCCCGATCGGCTGCCCCCGCCAACGGCGCGCGACCGTTCCAGCACCAGCACCGACCGGCCCGACCGGGCCAGGTGCACCGCCGCGGCCAGCCCGTTCGGGCCGGCCCCGACCACCACCGCGTCCAGCTCGTCCGCCGCCATCTCCCTGCCGGAGGGTATCCGCAACCGCACGCCCGAGGCCGTCCGGACGTCCCCCGCCACTCCGCTACGATCGCGCTCGATGGAACCCGACCTCACGCCGCGGCGGGCCTCCGATTCGGAGGTCGAGCTGGTGCAGCTCATGACGATCCTCGATGCGAACAACGTCGGGAACGTGCACGGCGGCTCGATCATGAAGCTGGTCGACACCGCCGCCGGACTGGCCGCCATCAAGCACTGCGGAGGGCTGGTCGTCACGGCCGCAATGGACGAGATGTCGTTCATCGAGCCGGTCTACGTGGGCGACCTCCTCACGATCAAGGCCATGGTGAACGACGCCGGCCGGACGTCGATGGAGGTCGGCGTCCGGGTGGAAGCGGAGAACACGATCTCGGGTCGCAAGGTCCACACGTCGAGCGCGTACCTGGTGTTCGTGGCGCTCGACCCTGCCGGGAAGCCGCGGGCCGTGCCGCCGGTCCTGGCGGAATCCGAGGAGGAGCGGCAGCGCCAGCACGAGGCGAAGCTGCGTCGCGAGAACAGGCTGGCCCGGGCCTCGGCCATCAAGGCGGCCAGGGGCAACGAGATCCAGGAGACCAGGGAAGACCACCATCGGGGCTGAGCCCCGAACCGGATCCCGGGCAAGCTCCAGCGGACGGGATCCACTGGAGCGGAACCCCCCGGGTGGTAAACCCCGGCCGGATGACCCCCCTCTGGCAGACAGCTCTGGACCATCCCGCCGGGGTCCCGCGGGCAACCACCCGGAGTCACTTCGCAGCCCCCGAGGGGTCGGATCACCGGATCCGGCGAAGATTCCGCCATGCCCGAGGCACCCGCCGGGCGGCGGCGCTCAGGCCTGGATCGGGGCCGTGAAGATGATGTCGGTGGTGGGCTGGCCGGTCGGAGATCCTCCGGCCTGCTCGAGGGTCACGGCCATGGCCGCCGACGACGAGACGTCGGCCGGCACCTGCACCACCACCAGCGAATCGCCGCCCGGCGTGGTGAACGTCGGCATGGGGACGGGCTTGCCGCCCGGCGGGACCAGCCACAGCTCGTAGGCCTTGCCCGAGGGCGTCGGGTTCAGCTGGGAGCCGAACACGTAGGCCCGGTCGGTCCCCGGCCGGTACGCCACGAGGAGGTTGCCCGTGCCCGAGCCCTCGAACGGCACCACGTGGGCGTCGCTGTGGGCCAGGTACGAGGCGAGCTGCTGGGCCTGCGACGGGCCGCCCGAGCTCCCCACCAGGATGCCGCCGCCGAACGCGCCGGCCACGAGGACGATCGCCGCGGCCACGGCGGCCACCCACCGGGTCATCCGGGGGCGCCGGCCGGTGGCGCGCCGCCGCGGCTCGGAGGGCCGTTCGGGCGCCAGGAGAGCTCGCTCCAGGATCTCGTCCGCCATGCCCTCCCGCACCGCGACCGGCGAGAGCGCGAAGGCCAGTCGCCCGGCGATCTCGTCGAACTCGAGCTCGGCCCGCGCGCAGATCTCGCAGTCCACGCCGTGGTCGGCGCGCATGCGGTCGAGCTGGGCCACCTCGCGCGGCTCCAGGCCCCCCAGGGCCCGGACCGCCAGCAGCTCCTCGATCCGCTCGTGCTCGCTCGTACTCATGACCTCATCCATCCCAGCGCGGCGCGCATGCGCCGCATCGCGAGCAGGGTCCTCGACTTCACCGTTCCCAGCGGGAGTCCCAGCGACTCGGCGATGCGCGACTGCGACATCCCCCCGAAGTACATCAGCTCGATGACCTGCCGCTGCTCCGCCGGCAGGTCATCCATGGCCCTGCGAACTGCCTCCCGCTCCTGGGGGAGCCCGATCTCGTCCACCACCAGGTCCGCCGGGTCGTCGCCGTCGACGTCCATGTCGCCCACGGCCTCCTCCGCCCGGCGCCGCTGGGCCTCCTCCCGCCGCACCTGGTCGACCGCCCGGTGGTGCACGGTGGACATCAGCCACGCGCGAACGGACCCCCGGTCGGCGTCGTACCCGCGCGGGTTCCGCCACACCGACAGGAAGGCCTCCTGCACCGTCTCCTCGGCCAGGGCCGGCTGCCGGAGGATGCGCTGGGCCACCGCCATCGCCGAAGCCGCGTACCGCCGGAACAGCCGCCGGAACGCCTCGCGGTCCCCGGACCCGATCCGCTTCATCAGGTCCCGGTCCCTGGCGTCGCCGAGATCCACCGGCTTCAACACCGGCTCCCAGGTGTGCGCGTGGGGGGATTCGGCCACTTCCGTGGTGCAGGACACGACGCTCCGATCGAAGGAAGTCCGAACGTGATTCGGAGCGGCCGCCGCCCCGGATCACGGCTCGCGAATGGGAACGGTCGCATCGCGCATACCCTAGCGGGAGCAACATCGCGATCCCAGGGGGTTCGGGTCAGTTCGATCCGGGGGCCGAGCCCTCGGGAATCCCCGCCCGGATCCCCTCGATGGCGCTGGGGTTCTCCAGGCTGGAGAGGTCGCCGGGGTCGGTGTGGAGGACCGTGGCCCGGATGGCCCGGCGCAGGATCTTGGCCGAACGGGTCCGGGGGAGCTCGTCGACGAACACGATCCGGTCCGGCTTGAACGACTTGCCGAGCCGGCCGGCCACGGTCGCCTTCAGCGCCGCGGCCAGCTCGTCGTTCCGCTCCCAGCCGGGCTTCGTCACGACGAAGCACCACACGGATTCGCCCTTCACGTCGTGGGGGACCCCGATCGCGGCCGACTCCGCCACCGACGGGTGCTCGATGAGCGCGCTCTCCACCTCGGCCGGACCGAGGCGCTTGCCGGCGACGTTCATGGTGTCGTCCGAACGGCCGTGCAGGAACCAGAAGCCGTCGTCGTCGATGGTCGCCCAGTCGCCGTGGACCCACACGTCCGGCCACCGGCTCCAGTAGGTGTCGAGGTACCGCTGGGGGTCGCCCCACACGCCCCGGGTCATCGCCGGCCAGGGCTTCGTGCACACCAGCTCGCCGACCTCGCCCGGCGCCACCGGCCTCCCGTCCGGCCCCCACACGTCGACGGCCATCCCGAGGGACGGCCCCCGGAGCGTGGAGGGCTTCAGCGACGTGATCGGCAGGGGCGACAGGAAGCACGCCCCCACCTCCGTGCCGCCGGAGATGTTGATGATCGGACACCGTCCCCCGCCGACCTCGTTCAGGAACCACATGTAGGGCTCGGGGTTCCAGGGCTCTCCGGTGGAGCCCAGGACCCGGAGGCACGACAGGTCGTGTGAGCGGACGTGCTCCTCGCCGGCCGGGATCAGGGCCCGGATCAGCGTGGGGGAGATGCCCAGCGTGCTGATGCGATGGCGCTCCACCATGTCCCAGATCCGGTCCGGTCCCGGGTGGTTCGGCGCGCCCTCGTACAGGAACACGGTGGCGCCGAGCGCGCCGGCTCCGACGATCTCCCAGGCCCCCATGATCCAGCCGAGGTCGCTCACCCAGAACAGCGTCTCGTCCGGATGGAGGTCCGTCTGGTAGGCGACCTCGGCGGAGATCTTCACCAGGAACCCGCCGTGCACGTGGACCGAGCCCTTCGGCCGCCCGGTGGTCCCGCTGGTGTACGCGATCATGAGCGGGTGCTCGGGGTCGAGCCGCTCCGTCTCGAACCCGGGGAGCTGCCGTTGCAGGAGCTCGTCCCAGTCACGGTCGCGGGATTCGTCCCATGCGTGCTTCGGCGCCGCCTCACCCAGCCTCCTCCACACGATCCGGTGCTCGACGGACGGCGTCTCCGCGCACGCCTCGGCGGCGATCGACGCCATGTCCACGGCGGCGCCCCGCCGGAAGAACCCGTCGGCGGTGAACAGCACCTTCGCGCCGGCGTCCTGGAGGCGCTTCGCGACCGCGTCGGCGCCGAACCCGGAGAAGATCGGGAGGTACGGGGCACCGACCTTGGCGCAGGCCAACGTGGCGGCGACCGTCTCGGGGGCCATCGGCATGAAGATCCCGACGGTGTCGCCCTGGTTCACGCCCAGCTCCCGGAGCCCGTGCGCCGCGCGGTCGGACATCTCGCGGAGCTCGGCGTAGGTCACGGATCGCGTCGAGCCGTCCTCGCCCTCCCACAGGACGGCCACCTTGTCCGGGGTCCGTTCGGCCCACCGGTCCACGCAGTTGTGCGCGAGGTTCACCGTGCCCCCCCGGAACCACGTCGCCCAGGGGATGCCCTCGGAGGTGTCGAGCACCTTGGCGTAGGGCTCGAAGAACTCGATCCCGAGGTCGGTCACCACGGCGTCCCAGAACCACTCGATGTCATCCTGGGACCGCCGGACCAGCTCCTCGTACGACCCGATGCCGTGGGCCCGCATGAACCTGGTCACGTTGGCCCGCTCCACGTAGTCGTCAGACGGATTCCACACGATGTCCATGAGTCCGAGCCGATCCTCCAATGGCCGACCGATAGGCTGAACCGACGTGGCCAAGCCTACGCAACCGCGACCCCCGCGGGCGGACGACCCCGCCCCGGGACCCGGCGCGTCCGAACGTCACCGGCGCCGCTGGCCCATCTCGGTCTTCCTGGTGTTCACGATGGTGGCGTCCATCACCGTGGCGGCGGGCTCCGCGTACGGCATCTTCCTGTACGACCGCGCCGAGGGGGCGACCCCCCCGATCCCTGCGCCCACCGACCCCGCCCACAGGGACGACGCCGACGCGGTCGTGCGGGAGGACACGGGCCCGTGCGCGAAGGGCGTCTGCAACTACATGATCCTCGGCAGCGACTCCCGCAAGGGACTCTCCCCCGGGGAGCAGTCGCAGTTCGGGTCCGAGATCACGCAGCCGGGGCGACGGTCGGACACGATCATGGTGGTGCACGTCGATCCGGCCGAGGAGCACGCCACCGTGCTGTCGTTCCCGCGCGATCTGTGGGTCAAGATCCCGCACCAGGGCTACGGGAGGATCACGTCAGCGTACGAAGCCGGCGAGTACCGGGTGGCGAACGTCATCCACCGCCTGACCGGCCTCCAGATCAACGGGTTCCTGACGGTCAACCTGGCCGGGTTCGAGGGCGTCGTCCGGGCGCTCGGCTCGGTGCCCATCTGCATCGCCTCGCCCCTGGTCGACCCCACGGGCTTCTCGGGACTCGATCTCCGCCACGCCGGGTGCTATGAGCTCGATCCCCAGCAGGCGCTGGCCTTCGTTCGCGCCCGGCACATCTGCGATGAGGGCGGCTTCCCCGACTTCAACCGCATCGCCCGCCAGCAGCAGTTCCTGCGGGTCGTCCTGGCGAGGACGATGTCGGCCGGCGCGGTCTTCCACGCCAAGGCCATCATCGACGAGGTGCTCCCGAACATCCGGCGGAGCCCCTCGCTCGACGTCGCGGACATGTACTACCTCGTGGACAAGCTCCGGGGCCTCACCACGGGAGCCGTGGACTTCCGCGCCGTGCCCACCCAGCCGACCACCGCGGGTGCAGCGCAGGTCCTCGAGCTGCGACCGGAGGCCCGGCAGCTGTTCGAACGGCTTCGCACCGGAAAGCCGCTGGGAGATCTCGGGAAGGAGCAGCTGCTCACCCCACCGTCCCCCGCGGCCGTTCGCGTTCGCGTGTTGGACCAGGGGTCCGGGGGTGCCGCCCGGAAGGTGAGCGAGTACCTGCTCCACTCGGGGTTCGACATCCAACCGCTGGGAACCGCTCCCGCATCCCTGGTCCAGGCAGGTCCCGGCATCTATTACGCGCCGGGGGCCGACCACGCGGCCGATGTCGTCCGGAAGTTCCTTCCCCCGCTCCATCTCCAGCCGGCGCCGTCCGGGACGGTCGGGGAGGTCGACGTGGCGGTCGTGATCGACTCCGCATACAACGGGCCCGGCGTGGTGACGCCGACACCCGAGCCGTCCCCCACGGGGGAAGGCGCTTCGACTCCGACCTGTCCGTAGCGCCCGGGTGCGATCGGGGTCCGACCTGTACGCTTGCCTCAGTTTGGCCACCACCACCGAGCCACGACCACTGCAGGCGAACGACCCTGCCCCGAGACCGGCCGCGCCCTCCAGACGGCGCCGCCGCTGGCCCATCGCGATCTTCCTCGTCATCACGATGCTGGCCTCGCTCGGCGTGGCCGCCGGCTCCGCGTACGGGATCTTCCTGTACAAGAAGGCAGACAACACCCTCCGCAGGTGGCAGCAGCCCCGGGATGGGGGGCCGGGCGGCGGGGTCCTTCCGACGCCGATCCCGACCGGCGTCGTGACCGGCGACTGCGAGGAGACGTGCACCTACATGGTGCTGGGCAGCGACTCCAGGGCGGGCCTGTCGAAGGAGCAGCAGGAGCTGTGGGGATCGCCGGACGACCCGCGGGTCGCGGGTCGGCGGTCGGACACCATCCTGGTGATGCGACTCGACCCGCGGCAGCAGAAGGCCATCGTGCTGTCGTTCCCGCGCGATCTCTGGGTGCGCGTCCCCGGGCACGGAATGGGCAAGATCACGTCGGCGTTCGAGGACGGTCCCTACCGGACCGCGGAGGTGATCAGGAACCTGACGGGCATCAAGGTCGACCACTTCATCGTGGTGAACCTGGCCGGGTTCCAGCATGTGGTCGAGGCCATCGGCGGGGTCCCCATCTGCATCGACCGACCGCTGATCGACACCGAGTTCACGGGCCTGAACCTCCCGCGCGCCGGCTGCTACAACCTGGATCCGGTCCAGGCCCTGGCGTTCGTGCGGGCGCGCCACGTCGAGTGCGAGAGCGGCCCCCCGGATTTCAACCGGATCGCGCGCCAGCAGCAGTTCCTTCGCGCCGTGCTGGTGAGATCCCTCCAGCCCTCGATGGTCGTGCGCGCCGAGGCGATCATCTCGGCGGTCCTCAGCAACATCTTCGTGGACCCGAAGCTGGCGGACAAGGGCCTCCCGGAGCTCATGTACCTGGTGAAGAAGCTCCAGGGGATCAACACCGGCGCCGTGGACTTCCGCTCGGTGCCCGGGAACCCCTTCGCGACGGTCGAGACGCCGGAGGGCACGAAGGACGTCGTCACGCTCCTGCCCGAGGCCAAGGAGCTGTTCAAGCGGATCCGGCAGGGAAAGCCGCTGGGCAGCCTGGGTCTCTCCGGGCAGAACTCGCCCCCCTCACCCGCGGTGGTCAGGGTGGGTGTCGTGGACAGCGCCTCGAACGGGATCGCCCAGCGGGTCTACGACTACCTGAAGGAGTCCGCATTCGACATCCAGCCGCTGACCACGTCGAACCCGTATGGCGTCTCCGGCCCGACCATCCTCTTCGCGCGATCGCCTCAGGGGAAGGCCGCGGCGGACGTGGTCCACGGGTTCCTGGGGTCCGTCCCGGAGCAGCCGGCGCCGCCCGGGACGATGAATGGCCTCGACGTCGCGGTCGTCGTCCCCAGCACGTACGGGGGGCAGCCGATCTCGTCGCCGGCGCCACCGGGGTCCGGGGGCGGGACCTCATCGTGCGGATGAGCGGATGATCAGGTGAAGGCGCTGGTCCTCTCGGGAGGGGAGGGGTCCCGCCTCCGGCCGATCACCCACACGAACGCGAAGCAGCTCATCCCCATCGCGAACACGCCGATCCTGTTCCACGCCCTGCAGGCCATCGCCGACGCCGGGATTCGGGAGGTCGGGATCGTGGTGGGGCACACCGCGGAGGAGGTCAGGGGCGCGGTCGGGGACGGTTCGGCCTGGGGGCTGGCCGTCACCTACATCCCGCAGGAGGCGCCGCTCGGTCTGGCCCACGCCGTCCTCACGGCGGAGGGCTACCTGGGCGACGACCCCTTCGTGATGTACCTGGGGGACAACGTGCTCCTCGAGGGCCTCAAGGGGTTCGTTGAGGAGTTCGAACGCCACCACCCGGCCGCGCAGATCTTCCTGGCGAAGGTCCCCGAGCCGGAGCGGTTCGGCGTGGCCGTCCTCGACGGCGACCGCGTCACCAGGCTGGTGGAGAAGCCGCAGGAGCACATCTCGGACCTGGCGCTGGTCGGCGTGTACCTGTTCGACCGTTCGATCGTGGACGCGGCCAGGACCCTCCAGCCTTCGTGGCGCGGCGAGCTCGAGATCACCGACGCCATCCAGCGCCTCATCGACGACGGACGGCCCGTCCGGGCCGCGATGGTGAACGGGTGGTGGAAGGACACCGGACGGCCCGAGGACCTGCTCGAGGCGAACCGGATGATGCTCCAGCAGCTCGAGCCCCGCGTGGACGGCGACGTCGACTCCGACTCGAGCCTCACCGGCATCGTGGTGGTGGAGCGGGGCGCGAAGGTCATCCGCTCGGAGATCCGGGGCCCGGCGATCGTCGGCGAGGGCTCGGTGGTGGAGGACTCCGTGGTCGGTCCCCACGCCTCGATCTCCTACAGCTGTGTCGTGCGCGGGTCGGGGGTGCAGGACTCGATCGTGATGGAGCAGTGCACGATCGTCGACGTGAGGAGCATGGCGGGCTCCATCCTGGGCAAGGAGGTCGAGGTCCGCCGGGGCTCGGAGGCCGGTGCCCTCCGGCTGATCGTGGGCGACCACGGCCGGGTCCAGATCACCTGAGCCGCCAACACCCTTCCCCGCGGCGCCCGCCGGCCGTATCCTCGAACCGAGGTGTTCGAGCGCTTCACGGAACGGGCCCGCAGGGTCGTGGTCCTCGCCCAGACCGAGGCGAGGGTGCTCAACCACACGTACATCGGGACGGAGCACCTCCTGCTCGGCCTCATCCACGACGGCGAGGGGGTGGCGGCGAACGCCCTCGAGTCGCTGGGCGTGGAGCTGGTCGCCGTGCGGGAGATGGTCCTGGAGATGGTGGGACAGGGCGACAACCCCCCGACCGGCCACATCCCGTTCACGCCGCACGCCAAGAAGGTGCTCGAGATGTCGCTGCGGGAGGCGCTCGAGATGGGCCACCGCTACATCGGGACCGAACACATCCTCCTGGGCCTGGTCCGGGAGGGGGAGGGCGTCGCCGCGCAGGTGCTCCGCAAGCAGGGGGTGGGCCTGAAGCCGGTTCGCGCCAAGGTCGCCGAGCTCCTCGCGGCCGGCCAGGGCGACCCGGAGGGAGAGCCGCACGTTCGCCTGCGCCCGGAACGGCTCGCCGCGGCGGCTCGGCCGTCGCCCGATGTCCCCGAGCTGCCCCCCACCTGCCCGACGTGCCGCGCGGACCTCACGGTGTCGGCCCGGTCCCGGTTCGGCACGGTCGCCGAACAGGGCGGCGAGCGGACGGCCGAGGTGATCTGGCTGTTCTGCGGGGCCTGCGGCCGGCTGCTCGCGGCGAAGCTCCCGGACGAGAAGGCCTGAGGAGACTCCGGGGTCAGCGCACGGCCAGCACCGCGCACAGCACGCCGGTGGCGGCGGGGGCCTCCTCGCCGTAGGAGAGCAGGCCCATGGCCCGGGGATCGTTCACCTTCGTCCAGCCCTCGGGGGTCAGGCGGAACGTCTCCTGTTCGAGGATCCGGAAGGGGCTTCGCCGGATCAGCTCCTCCCACGAGTCGGCGTCGTACTGGAACATCCAGCCCCGCTCCTCGCGCCGCCCGAACGGAACCGAGATCAACACCCGGCCCGAGGGGGCCAGGACCCGGGCCATCTCCTCCAGGGACCGCGCGGCGGCGCCGGGGTCCTTCTGCTGGAACGGCAGCCCGTACCGGGTGTTGTCGAACCCCACGTGCTCCAGGGTGGACAGGCAGCACACCAGGTCGAACGAGCCGCTCCGGTACGGGAGGTCCCGGATGTCGGCCCGCACGCGCTGCATGCCGGGGACCGAGAGGACGGCGATGTCGAGGCCGTGGAGCGAGGGGATCCCCAGCTCGAGCAGGGCCGTGAGGTACACGCCGGACGCGAACGCGTAGCCCAGGTCCAGGACCCGGCGCTCGCCCTCGTACCGCGAGACCATCCATGGGATCTCCACCACCCGCTCGGTGGTGTTCGGTGCGGAGAGGGTCTCGCCGGGGGGGATCGTGAAGGGGTGGGGGGAGTGGGCCCGTTCCCGCAGCACCTGCTCGAGGGTCAGGACCTCCTGGAACTCCCGGCTGGTGAGCAGGCGCCGGACCAGCCCGGCCCGGGTGAGCTTGCCGCCGAACGCCAGCTCGGCGTGGGCGTGCCGGAGGGCCTCGGGCTCCGCCGGCCGCCGCAGGATCATCCGGTACAGGAGGTCCACGTAGGCCGTGACGCCGTCCTGGCCCAGCGTGGCCCCGGCCAGGTCGTCGATGCGGGGGCGCTGCCGGGCGTGCAGGGACTGCTGTTCGGCCCAGGTCAGGGGCCGACCGGGACGGTGCTCCTCCGGCAGGATCATGGTCGCGGGGTTCTCCTGGCCGCCGACCTCGCGGGCGAACGAGATGTACAGGTCCCGGCACCGGTTCGGGTCCAGGAACTCGTGAGCGTAGGCCCGGGCATGCTCCTCGACCCCCGCCCGGAACACGGGGTCGCGGGCCAGGTGCAGCAGGTGCTGACCGACCTGTTCGTCCTGCGGACCATCGATCTCCACCTTGAGCGCGACGTCGGGTGGGAGCTCCGCCCACGAGGCGTAGTTGTTCACGATCACTGCTCGGCCCTCGGCGAGCGACCGGGCCAGCGTACCGGAGGTCTCACCGGCCGTCGGGTACCGCAGGTTGATGATCGCGTCGCAGGCCCGCATCGCGATGTAGAACTTCTCGAGGTCGACGTAGCCGGCCATCCGAACGGAGTCGCGGAGTCCCACCTGGTCCACCAGCCGGCCCAGGGCCCCGCCGGTGTGGTCGGCCCCCACCATCATCAGCACGGCGTCCGGGAACTCCTGGTGCAGGGCCCAGAAGCCGCGGACCACCGCCCCCGGCTGCTTGGGCCGGGTGATGAACCCGAAGTGGCCCACCACGAACGCCTCCGGCGGGAGCTTCAGCCGCCGCCGGGCCTCCTCCCGGTCGATCCCCTCCACGGCCCCGGGGGGCTCGCCTGCATGGTGGGGGATGACCACCAGCGGCACGTTCGGCGCCGCCTCGCGCATGCGGTCCGCAGCGTCCTGGCTGTGCACCACGATGCCCCGGGCCTTCTGGGCCACGTGCGCCGTGAGCGGGAACAGGAACTTCTCGTAGTCGGTGGCGATGGCGTTCCGGCGGAGGTTGGCCAGCCGGGTTCCCCGTTCGCCGTACTCGCCGTGGAGGATGCCCTCGTACCGGGCATCGTCCCCGCCGGCCTCGATCGTGACGTGCGCGATGAGGTGGTGGAGCACCGCGTCGTGGAACACCGCGATCTCGGGGTTCTTGCGGGCCAGTGTGTAGATGTACTCGTGGTACGGGTTGTTCCCCAGGTGGTAGTAGACGGCGTCGTATGCCTCCCGGTAGAAGACGACCGGGTCCCGGAGCTTCGCTCCCTCCGGCACGTGGGGCTTGCGGAACGCGCCGGGCCGGGGGCACACCACGTCGATCTCCACCTTCTGGGCCAGGTACGGGACGATCTCGGTGGTGTAGTCGGAGATGCCGGAGGGGATCGGCGGCAGCGGGCTGAACCAGGCCAGTTTCAAGGAACCGGCTCCCGCCTAGTCGGGCCGGCGCGACGCGGGCGCGACCGCGGGAGCCGAGGCGGCGATCCTGCCGTTCCCGTCTGCGCCGCCGGTGGCTCCCTCGTCGCGCTCGGGGCGGGGGCTCTCGGCGGCCTCGTCGCCGGTCTCCGCGGATGCGATCTCGGGGAGCTCCGCCCGGGCCCGGTCCCCCACGTCCCTGAGCTCGGGGTCGGACACCTGGCGGAGCCGGCCCATCTCCTCGCGAAGCTGCACCAGCTGCTCCTCCACGGCGTTCAGGCGTTCGCCGGTGCGAGCCGACACCCCCTCGATCCGCCGGTCGAGCTCCTGCAGGATGATCTCGGTCCGCTCCAGGACGTCCTTCACGATCCGCTCGTAGAACCCGTCCCGCCGGGCCGCCACCCGGCCCTCCAGGTAGTCCAGCCGGGTCTCCCGCTCCATCAGCTCGTACCCCAGGGCCTTCAGGTAGCGCTTCCTGGCCCGGCGCGCGCGGAGCCGGTTGACCAGCGAGTTCGGCAGCAGTTTCACCGCGATCCGGCGGAAGACCCCCCGGATCGGCGAGAGCTTCAGCCAGAGCAGCCGGAGCAGCAGGCCGAGCGTGATCCTGCTGGCCCCCCCGGCGGATTCCAGGATGCGAACGCGCAGGCCCCGGTACCAATCGACGAACCGATCGGGCAGCAGCTTCTTCGCCAGGTCGCGATGCTTGGCCATCGTGGGCACTGTAGCAGGCACCTGCCGGCCCGGACCGCAGCCTCAGGCGTCGTGCCGGCAGGAGGTCCGGCTCCCCGGGTTCGAGGGTCCCCGCTGCTAGACTTCGCTGGTCCGAGGCCATTTTCCTCGCGCGACCGAGCCACGAGCGACCACGAGCCACCGGGACCCAGCCAATGAGCGACCTCATCGACGGCGTGTGGATCAAGCCCCTACGCGTGATCCCCGACGAGCGGGGCCGCCTGATGGAGATCCTGCGGGCCGACGATGAAGGTTTCCGTGAGTTCGGACAGGTCTACCTGTCCACGACCTACCCTGGAGTGGTGAAGGCCTGGCACCTCCACAGGGTCCAGGACGACAACTTCTGCTGCGTGAAGGGAATGGTCAAGCTGGTGCTGTTCGACGGCAGGGAGGGCTCGCCGACGCACGGGACACTGTCGGAGTACCACATCGGGGAGCACAACCCGCTGCTGATCCGGGTCCCGGCCGGGGTCCTGCACGGGTGGAAGTGCGTCTCGCAGGAGGAGGCCCTGGTCATCAACGTCCCGAACGAGCCGTACCACCACGAGCAGCCCGACGAATACCGGGTCCCCTGGAACTCGCCCGACGTTCCCTACTCGTGGGACATCGAGTTCAAGTGACCGCCCGGGGACCGGCCGTCGATCGAACGCGATCGGAGCACGTCCTGGTCACCGGCGGCGCCGGGTTCGTGGGCTCGCACATCGTGGATCTCCTGCTGGACCGCGACGGCCTCCGGGTCACCGTGCTCGACCGGCTGACGTACGCCGGGAACGTCGACAACCTGTCCCGGCACCGGGGGAACCCGCGGTTCGACTTCGTGCGGGGCGACGTGGCCGACCCCGAGGCCGTGGGGCGCCTGGTGGCGCGGTCCACCTCGGTGATCCACGCGGCCGCGGAGTCGTTCGTGGACCGGAGCATCGCGGACCCCGCCGAGTTCGTCCGGACGAACGTCCTGGGGACCCAGGTGGTCCTGGAGGCGTGCCACCGGGCCGAGAAGCACCTGCTGGTGGTCTCCACCGACGAGGTGTACGGGTCGGTCCGCCGGGGCGCGTTCACCGAGGACGACCCCCTGCTCCCGAACAGCCCGTACGCGGCCACGAAGGCCGGGGCCGACCTCCTGTGCCGGGCCTACCGGGTGACGTACGGGATGCCGGTGACCCTGGTCCGCGGAACGAACGCGTTCGGGCCCCGCCAGCATGTCGAGAAGGCCATCCCCACGTTCGCGCTGGCCGCGCTGGCCGGGGGGGAGGTGCCGGTGTACGGAGACGGGTCGAACCGGCGCGAATGGCTGCACGTCCTGGACTTCGCCCGCGCCGTGCTGACCGTGGAGGACTCCGGGCACCCGGGGGAGACGTACAACATCGGCGGAGGCCACGAGATCTCGAACCTGGAGCTGGCCCGGGACGTGTGCCGCCTGGCTGGCGCGTCGCCGTCGCTCATCGAGTTCGTCCCGGACCGTCCGGGGCACGACTTCCGGTACGCCCTGGACTGGACCCGCCTGGCCGAGCTGGGATGGAAGCCGGAGATCCGGTTCGCCGACGGGCTGGCCCGGACCGTGGACTGGTACCGGGACAACGCCGCGCGGCTGGGGGGGGGACGGCCATGAGGCTGGTGGTCACCGGCGCCGCGGGTGCCGTGGCCCGGGCCTTCCTGGCCGAGGTCCCCGGCCACCACGACGTCCACCCGTTCACGCACGCCGAACTCGACGTGGGCGACCACCACGGGGTGATGCAGCGGGTGGTCCCGGTCAGGCCGGACGCGATCGTGAACCTCGCCGCGATGACCCGGGTGGACGACTGCGAGATCGAGCGCGAGGAGGCCTACCGGTCGAACACGATCGGCCCGCACAACCTGGCCCTGGCGGCCCGGCGGTGCGGGGCCGTGCTCCTGCACGTGTCCACCGACTACGTGTTCGACGGCGAGAAGGGCGCGCCCTACGACGAGCTGGACCGCCCGAATCCGATCTCCGTGTACGCCCGGACCAAGCTGGGGGGCGAGGTCATGGTCCGCCGGCACCTCCCCGAGCACTTCGTGGTGCGGACGGGCTGGGTGTTCGGCGGCGGGAACGACCACCTGTCGCGGACCGTCGCCGCCATGCGCGAGGGCGAGCCCGGGCGGGCCCTGGCCGACCGGGTGGGGACGCCGACGTTCGTCCGCCATCTGGCGGAGCGGCTCCTCCCGCTGGTGCTGACCGAGCGGTTCGGGACCTACCACGTGGCCGGGCCGGAGCCGGCCAGCTGGTTCGACGTGCTGACCCGGATCCGGTTCCTGGAGGGCCTGCCGGTGTCCGTGGAGCGCCAGGAGGTCCAGGACCTCGACCTCCCCGCCGCCCGGCCGGCGAACTCCGCGCTCACCAGCCTG